>Ga0310786_10004684_pt1 | contig 18909 bp, 18 predicted proteins | sample AusTroGonzalo_MG_FD_203881 | JGI IMG/M metagenome (GOLD analysis project Ga0310786, IMG submission 203881) | Bovine rumen microbial communities from tropical cattle in Woodstock, Queensland, Australia - Gonzalo_03 (v2) (version 2) | ecosystem: Host-associated > Mammals > Digestive system >... | reverse complement strand
TCGCGCTGTCGTGGATCTCGCATCCTTCCTTTGCGTACTCGAGAAGTTCTTTGTTCACGAGAGATCCCGCATAGATTATTACATCAGCTTCCTCCAGCAGTCTCTTCCCTCTGAGGGTTATGAGATCAGGGGCTCCGCAGCCCGCTCCTACTATATGTACCATCAGGAATACTCCTTTCTAATTACATCTATTAAATCCTGCGCCTGCTCTGTCATGCCGAGCACGCCGTACTCCTTTGAGAAGGATATGACCGCCCTCTTCATACTGCCGAGCGGACGGTGTTTAAAGAGCAGATCCGTTCTCTCCATTATGCTCTGCATCACCTGTTCCCTGAGCCCGCTCTCGTCCAGTATGGCCAGCATGTCGTCGGTCATCGCGCTGTCCATGAGCCGGCTGACCGTCTCGCGTGAAGCCCCGCACATTCCGGCATGGGATGCGAATATCTCCGCTCTGCAGTCTCCCCATCTGGAGTGAGTGTTGAACAGTCCCCCAGCAAGTTTGACCGTTTTCCCTATATGTCCTATCAGGAGAGCGTCGGTGAAGCCCAGTTCGGAAGCAATCGCGAACGCGTCTCCTATGAAGTTCGACGTGGTCACGGCGATCTGAGGATCTATGCGCAGACCGTCCCTTATGAAATCGGATCCGTAGTTACCTATGACGAACAGCACCGTTCTCTTTCCTTCAGCTGCTCTCATGGAGAGCTCCGCGCGTATGGTCTCCACAACCGCGTCATCGCTCATGGGTTCCACGATCCCCGTGGTGCCGAGAACTGATATCCCGCCGACGATGCCAAGTCTGGGATTGAATGTGCTTTTGGCGATCTCGACCCCTGCCGGTGCGGAGATGACTACGCTGAGGCCTCCGTCATATCCGTGATCCTCGCATACGCTGCGCAGTTCCTCAGTTATCATCCGGCGCGGTGTCGAGTTTATCGCTGCGTTGCCCACGGGCTGGTCCAGTCCGGGTTTAGTCACCCTTCCTATGCCCTCTCCGCCGTCGATGTCGATCACATGCGCCTTATCGGTCTTTTCGACCTTTGCATATACGGTTATTCCGTTGGTGACATCCGGGTCATCCCCGCTGTCCTTGACGATCCCGCAGGACACCGCGTCCGGGCTTCTTACTATCTCTGTGACGGGAAGATCAAGTTCGGCACCTCCCGGAGTCGTAAGATGGACCGACTCGATCACCCGGTCCTCCAGCAGCATCAGGGCAGCCGATTTTGCGGCAGCTGCAGCGCAGGACCCCGTCGTGTATCCGCGGCGCATCCTCTTTCCGTCTTTGGTTATGAAGCTCTGCATTACCATTTTTTATCTCGTGATCTGATACATCAGCGCGTTGATTATCGCAGCCGCCACCGTCGAACCGCCCTTGCGGCCTCTGGCAACTATATACGGCACATCCGTCTGCATTATCTCTTCTTTGGATTCGACCACGTTGACGAATCCTACCGGGACTCCGACAACAAGTTTGGGCGATATCTCACCGCTCTCTATCATCTCCCTGAGCATTATCAAAGCCGTCGGCGCGTTCCCTATCGCGAAGATACCGTCTCCGGCCACTCTGGCGGCCTTTTCCATGGATACCTTGGCTCTCGTGCATCCGCGCGCCTTTGCTTCTTCAGCCACATCCTGGTCGCTCATGAAGCAGTGCACCGTCACGCCCAGTTTCTCCGCTGCCGCCTTGTTGATCCCCGACTTCGCCATCTGAGTATCTGTGACGATGTCACATCCCGACCTGAGCGCGTCCAGCGCTTTCTTCACTGCGCCTTCCGAAAACGCAAGATTCACAGCGTAGTCAAAGTCCGCTGTCGTATGGATGACACGCTTTACAACGGCAAGATTCTCTTCCGGGATGTCTACCGTAAGCTCGCTTTCTATGATCTCGAGGCTTCTTTTCTCTATCTCTCTGGGGTCGGTTATCATATTCCTTTTTCCTCCCTGAATCCAAGACATTTTTTATAGAACGCGGCTGCCGCCGGGATACCGGACAGCAGATACAGGTGCGGGTAACCCGCGTACAGCGTGTCCGTCATGACACAGCAATCCCAGCTCTTTCCGTTCGGCTTCTCGGCATGAAATGAAGACCCGTTCTCTGTGCTGTCCCAGTAGTGGAACTCGTGGGCTTTCAGTGCTGTCCCTTCGCATCCGAGAAGACCTGCTTCCTTGGCAGTAATAGTCACATATCCGAACCTCACGAGTTTCCCGGTATTGAAACTGCTGTGAGGCAGCACGCCGCACATCTTCTTTCCGGCAAGCTCGGCGCCGAGATACTGGAATCCGCCGCATTCCGCCACGGTGGGCATTCCTCTCCTGACCGCATCCGCTACGCTATCACGGGACGATACATTCTTCTCCAGTTCATCCGTGTGCAGTTCCGGGTATCCTCCGGGGAGGATAAGGCCGTCTGCGTCATCCGGTACCGGCTCGTCCGCCAGCGGCGAGAAGTATTCTATACACGCTCCCATCTTCTCAAGCAGCCTGACCGTATCGCTGTAGCAGAAGCAGAAGGCGTCGTCTCTTGCCACAGCTATCTTTACAGGCTCGAAACGGGGTATATCCGGAACCGTGACGTCCGGCTCCTTCGCCTCCGAGGCTATCCTGAGTATCGCGTCCAGATCTATTGTGTCCGAACACATGTCGGCTGTCTTTTCCAGCCTTGCGGAGAGATCCTCGATCTCATCCGCCGTCACCAGGCCCAGATGTCTCGACGGTATCAGGCATTCTTCCGGCAGCTGCGGGATATATCCCACCGGTATCACTTCGTCGCCTAGGCGTTTCTTCATCAGTTCGGAGACGTTCCTGTAGCTCATCGCCGTCATCCTGCTGAAGAGCACTCCCCTGATCCCGCTGTCGGGACGGAATCTGAGAAATCCTTCTATAGCTGCGACTAGCGACACTGCCGCTCCTCTTGCATTGACGACCAGTATCACCGGTGTCTTTGTGCGGGAAGCAACGGTATATGTGCTGTTGTCGGTGCCGTCCTCTCCCGTCCCGTCATAGTAGCCCATGACTCCCTCTATGACCGTCAGCATTTCCTCCGGGCAGTTTGTCAGCAGATACCCCAGAAGTCCGGCATCACAGAAGAACGGATCCAGATTGGAACTGTCAATGCCGAGAACTGCCTTGTGGAACATGGGATCTATGTAATCCGGGCCGCATTTGCAGGATCTCAGGCTGACTCCTCTTCTCTTAAGGAGGGACAGCACTGCGCATACGGCCGCAGTCTTGCCGCTGCCGCTGGACGTCCCCGCAAAGATCGCTCTGGGATGGATCATGCAAGCACCTCTCTTAATTCCTCAAGCGACCGGACTATAGTCTTTCCGGCGCTCTGTGCGTATCTCTCAAGTTCGCCGTTGACGCGGTTGTACTCCCCTTCCGGGCATCCGCATGCGATGACGAAATCAGATGAATCGATGATCTTTTCCGCCTCTTCTCTCTGACTTTCATCCGCAGGCGCGAATGGTTCCGTGCAGATGAGTTTCCCGGCAAGGGAAGATGCGACGGATACATCGATATCGTTCGGCATCAGTATCCCCGCTGCAAAAGCTGTGCCCTTTTTCTGCAGTTCCCTGTAAAAAGGTATCCCCGTTCCGTTGCCTCCTATCACGAAGCAGCGTATCCGCCCCTTCGGCGCCGACAATTCCAGTTTCCCGAGCAGTGCATCATAGGAGGCCGCATCTATATCGTACAGGTCAGAAATCGTGCTTCCTGTGAATATCTCGTCCGGAGTCCCGTATGCCGCTATCCTGTCGCCTTTGACGCAGACTATCCTGTCTGAGATGCGCTCAGCCAGGTCTATCTCGTGCAGGCTCATTATGACCGATACTCCTCTGGTCTTTGACATGTCGGAGAGTATCTCAAGCAGTTCCTTTTTATGCTTAATATCCAAAAACGAGGTGGGTTCATCGAGGACTATGATCTCCGGGTCTTGACATACCGCTCTGGCTATGAGCAGGCGCTGATACTGCCCGTCGCTGATCTGCGATACATACTTGTCAGCGATCTGCGAAGCGTTCACCAGCAGGAGCGCAGCATCGACAGCTTCACGGTCCGTATCGGTCAGCAGGCCAAAGCTCCCTGTATAGGGATATCTTCCTGCGGAGACGAACTCGTAGCAGGTCATCAGATCAGGACGGATCCTCTCGGTCAGAACAACCGCCATCTCTCTGGCGATCTCTCTGCCGCTGAGCTTTTTTATGTCGTTTCCTTCGATCAGTATCGTTCCCGCGACGGGTGCAAGCTGTCTTGCAATGGTCTTCAGAATGGTGGTCTTGCCTGATCCGTTCGGTCCTATGAGCGTAATGATCTCTCCCCTTGCCGCCGACATCGCTATATCGGAAATGAGAGGAACCCCGTTATATCCTACGGTCAGGCCATGTGTGCCGAGTCTGGCCCCGGCAAGATCTATATCAGGAGCCATTTCTGTTCCTCCTTGTCAGCATGAGCCAGATGACTATCGGGGCACCTACAGCGCTGGTAACAGTGCTTATGGACAGTTCCGTCGGTGAGAACAGCATCCTGGCAGCAAGATCGCAAAGCATGCAGAACACCGAACCGCAGAGAAAAGAAGCCGGTATCATCAGTATCGGCTTTTCGGTCTTGAGAAGCATGCGGCAGATATGCGGGACCGCGATGCCCACGAACGATATCGGACCTGCGAAAGCAGCAACTGAAGCAGAGAGAACGCCGGTAAGCAATACCAGCAGCACCCTCAGCCTGCCTATATCAACGCCCAGACTGCCTGCATATCCTTCTCCGAGAGAGTACGCCTCCATCTGCTTAGAGAACGCCAGCACGGCAAAAAAGGCCGGTATCACTATGATCGCCGATATCCGTACGCTCTGCCATGACGCAGATGAGAAACTGCCCATCGACCAGTGAGTGAGATTTATGATATCGGAGTCGTTTGCGAAATTGATCAGGAGGTCAGTGACTGCGGAACAGATGTAACTGATCATCATTCCGATCACCAGAAGCGACGACATGCTGCGTACCTTTCCGGTGAACAGTATCACGATGAGCATCGACAGTACTGATCCTGCGAACGAGGCTGCGACCGCAGCCGAGACCGGCATGTCTGAAAACATCCCGCTGAGAGCTATCGTTGCGACTGCCAAGAACATTTTGGCGCCGGATGAAATGCCCAGGACGAAAGGACCGGCGACAGGATTGCGGAAGAAGGTCTGTATCAGGAATCCGGACAGAGACAGCGCGCCGCCGAGGACCGCGGAAAGGATCAGCCTCGGAAGTCTGATCTTCCATATGACACTGTAGGCAGTACTGCCGGGATCGCCCCGTCCTGATAGTATTTCAAGAGTCTCCTTCAGAGAGATGTTCACGCTTCCGCTGCGTATGTTCCAGACAGCGACAGCGAACAGGAGCACAACAAAAGACAGGAATACCATGCTTCTGCGCAGGGCATTCCTGTTCGTTTCCGCTTTTGCATTGCCTGTCATACAGCGCCGGTCTCCTTTCAAAGGTCTTATCTGACAGTTTCCATTATACGCCAAAAACGCGGTTCCCTAAAACCGCGCTGCGGTATATACCAATGACCCTGATATCAGTGCAGACGCCTGAAATAACCGGAATCCGACTTTTCGTCATACTCTCCGTTCAGGATGTCATGTATCTCCTTTATCATCTCTCCGGAGGCAGTCATCTCCTGATACATGTTCTTCTCGGTGCACCACACCTCGCCGTCTTTTACTGCCTTGAAGTCTGCAAGCAGTCCGCACTTAGCGACAAGACTGCTGATATCCGTTACTTCACCTGCAATAGCGGAATTATAGATGATCACATCTGCGTCTCTGGCATTGGCATAGAAGAACTCGGGATCAAGCGTTACAGACGATGTTCTGGAACCGTCATCTTCAAGTTCACCGAGGATGTATTCTCCTCCCGCAAGCTCGATCATCCTGCTAACGTAATCTCCGCTTTTTCTGGAGATGATCCTTCCGGTGGAACTGACATAGAAAAAAGCTACGCTTTTCCCTGAACTCTCGCTGTCCGAGATACTGTCCAGCAGATCCGCCTGTTCCCTGAAGATCTCGTCAGCTTTTCCTTCCTCACCGAGCAGCGCGCCGTACAGTTTTATCCATTCCACGCGTCCCAGAGGATGGTCTTCATTGCTGGACTGATCCATGAACACCGCTATACCGAGCCGCTCAAGCTGATCCTCGATATCGGATGCATGACCTATCATCATGGATTCGATGGCAAGAGGGCACTTTTCTGCAGTGATCAGTTCATAGTCCGGGGCGCTGTACTTGCCCGCAAAGAGTATTCTGCCATCTCTCATAGCCTGCTTGGCAGACTCAATATACCAGCCGTCCTCTTTGGTTCCCGACAGTCTTATAGCATCCAGTCTGTCCAGTGAATCAAAAAGACACATGACCGAAGTAGCCGCCAGATAAATATTTCTGACAGGCTGATAGATCGGCACTATGTCGGCCTCCAGATTTTTCGGAGGTCTGGAATCTTCCGGAATAACAAGAAACCGGCTGCCGTCAGCCAGTGAGATCAGTGTATACCCTCCTTCGCAGTAATCAACGGAGAACTGCGTGGCATATCTGAGCTCAAGACTTCCGGTAACGGTCAATTCTCCGGGCCCTTCCCCTCTGCCGGCGCTGCATCCCATCAGGCACAGCACCAGGCTGAGAGTCAGGAGTATGGATAGCATTCGTTTGGATATGCTCATTTTTGTATATGTGAATGCATTGTCAGGACGCGGCTTTTCCCCTGCGTCATCAACATGGCTCCTGAGAACTTGCAGGAGCAGCTGTGCCTTACTCCCACCGGCGCTGTGTTCCGCATTACACAGCGCCGGATCGGGAGTCGGGTGTATGGATAGCATTCGATTGAGATATGCTTTTTCTCTTTTGCAGAGCCGTGTCGCCAAAATGCAGATTGTTTCCTAAGTTATCGGTACATCTGCCGGCTGTTCGCCGGGACGGCTGTTTCCTTCTCCCACCGGCGCTGTGTTCCGCATCACACAGCGCCGGACCGGGAGTCAGGTGTACGGATAGCATTCGATCTAGAAATGCTTATTTCCTTTGCAGAGTTGCGCTGTCGAAATGCAGCGTATAGTCGATGAGATGCGGTTCGCTCATAGCGGTAGTCAACGCGCTCACCGCAATGTCTTCATCAAGAGTAATCGGGATGATGAAGGTCGAGTTGCCTTCTGTATTTACCCTGTCGTACTGAACATCGTTCAGGGTCATATACTCATAATTGGGACTGCTCCAGACTATCTCGGCTGTGAGTTTCCCGTTTTTGGAGAACACCGCAGCCGGTGATGAGACCGAAGCCTTGCCTGATCCGCCGGTAAGTGTGACTTCTACCGTATATTCCCCGTTTTCGACATACGGGACGGGATCGGTCACCCTGACTCTGTGATCATACCAGTTTCCGTGCGTTCCGATCATAGCCACATCGAACTCATCGTCAAGGTACGGAACGGGAATGTCGAATCCGTATACCTCATCGGTATCCCCGTCATCATATGTGACCGTATCGATCGTAGGCATCAGCAGTGCCGCTCCCGGTTCCTTAGCCTGCGCTGCTTTTCCGTAGAAGAGGTTCACGACTTTCTGTGAAACGAGAGTGACATGTATCGTCATCTTCCCGTCCCTGACGGTAAGCACTCCCCTGTTGTCATATGCTTCATTGATATGAAACATCGTGCTGTCCGTCCGGAATTCGGCGGAATAGACTCCGTCCTCAAGAGGACAGTCAGGGTCCGGCTGCGGCTCATCCGCCTCCTTCCCGCATGAGGCGAGAAGGAGGCAGACTGTCATTATCAAAAATAGCAAAGACAGTTTTTTCATCTGATCTCAGATAATGGATTTATGTCAGTCGATAACTGCCTGTGTGTGCTCAACATAGAGCGCCTGTACATCAGCGAGCCTTCCGAGTCCGGCGATCTGGCAGGTGATGCTCTCGAATTTTCCGGAAGCATCAAACATGCTGTACCAGGATTCTTCATCCTCGGGATCTGCCATGTCGTTGTTGGCGTGGTCACCTGCAACGACCATCAGAGGACGCAGGATAACGTTCTTGTAGCCTGCTGCTGCCACAGCCTCGATTACTGCTTCGCATTCTGTTTCCTCCGGCTCTCCCTCGACTGTGCCGATGAAGACGTTCTTATAACCGAGCTTGTTCATCTGTGTCTGCATCTGGGAGTAGGAGATCTTTGCAGTGTGTGATGTGCCGTGTCCCATAAAGACAAAAGCGGTATCAGCGTCAGCTGCTGCTTTCCAATCGGCAAAACCTGCATCCTCGGCTGCTGCGGCCACAACCGCAACTGCAACGGCTTTCTTGTCGTCATTGATGACGGATGCGTCGGAACCGACTTCCCCGAGAAGAGGCTCGGCAATTTTGACGCTCTGGAAACTGTCTTTGTACTTCTCAAGTGCCTCTGTGAGTTCATCATACTCTGCACCGTGCATGAGGTGTGTGGGCTGGATAACGAGGTTCTCGACACCGTTCTTTACGGCGCGTTCAAGAGCCTGCTCCATGTTATCGATCTTCTCTCCATCGCGGGCCTGAACATGGTTGATGATGATCTGTGCGGTGAACGCTCTTCTTACTGACCAATCGGGGAATGCAGCCTGGAGCGCGTCCTCGATGCCCTTGATATCGTTGGCACGGCTGTCGTTGAAAGAAGTTCCGAAGCTGACGACAAGGAGCTCGTTCTTTCCGATGTTGTCCGCGTTCCTGGGATCATCCTTGGACGCGTCGCCGGTGTTTCTTCCGAAATAATCCGGATCAGCCTCTTCGCCTTCTACCAGTTCCTTCTGGGCGTCTGTAAGGGCGTCCCACGCTGCCTTGGCAGCGGCGCACTGCGCGTCGGTCTGGGCTGTCCGTTCCTGAACATAGATGGCGTCGATCAGCGCTGCGACTTCATCTGCGAGTTCCTGATCGCTTTTGGTCTCCGGGACCGGTTCCGGTTCGGGTTCCGGCTCGGGTTCCGGCTCAGTCTTTCCGCATGCTGTCAGAGCGAACAGCATGGAAAGGATAAGCAGAATACTGAGTAATTTCTTTGCCTTTTTCATTATTTCCTCCTATTGTTATCCCTTCCGGGATTGTTTGTTTGATTATGCGCAAATAAAAAAGAATACAACACGAACCTCAGCGCTATACACGCCTAAGATTGGTTGCATTCTTCACACCAAAAAATGTCGACCATCAGATACGGCAGTTAACTGACTTATGAACCAGCAGATTCCGCCCAAGCACATCACGAGATCCACATCACAAAACGCAGAATCTCCTGAGATCAAATACAGTAATGGTGGTTGTTTCGGATTTGAACCGAATCTTCTATTAATCTACTCAGCTAACAACTTTTCAAACCGTATCCGATATCCATATTCAATTTTACACATTGTAGCACAGTTCTGTACGTCATGTAAAGGCAACTTTGTCGGACATGACGCAGGTGCGACGCAAAGTGCTGCTCTTTCACTCTTTTACATAGCAATGCAGACCGTCTTCCGTTTCATAGAAGCATGGAGTAACATTGAATGCCTGTTTCAGTTCGTCTGAACGCAGTACTTCCTCAGCGCTTCCCGCAGAGAGTATCCTGCCTTCCGACATGAGCACTACATGATCCGCATAGTGTAAAACTGCCTCGAAATCATGCAGAATGAGGATCACTGTCTTCCCCGAATCGGCCAGTGCTCTGGCGCGGTCCAGCATATCGAACTGGTTCTTTATGTCCAGAAACGTGGTTGGCTCATCCATTATGATGACACCGGTATCCTGAGCCAGTGCCATGGCAAGATACGCCTTCTGTCTCTGTCCCCCGGACAGATTCTCCATTTTCCGGTCCCCGAGGTCTGACATTCCTACCCACTCCAGAGCCTTTTCCACCATCTCATAGTCTTCTTTTCTGTATCTGCGGGGATAGCTTAAATACGGGAACCTGCCGTGCATAACCAGTCTCTGAACCGATATATCCGGGACGTTCCTGCTCTGCGGCAGATAGGCTATAAGCCTGGCAAGTTCCTGTTGGGACATCTCCATAAGGTCTTTTCCGTCCATATCGATATGGCCGGAAATATCCGGAACAAGTCTTATCAGCGAGCGCAGCATAGTGCTCTTTCCGCTGCCGTTTGGTCCTATCACAGCGGATATCTTTCCCTCCGGGAATCCGGCAGTGATGCCGTGCAGTATCTCGATGCCGTCGTAGGAAGCGCGCAGGGCTTTAACACTAATCATGCCTGTCTCTCCCTTCTCCTCAGCAGCAACCATACAAAGAACGGGCCGCCCAGGAAACTCATAAGAATTCCCGTGGGAAGCTCATACGGCGCGAATATCACTCTGGCTGCCAGATCGCATACAGTGACGAACCCGCCGCCCAGCAGTGCGCAGAATGGTATGAGGTGCCCGCTGTCGTTTCCGATCATCCTTCTGGCAATGTGAGGCACTATGAGTCCCACGAACCCCAGGATCCCGGCAAAACTCACGCTGGCTCCGGCGAGCAAAGCCGCCAGCGTCAGCATGCAGTTGCGCATCCTGGAGACCTTCAGTCCAAGTGACTGGGCTGTATCATCACCAAGCGACAGCACATCCAGCTCGTTTGTGAGCGTACAGATAACGGCAATACCCGAGAGTATCAGCACCGCTGCCGGTGTAAGCCTCGCACGGTTCACGGAGGAAAAACCTCCCACACGGAAATCCGCGCTGGCCAGCGCCGCATCCGGCACCATCGTCGTTATCGTCTCCGTCACCGCGTTCAGGCATGCGGTGACTGCAACACCCCCCAGCACCACTGTAGTGCGGGAAGCGTTGCTTTTTCTCGCCACGATGACGACAAGAAATGTCGCCGTCATTGCTCCCAGGAATGCCGATCCGGCTATCGCCCATGCCGCATACGTCCCGAAGGCGCAGCAGGCCGCCACAGCCAGTCCGGCACCGGCGTTAACGCCGATGATTCCGGGAGAAGCCAGATTATTGGCCAGCACCTTCTGGATCACGGTGCCCGCAACCGCGAGGGCAGATCCAGCCAGCAGACATGCCACTGTTCTGGGCAAGCGTACGTACCACAGGATTCTGGAGGCAGCGCTCTTGTCGGGGCCTGTTATCAGGGCATTCCAAAGCTGCGCCAGCGAGATACTGGACGCTCCGAGACAAATGTTGAGCAGAGCAGCAGCGATAAGGAATGCTGCAGCACCAAGCATCTTAGCTGTTCTTTTATCCCCCGTAAAGGATGTACTCGAGTTGTTCATATGCCGTTCCCCAGCGGTTGTTAGGTTTCAGGTGATACAGTTTTTTGTCCATAAAGAACACCATTTTGTTTTCCACAGCTGTGAGCCCGTTCCATGCGGGGTTTCCCGTCAGGTTCTCCTCCAGCGTCTTGCGGGCTCCCTCCTCGTCACTACCCTGCATGACGATAAAGATCTTATCGGGATCCTCTTCGATGATCTTCTCCATGCTGAGGTTCTCCAGCAGGTCGCTGCCGTCAGCCACATTGACACAGCCCAGGTCTCTGAGCATCAGACCGAGAACAGTGCCCTCCGAGCCCTTGATATGGATCCCCGAGGCTGAGGTCCTCACGAACAGTATCCTGGGAGCTCCAAGCTTGTTGACCGCCGTCTGGGCGTTATGTTTGGCTTTTTCCACCTGCTCCTGTACCTTGGTCCCGTTGGTCTCATACAGGTCAGCCCTTCCGGTGATGTCAGTGCAGACCTTCAGCATCCTCAGATAGTCCTCGAATCCGTTCACGTCGAAATAGAGGACGTTCAGTCCCGCACTCTCAAGGGTGTCCTTGAGCTCCATATGTGCCTTTGTGTTGGAACTTGCAATTATGAGGTCAGTATCCAGCGCGAAAAGCGCCTCGGCGCTGACCTTCTGGTAACTTCCCAGGTTTTCGACGGATGCCGGAAGGTTCAGTTCGAAATCCTCCCAGGCGTCCTTGGGGGCCGCGATGAGATCTCCTCCCGCCAGCACCCATGTCTCAGCGAAGCTGCCCATTAGGGCTGCAACCTTTTGAGGCTCCTCGTCGATAGTGACTTCCCTTCCCAGGTCGTCCTTGACTGTGACAGCCTGCCATCCAGGCGTATCATCGGGGATTACCTGCTCCTCCGGTTCAAGCTTCGCACCGCACGATGCGAGCAGCATGGCACACATAAGCGCCGCCAAGGCCTTAATAATCTTCCTCATGGTCTTTAAATCATCCTTTATGTTTTTTCGATCGCATACCGCAATTCTTCGATCTCGTTCCCGGTAAGCGGCCTGTTGTTTTCAAGCATAGTATCGAGGCATCTTCTCAGGAACAGTTTTCTCACAGACTGTTCGCCAAAATATTCTCTGGAAAGGGGCCTCAGACCTACCATGCATTCCAGAATGTCGTCCATCCTGTCCGGCACGTATTCCGCAAACCTGTCTCTGAGCCAGGTACTGGCAGCGGGACTGGCACCGGTGCTCGATACTGCGATCACTGTTCTGCCTTGCCTATGTACTGCCGGGAACACTGCCGTGGTGTCATTCCCCTTGCACGCGCTGTTGAAAGGTATCTTCCTCTTGCTGCAGGCATCCTTGAGGATCCTCTCGGCCCTGTCGTTCGCGGTGGCATCCACCACCAGGATCATCCCGTCCGTATCATTCTCTGCGACCTCTCTGCAATGAACGGTCACGGGTAGCTCTCTTATCTCATCGCAGATCTCCGGGGCCACCACGGTGACCTTCGCTCCTTGTGCGCACAGCAGTTCCGCCTTATGCAGCGCCAGAGCGCCTCCTCCGGCCACAAGACACGGCATGTCCTGCATGTCTATCAGGATCGGAAACAATGACATGCTTAGTTACCCTCCCCTTTTCTTCTTGACGATATGATCAAGAACACCGCCTCCGGCTATGATAGCCGCTGCTATCATGAGCACCAGTTTCGCGGATTCCTGAGGGATCTGCCCCTTTTCTCCCACCGTCTCCGCGTAGAATGTCAGCGTATACTGTATCTCCACAGGCTCGCCCATAGCTGTGGTATCCGCTATCACCTGTATGGGTTCATCCATCTTCGTGATAGGGATCTCGAAACAGGATGGTCCTCCGTCATCAGTCAGGTTATAGAAATACCCGCCTTCCAGGATCATATAGTCATAGTAGACACTGCTCCAGATCAGCCTTGCAAAAGCCTTGCCCCCCCTTATTATCAGCAGAGTCGGTGAGCTTATGCTGGCTCTGCCGCTTCCTCCGGTCATATTGACCTCGATCGAGTACTCCCCGTCATCCATTTCCAGATTGACAGCCTGGACAGCTGCCGCTGCGGCTTCCCGCTGTTTTCTGAGTACCTCACTGCCCACTACCTCATAGGATCTGATCGCCTGCTCTATGAGCTCATAATCCGGCAGTTCGAAGGAGAGTGCCTCTTTGGGAAGACTGGCTGCTTCGAACACCAGTTTGCGGCTGTACCAGCGTCTGCGCCCCTTGCTGTAGGCAGCACATTCCAGCTGTGTGTTCAGTGCCGGGACCGGGAACGTGAACGTGGTCTGGTGATCTTCCTCCTCGAACTCTATCCATGTCGAGGGATCGGCATCCGATGCCTGTTTTTTGGTACCCGGATACACATATCGGTAACTCATGCTGGGAATAGTGAACCTTGCCGTCATCTCGCCGTCTTTGACTGTAAGGATGCATTTTGATATCCGGAAGTAGGGAGACGATGAGTCCACATGGATCTCATATGTTCCGTCGGCTATATCCATGCCGTATATGGGCACCATTCCGTATCTGCCTGCCTGCATGAGATCTATCGCTGTCTGGGCGTCCGCCAGCCGCTGTGCCATGGGATCAGGCTCTTCCGTCTCCGCAGCCGTCACAGCGGAGAAGGCGATGCACGCAGTCAGCGTCAAACAGACGAATACGCGTTTGATCAGATTCATTCAGTATCCTCCACAGTGATGATCTGCGCACGACGGGCGTGCTCCACATAGATATCACGCACCTGTTCATATTCTCCTAAGCCTTTTTGATGACATATCACTTCGACTCCTTCCCGGGCGATCCTGTTTTTCCAGGAATCCGGTCCGTCGCCGCACATATCGTTCAGTACATGACCTCCTGCCGAAAGCAGCAGCGGTGCAAGATGGACCTTTGAGGGATTGTCCCTGCGGATACGTTCGAGCACCGGTTCTATTCCGGGCTCTGCTTCCACTGTTCCTGTGACGATATCATCATATCCGTCCAGTCTGAACTGATGATCAAGCATCTCATAGACAGGGACCTGCATGAAACTGCTTCCGTGTCCCATAAACACCAGCAGTTCTCCTCTCGGGATATTGCCGTATATGTCTTCCAGTACCGCAGCCGCTTTAGCTGCCTCCCTGTCGCATGAGATCAGCGGTCGGCCAACTGCCAGCTTTTCAAATCTTCCGGCGTGCCGGGTCACCGTTCCGAGGATCTTTTGAAACTCTTCTCCCGGGATAAGATGCGTGGGCTGTACCAGCAAATCGGTGATCCCGTCCTCTTCCATCAGCTCAAGCGCTTCATCCACAGACAAGACCCTGATCCCCTGTGTCTGCTCCAGTTTCCTGCGGAGCATACCGCTGGTCCACGCGCGGTAGAAACGGCGGTCACAAAACGCTTCTCTCAGCGTCTTCTCCACGGCCTCCGCACCTTGGTCGGCTGCGGCGGATGTCCCGAAACTAACTGTCAACAGACCTTTTTCTGCAGTCATTCCAGATCCCCTCCGTCACAGATTTTTCTTTTTGTATATAAACAACACCGATATGATCCCGAAGATCACCAGATATGCTCCCAGTACGATAAACCCGAAGGCTCCCGGCTGCTCGGCATTTGCTATAGCACGTATCATTGCGCAGGTCTGGGACAAAGGCAGCAGCGAGATGATCTGTCTGAATCCTGCCGGCATCTGTTCGGTGGAGAAGAATGTATTGCAGAGAAATGACATGGGAGTGATGATGTAGGACGTGAAACGTGGTGCATCCGTGTAGCTTTTAGCCAGAAAGGACAGCACCAGTGCTATCGTCGAGAATACCGTCCCGTTGAGGAACATAATCAGCAGAGACAGTCCGTTGAATATCAGATCCGTCCTGATCGGTATCGTCAGCAGAAGGATCACACAGCCGGCATACAGTCCTCGCAGGCTGCCTCCTATGATCTGCCCCAGAATGAACTGCCACAGCGGAGTCGGTGACACCATGACTTGATCCAGCGCTTTCTCATACAGACGCTGTACGCTCATGTTCTGGGCGATCGCGCTGAAACTGCCGGTCATCGTCGCCATTGAAACTATGCCGGGGATCAGAAAATGGAGATACGGTTCCCCGTGGGACGTGGTCTGTATCCCAAGGCCGAATATGATGAGGTACATGAGAGGCGAGATCATTGCCGCCACGGTTATCTTATAGAAATCGCGTCGGAACTCCACCCATTTCTCCCACAGAACAGTGATGATACCCATTCCGTTTCTCCCTTAAGTTATCTTGCGGCCGGCGCATTCTACGAACACATCTTCCAGAGTCGTGACACGGAACGATGCCTGCCCTCCAGCTTTCGAAAGATAGTCTATGGCCTCGTTCCTGTCGTGGAAATAACTGCTCTTAAGACCGTCTTCCGATGTCTCGTCCACTGCGTAGGCTCCGAGTTCGTCAATAAGTGCGTCGGGTGAATCCAGTTTCTGCAGGACTCCTCTGTTGATGAGCGCCACACGGTCGCACAAGGCCTGGGCTTCTTCCATGTAGTGCGTCGTAAGCACGATAGTCATATTCTGCCCGTTGACCTGCCGCAGCAGGTTCCACATCTGACGCCGGGACAGCGCATCCATTCCCGCAGTAGGCTCATCAAGCAGCAGGATCTCAGGCTCTATGAGCAGAGCCCGGCATACCATCAGCTTCCTCTTCATGCCTCCGGAGAGATGCCGCACTGTGCGGCGGCGGAATTCAGTCAGGCCGACAAACTCAAGCAGTTCTTCGCTCTTTTCTCTGATCACGTTCCGGGGTATGCCGTACAGTCTGCCCTGATACTCCATAACTTCATCCATGGTCATATCCTGACGCATGGAGTACTCCTGAGTTATGACACTGAGCTTTCTTTTTTGAGCGGATGCTTTCCTGTCCAGACGCTGTCCGTCGATGAATATCTCTCCCTCCGTGGGGAGCAGGACCGTCGACATCATGCTGATGGTCGTGGTCTTTCCGGCGCCGTTTGGCCCCAGCAGTCCGAAGAATTCTCCCGTCCCTATGGTGAGGTCCAGATGATCTACAGCTGTGAAATCACCGAACCGTTTTGTCAGATTCTTGATCTCAATCATGGTGTTCTCTGGCAATGATCAGTGAGAAGTATCCCGCGTCATCGGGGATATCCTCCAGTTTGTGGTATATCTTTTCCGTTTCCATGCTGCAGTTCTCAACTGCCTGAACTTCTCTCCCGCTTCGGCGGAGCAGTTCTTTTATCTCCTGCATGTGGCTGGCGGATTTCATAAGCACATAGGTCCCAGGCTGATCCAGCGGATCGTTTGTCCTGTGTACAGCAGGCATTATGTGCAGCGGTTCATCCCATTCGGCCAGAGGAAGGTTAAGACGCGCAGCAGCTGCACAGAACGATGTGATACCAGGCACAAGTTCCACCTGATATCCGTCCGTTTCCAGAATGTGCTGCAGATAACTGAAGGTGCAGTAGACAGTAGGATCGCCCAGCGTCAGATAGACAACGTTTTTACCCTGATCAAGGAATGACTCGATCAGTTTTGCACCTTTTCGGTGCTCCTCATCGATAAGCGCGCGGTCTCTAACCATAGGCATATAGACGGATACCAGTTCTTTCTGCTCCAGTTCCGGTACTGCTGCAGCTGCGATCCTATATGCAACGGCCTCCTTGGGCGTTTTCCCCGGGACAGCAATTACATCGTTCTCCCGTATCAGCCGCACCGCCTTAAGTGACATCAGTTCCGGGTCACCGGGCCCGACGCCTACACCGTAAGCGACACCTCTCATTATAAAATCCTCCCAAAAGAATAAGCCGTGACGCTGGGAAGCCCCAGCGCCACGGCCGTTTTTTTCCATGGTGCATCAAATACACCCGCCTGAACAGCCGGTGTATATAATCCTGCAGCAGGTCTTCTGACTCGCACTTCCCGGAATACTCCTGCCGGGCAGATCTGCCTTCTCAGGTTGCCCCAATGACCGGCTTTCGCCTCGATCTGTCCGTCCGTGCATACAGCGGCGGTACCGTCCGTGATTCGCACACGGTTCCCTATTCTTCCTGCACGGTTCATCGCCGTACAGGACACTGCACAAAAAAATATATAGATCCCAAACCTCGGGGACCTGGTCTTAACGTAGCATAATCCTTCAGAGATTTCAATGAAACAGACCAAATCGAGTAATTCTGTTGTTTTCGGAGATCAGATTTTTCTCCTGCAGGATCCTGTTTCGTCTCTTTTCACCGGGGCATCAGCTAAGCTATATACGGTCCGCGTCCGGTTTTCTCCGGCGGTAGACTGCTGATTCCGTGAACACCATATCCATCGGAACATCAGTCTCTTCTGACGGGACCGCCGATACTTTCTGTGCCTCAAATGCAGCAGCTGCAATAACGGCATTCACGCAGTTTGGCAGATACCTGTCGTAATAGCCTCCGCCCATTCCCATACGGCCTCCCTGCTCATCGAACGCAGTACACGGACACAGGACCAGATCAAGTTCCTCGGCATTCACCTTCAGAGAGGTTTTTTCATCCGGTTCCATTATCCCGTACTGTCCTTCCTTCCAGTCTCCCGGTCCGGACGGCTGCAGTATCTCCATTTTCCCTTCTCCGAGAACATGAGGATAACAGAACTTCTTTCCTTCTGCCTCCGGCAGTCCCGTAAGAAAACCGAGATCGACCTCGTCAGGTACTGCGTTGTAGATAAGGATCGTTTCCGCACACCGGAATTCAACGGAATCACCGATCCTCCGGGCTATCCTTACGGATGCCTCGGATCTCTCTTCAGGTCTCATGGCACGTCTTGCCTTTTTCCCCTGTGTCCTGATACGCTGTTTTTCTGTCACTGACTGTACCTCCAAGATCACTGATTCCGAGAGACCGGTTCACTTCTTCAGGAAATTCTTCTCTGAACGGTTCTCACCGGTCTTTGAATTGGTATCCTGCCTGTACCCCCTGGTGTACTCCGTTCCCTTTGCTGCGGCTTCTTTGGCAGAATCGGTGTACAGACCATACTCGAATTCTTCGCAAAGCTCCGTGTAGCTGCTGTCTGTATGGCTGTTTCTCGGAAGCGGAACATCCTGCTCTCCGGCAAGGATATCCTGGACCTTCCTGATATCCACATGATGGATGTCAGTACCGTCCATAACCGCCACCGCGGCAGCAACGCCCGCTCCCTGGCCCGTCCCGGTGCACTGCGGTATCAGGTTGAGCCAGTCTATCGCGACCGGATCGGCTGACAGATGGCGTCCCGGCGCGAGCAGGTTCTCGCAGCCTTTTGCCATGATCGCTCTGAGCGGGATCTCGACAGGTCCGCAGTCATTGATCTGACAGATCGTGGAGTGCCATGCAATGACGTCGTCATGTTTCCTGGCGAATGCGAAATCGTCAGTAGACATCACATACTCTCCCTGAAGGCGTCTGGAGCATCTCGTGCCCAGCTGCGGAGCTATATCATACAGGAACGCATCCCTGAATGCCACCGGGCATGCCTCTTTCATATAGTTGATGACATTTCCAATGGACAGCCTTGTGGTCACTTCGGTGTAGGTCTGATCCTTAATAGATGTGCAGTCCCTCTCACTGTGCCAGTTGTTCATCCAGCATACAGTGTTGTTGTTCGTGGGAAGAGGACTGGTCCTGTATCCGGCAACGCTTATCAGTCCCCTGGAGAATGCCTGCGCGGCTTCCGGGTGAGCGCTTCTCCACTCCTGGAAGAGATCCCAGTTTATTCCTCCGACTCTG
>Ga0310786_10004683_pt1 | contig 18911 bp, 5 predicted proteins | sample AusTroGonzalo_MG_FD_203881 | JGI IMG/M metagenome (GOLD analysis project Ga0310786, IMG submission 203881) | Bovine rumen microbial communities from tropical cattle in Woodstock, Queensland, Australia - Gonzalo_03 (v2) (version 2) | ecosystem: Host-associated > Mammals > Digestive system >... | reverse complement strand
AGCACTTGTTAAAGTAGGAGGGATCCTGAATGCCCACACGATAGCTCACCTCTGAAATGTTCAGTTCGCCGTCGGCCAGCAGGTCGGCGGCTTTTTTCATACGCTCCTGCATGAGGTATTTATTGGGCGACAGGCCCGTCATCTCCTTTACCTTTCCATAGAACTTGGTGCGCCCCATTGACATCAGGTCGGCCAAGCGATCTACAGAGAAGGTGGCCTCGCTCAGGTGCTGGGCAGTGAGCATGGCCAGCTTGTCAAAGAACACCTTGTCTGCCTGAGAGACGATAATGGGGGAGGAGGGGGATGATGAATCGGTTTTGATGTCAACACTGGTTCTTGAGGTGGCAGTTGCCTCCTCTTTTTTCAAACCTCTCCATTTCAGTAACTGCATGACACGGGCTACCAACAGGTGGAAGTTGCAGGGCTTTACCATATAATCGTCAGCACCGGCTTTATAAGCTTGCAGTTGATGATGGTCATCAGCCAAGGCTGTCAGCATGATGATGGGCAAAGTGGCTGTGGAAGGTTGCTGACGCAAATGCGCAACAATGTCGTAGCCGTTTAGGTCGGGCAGCATGACGTCGCAGACCAATAAGGCGGGCGGTTGTTGGCTGACAGCGTCGAAACCCGCTTGTCCGTTGGTATAGGTCACGATGTGGAAGTATATGCCCAGCTCTGTTCGTAGTTGTTCAAGCATGTCGGGATCGTCTTCGATGATGGCTATGGTCAGGTCGTTCAATGCTTTGGGTGGCATCTGTTTGATAAGGTCCTCAATCTCATGATTGTTGGCCTCGGACTGTGGTAGGCTGATTTGTTCATCGATTGCGTAGGCCTCGTCACTACTGGGTAGCTCAAGGGTGAAGAGGGATCCATTGGTCAGTCGCGTGTAAGAAAGCTGACCATGATGCGTGATGGCCATTTCATGGGCTGTGAAAAGGCCAATGCCCATGCCCCCCTGACTGGCCAGTCCCTTCATGAAAGGTTGGAACATGGCTTTCTGTCGTTCCTCGCTGATACCAGGTCCGGAGTCTTCAACGGAGATGGAGACCGTTGCGGGCGATGCATCGTCCGTCTTGACTCTCACGCTGATGTTTCCCCCTTGTGGCGTATATTTCACTGCATTGGAAAGCAAGTTATAGACGATGGTCTCAACCATCTGACGGTCGAACAGCATGACAAAGCTTTTGACAGAAGGGGTGAAAGTGATATTCAACTCTTTTTGCTGCGTCATGGGCCGGAAGTCCAGGTATATTTCCTTGACAAAGGCTACGATGTCGCCCCGGCTGACGCTGAGGTGTAGGTTGCCTGTGGTCACCTTGCGGTATTCCATAAACTGATTGACCAGTCGCAGCATGCGGCTGGTGCCTCGGCGCGCTGTCTGCAGGGCCTGGCGGTCGCTGCTGTCGGTGTCCAGCTTTTCGACGGCTCGCTTGATAATGGCCAGCGGCGTGCGGAACTCATGGGTGATGTTGGTAAACAGCTGGGCACGGAAGTCCATGAGCTGTCGTTGCAGTTTCATCTGCTGGTGCAGGTCGAACTTCTCTTTCCAGTTGCTCCAGACATACCAGCATGCAAGGAAGGCTATGAGCAGATAGGCAATCCACGCCCACCACGACCAGTACCACGGTCTGCGGATGGTGATGCTGATGGAGGTCTCGGGCAGCCACTCGTTGCCTGCACCCAAGGAACGCAGGTGGAAAACATAGTCGCCGGGCGGCAGCTGGGCATAGTCGGCATGGTTGATGCTTGTCATGGGTTGCCAAGTGTGCTCCAGTCCTTCGAGGTAGTACTGATAAAGCGACGATTGCGTGTTGTCGTAGTTGAAGTCGGAAAAGCGGAACGACAGTGAGTTCTGGTCGTGGGGCAGGGTGGGGGTGGCAGCCAGCGGCAGCAGCGACTCACCGCCCGCGCGCAGGTCGGTGATGCGGGCGGGTAGGCGTGCTTGCCGCTGGTTGTCGGCTTGTGGAGCGATGGTTACAAGTCCGTAGTTTGTACCGAAGCAAATGAGTCCGTCTGCCGCCTGGCACACACTGTTCTCTGTAAATACGTTGCCCAATAGGAATGGTGAGGGATGGTAGCTGTTGACAATGTTGTTACGCATGTTGATACGTGACAGCCCGTTTTCAGTGCTGGCCCACAGATATCCGAAACGATCCTCGGCAAAACTATATATGTTGTTGCTGGCCAGTCCCTCACGGGTGGTGATACGGGTCAGCGTGAGGCGCCCGTCTGGCTCGAGGCGGCATTTCACTGCACCGCTGTTGGGGGCTCCCACCCAAAGACAGGAATCGCCCTTGGCATAATGGATGGAAAACAGCTCGTCGTAGGGGAAGCGTCCGTTGGCCGTATTGTATGGGGTGAATGATTCGTTTGTGCAGGCTGCGCTCCGGGTGTCGAACAAGTAGATGCCATTGTTGGTAGCTATCCACAGACGGTCGTGGCTGTCTAACTCCAGATCCTTGATTCGGCTTTCGTTCAGTTCGCGGTTTAAGAACTGTTCAAATTGCAATGGACTGCCGTCATGCGGTGGGCGCGTCAGGAGCAGACCGCCATCGCGAGTGGCAATCCAGATGCGTCCCATGCAATCCTGACAGATGTCAAGTACTTTGTTTTCGGGAAGAAAGTGTGTTTTGTCTGCTGTGCAGTATTGCTGACCGTTGAGGAACAGACCATTGCCATTGGTGCCAACCCATTCATGGCCGTCGCGGTCAACGAAGAAGGCTGTCACCGTGGCCTGTCGCTCGGCAATCTTCTTCATGTCGCGTGATTTGCGGTCGTAGTCATATAAGTTACCTTCGCGTGTACCTATTATTATGTTAGTATCATCCAGTTCGGTTACACAGCTCACGGTGTTGGCCCAGTCGCCCTGTCGGTCGGGCTCGGGCAATAGATAGTTCATGGCAGAACTGTTACCGTTGTTGGTCATCACGCTTAGGCAGTAGGCCCCCGTACCTTCACTGCCCAGCCAGATGCTGCCTTGGCGGTCACGCATGATACAGAGTAAATAGTTGTTCTGTACCACGGGGTTGGCTTGTTCGGCAGTGAAGTGGCTCAGGGCATCGGTCTTGGTGTTCCAGACAAACAGACCATTGCCGTAGGTGGCAATGAACAGCCGTCCCTCGCCATCGTCGGTAATGTGGAACTTGCGGCCCCGGTTCACGCTGAGATGTGCATTCTGTAGCAGGTCGAACATGCGAGCCTCACCCTTTTCGGGGAAAATCCATAGCCTTCCACTGCGGTTGGATATGAAATGATAGCCCGCGCAAGCACCTTGGTTGAGACCGTCGGCTACGTTCAGCAATCCGCTCTCCATCCGCCAGGTTCCGCTTTTCAAATCCATGCTGAAGGTGTTGCCCGGCGTGAAAAGCATCCATCGGCCTTGCCACACAAAATGGGTGTTCACCTTCTCTATCGAACCAAGGCTTGATGGGAAAGTGTAGGTACCTGTCGGCTGCCCTTTTGTGTTAAAGCAATAAGCCTTGCCTTCAGCTGTCAATGCGTAGATATTGCCTTCGACACTTGTGATGGCAATGATATGCTGGCCGCCTAACAACGTCTGCAACTGTTCGCCGACCGACAGCCGGACAATGCCCTGAGTAGTGGATATCCAGATATTATCAGCATCGTCTTCAATAATGGCCGACACCTCGTTGGAGGGAAAATGGCCTTGCGACTGATGGTAGTCGATGGTGTGGAACGTACCGTTCTCGTATGTCGCACGGCGCACACCGAACGAGTAACCGTAGAAGAACATGCCTCGATGTCGGCTTAGGAACACTTTGTTCAGCGGACGGAGTAGGTCGCCCTTGCCAGTCCAATCGACGAAGCGTCCTTCAGTCAGGTCATAGCAACCGTTGACGTAGGTGCCTGTGGAAATCCAGAGCAACCCGGCAGGATCATAGAATATACGACCGATGCGAGCTTCTATGTTGCTGCTGCCCTTGGGCGACAGCGAGGCATAGTTCACGGTGGAATAACCGTCGTATCGGCTTAGTCCATTGTTGGTGGCCAGCCAGATATAACCCACGCTGTCCTGCATCAGTTCGTTCACTGTGTTGCCGGCCAGACCGTCTTTCATTGATACGTGTTTGCTGTTCAGATTGATGTCATTGGCCAGTATAGACTGATGACTCACGTATATGAAAAGTAGTAATAGAAGTCCCGATAATTGTTTCATGCCTGCAAAGATAATATTTTTTAGTTAATCCGCACAAATTCGTGTGCTGTTTTTATGTAATTAAAACCAACTTTCAAAAAATGTAGGAAAATGTCATAATTTGTAGAATCATTTTTTGGCTGTTTCGTATTTTTTTAGTTATTTTGCACATCGAAAGAATAACTACTGACATTTCGCGAAATAAAAACAAACAAAATTAGCTAATAAAAAACAAATTTATGAAGAAATTCTTTGTCTGTGTCTCTCTCGTACTAACGGGATTGATGACCTCATGCGTAGAGAAATACGAAGAGGTGGATGCGGAAAGCAAGCCAGAGTGGCTCGGAGGAAGCATCTATGCAGAGCTGAAGAATCCTAATCAGGAAAGGCTGACTGGTACGTTTTCGAACTACCTGCGGCTCATTGACGATCTGGGCTATGCCGAGACGCTCAACCGTACAGGTTCGAAAACGGTGTTCCCTGCCAATGACGAAGCCTTCGAACGATTCTTCAGCAGTAACGAGTGGGGCGTCAGCAGCTACGAAGAGCTGACCGATGCCCAGAAAAAGCTGTTGCTTTACAACTCCATGCTTGACAACGCCCTGTTGCTGAGCCTGTTGCCCAATGTGAGCAATGGCACTGCCGAGCCTACGAAGGGAGCTGCCGTGAAGCATGCTACTAACGTGAGTATCATTGATACCATCCAGTTCATGAAAAAGGAGCAGATGCCCAAGGGTAATCCCTACTGGGAGAAGTACTATCAGGATGGTATTGAAATTGTGTCGGACGCTACTAAACCCATGATGGTGCATCTCACCCGTGAATACATGCTCAACAACGACATCACAACGCTGGGCAACGAAAGTGACTTCGCCATCATCACTGGTACGCCATTCACCGAAGGGACGGCATATATCTTCAACAATCGTGTCATCAATGGCGATGTGACCTGCCAAAACGGATATGTTCACCAGATGGAAGACGTGCTGGTGCCACCAGGCAACATGGCACAAGTGCTGCGGGCACACAAGAAGACGACCCTCTACAGCCGTATTCTTGATCACTATGCTGCTCCTTTCTATGACGAGAACACCACCCGACAGTATAATGACTGGGCTAAGACGAACGGCAAGCCGCAGAAAGACTCCATCTACGAGATGCGCTACCTCAGCACCCGTTCGCAAGGCGGCGAGGCACTGACTCGCGATCCCAATGGCTCTATCAAGTCATCGACGTATGTCCTGCAATATGATCCAGGATGGAACCAGTATTATCCCGCAGGAACCTCGAACATTGCTGACATCGGCGCCTTCTTCGTGCCCGATGACGAAGCCGTGAAGAAGTATTTCCTGCCCGGTGGCGGTGGCTCACACCTGATTGAAATCTACGGAAGTCTGGACAATACCGAGGCAAACTTGATGGTAAACCTTGACTCACTGCATGCCAAGAAGCCGGAGGTGCTGGCTTCCTTTACCAGAAACTTGATGAAACCTCGTTTCACCAGCACTGTTCCTTCGAAATTCCCCAACGTCACCAATGATGCTTCGGAGAACATGGGACTGACGCTCAGCCTGTTAGACAAGAAGGACAATGGAAAATACGACATCACCATTGCCAGCAACGGCGTCATCTACGTTATCAACGATATGATTGTGCCCGATGAGTATCGCGCTGTTCTCGCTCCGGCATCAGAGTATCCCGACATGCGCGTCATGAACTGGGCGGTGCAGGACGGTAGTGCCAATGGCGACTATCTTGGCATGGACTTCAAATACTATCTCATGGCCATGAGTGCCAACTACGCCTTCTTCATTCCTGAGGATAAGGCTTTCGATGCATACTACCTGGATCCCACCTCGCTGGGTCACACAAATGCTGACGGCAGCCTGCGCCCCGATGTGCTACACATCTATTTTGACTCACTGGCTACCAAGCAGCCTTACGTGAAGTGTACACGTTACTATTATAATATAGAGACGGGAGAAATTGACACGGCCAATCCACGTCCTGTGGGTAGCATTTCTCAGGTGAAGACCCAATTGCAGGACATCCTGAACTATCACACGCTGGTGCTTTCAGCCGGTACAGAGATTGGTCAGAACCATTATTATAAGACCAAGCACGGAGGTGAGGTCTATGTTGACGGCGATAACAAAGTCGGTACGCATGTCATGTCAGGCTTGCAGAAAGACAAGACTTTCTTCCGCACTGATGCCAATGAGGGTAAGGGACAGCGTTACAGCATTGACAACAGCATCGGTACCTTCGATGCTCCTGAAATTATCTGGATGCAGGAGCAGAAAAACGGCCATTCCTATCGTATGAGCCGCGTGATTATGCCTCCTGTGGAGAGTGTCTATGCCGTGCTCAAGGGTACGGTAATCGATGGTGACACTATCTTCTCTGACTTCCTCAACACATGTACGGGATTTGAGAGTACGGAAGTGCTGACATGGGCAGGCATCTCTGCTGATATCAATGCTGCTACAGGCTCTTCAGAGCAGGATGCCTATACGATTTTCACCCGTAACTACAAGCTGGGTTCGAAAACGATTGACAACGCCTGTCTGGATCTCAACGTGAAAATGTTCAATACCTATAATTATACGCTCTTCGCACCTGACAATACAGCCATGAAGACTGCCTATGCCAACGGGCTGCCCAAATGGGAGACGATTGGAAGCATGTATGAGGCTTACATGAAGAGGGTAGAGGACTATGATGCGAACCGTGAGGAAGGAGATCCCGACTATACGCCTACGGAGAATGATAAGAAAGACATGGCGAAGGCCAAGGAGATGATTACACAGTTGCGAGATTTCGTTCGCTATCATTTCGTAACCAATTCTATCTATGCTGACAATTCTGTTGATGGTGGAAGATACCTGTCGCTGAGTTCTAATGAGCAAGGTGTGGCAAAGGAGGTTACCATTTCCGGCGGTAGCGGAAAACTCGTCATCTCCGACCAGAAAGACGGCCATTCCGTGACTATTGATGCCAGCGACACCAAGAAGCTTGTCAACAAAATGGCACGTGACTACTGGTTTAAGACCAGCAAGTCATCGGCCAATGAAATTGAGACATCGTCGTTCTGTGCTGTTCACCAGATTTCCGAACCACTCTATGGCAACGCCTCAGGTAAATTCAACGAATAACTAACGAACGCTAAAGACGATAACAATGAAGCTACAAAAAGTCATATTAACGACACTCTTGGGACTGGTCTGCCAATGGGCAGCCGCACAGGGGATTCGTATATCGGGTACGTTGAGCGACAACGACGGTCCCATCATGATGGGTAACGTTGTTGAGGTTGATGCCAACAACCGTATTGTTTCTGCTACGCAGACAGACTTCAACGGTAACTTCTCCATGCAGGTGAAGAGTACCAAGAACAAGTTGAAGTTCTCGTATGTAGGCGACAGGGACAAGGTCATAACCATTGGTAGCCAGACCACGTTCAAGGTGAGGCTGGAGCCAGCTACACAGCTGAAGGAAGTAAAGGTGATCGGTCGCCGCAGTAATGCAGGCGGTCTGATGCTCCAGAAGAAAGAGATTGCCACCTCTCAACAGACCATGAACATGACCGAGGTCGAGGGTCTTGCCTTCACCTCTGCCGACGAGGCACTGCAGGGACAGATTGCTGGTCTCGACATCGTGTCTAACTCGGGTAACCTCGGTGCTGGTTCGCAGATGCGTCTTCGTGGCGTGACTACACTGTCGGCCAATGCCAACCCGCTGATTGTGGTCGATGACAAAATCTTTGACAACCCTGACGAGGATTTCGACTATGCTAATGCCGACGAGGAGCAGTACTCTTCACTGCTCTCGGTCAACGTAGAGGATATCGCTTCTATCACGGTGTTGAAGGACGCTGCCGCTACAGCGGTCTGGGGTTCGAAGGGCGCCAACGGCGTTATTCAGATTGTCACGAAGCGCGGTTCGCGTGGTAAACCTCGTATCAACTTCTCCTATAAGTTTACGGGTACCTGGCAGCCCGAGGGCTACAAACTGCTGAACGGTGACGACTACACCATGCTGATGAAGGAGGAGTTCTATAATCCTACCCAGCAGGCTGACCGTACAACCTCGATGGCTGAGTTGAACTACGACAAGGAAGGCTATGCCGATTGGGAAAACTGGAACAACAACACCGACTGGGTAGATGCCGTGACGAAGTTCGGTGCCATGCACGACTTCAGTGTCAACCTGACGGGTGGCGGACAGAAGGCTACCTTCCGTATCTCAGCTGGCTATAAGCATCAGGGTGGTACAATTATCGGTCAGAAGTTCCAGCAGTTTACAACCCGTATGGCCTTGGACTATAACGTGTCTGACCGTATTCGCTTTATCACCAATTTTGCTCTTACTTATACCAATAATGATAAGAACTACGAGGGGACTATTAATGGGGTCAGCCATTCGAGCCTGCTCGGTATTGCTCAGAATCAAGCGCCAAACATGGCTATCTACCGACAGGATGGTGACGGAAATGATACTGATGAGTACTTTCTCATGAATCCCACGGCTCCCAATAGGAATACGACGCCCTACGACGGTTTCTACTCCAGCTACGACCTTTCGGGTATCCGTTCACTGGGCAACCCCGTAGCTATTGGTAATCTGGCTTGGGTCAAAGACCAGACCTACCGTCTGACTCCTGACTTCACGATTAAATATGAGATTTTGGGCACTGAAGCTGAGAAGAGCCGTCTGACCTTCAACGGTCGTGTAGATTTCGATATCTTCGCTGAGAGTAAGCCCACTTATTACCCAGCCGCTCTTGCTAACTCTTCATGGACGGGTTCGGAGTATAACCTGACCACTAACTATGAGTTCAACCGCATGAAGATTGGCGGACGTGCTGAGTTGGTGTTTACACCTTATTTCAAGAACCGTGACTGGTCGGCAACGATGTTGCTGCGCTACGAGATGTCAACGCAGAACTCTAATAACCAAACGGTCATCATGAACCACCTGCCGAATGGTATCACATCACCCACGGTCGATGCTCTGCCTGGTACTCCCAGCAGCGGCAATGGACGGAGCAATTCGCAGAACGTGCTCTATAATGGTCATGTGAGCTATCTTGACGGTCGCTATTCTTTGGGCTTCTCACTTCGTGCCGACGGTGACTCGAAGTTCGGTCCCAAAGAGAAGTGGGCTTATTTCCCCGGTCTCTCTGCCCGTTGGAATGTGATTGACGAACCGTTCATGAAGTGGTCGAAGAGCGTGCTTTCGATGTTCGGCTTGCGTGCATCTTGGGGTATCGTCGGTAAGGCACCGGACAAGGACTATTTGTTCTATAATACCTATAATGAGTCGGCTGGTAGCTATGGTAAGGGTAGCTCAAATCTTGCCACCTATGCTACGCTCGACGGTTTGAAACTGGATGACCTGCGCTGGGAGAAGACAACCAGCTATAACCTCGGTTTCAACTTGGGCTTCCTCAACGACCGCTTTGAGATTGACTTCGACTATTATCATAAGGACACGCGCGACCTGCTGATGTCAAGCGTCAACATCCCGTCGTTTGTCGGCTATTCATCGGTTTCCTACTCCAACGTGGGACGCATGACCAACGATGGTTGGGAATTGAATTTCAATGCTAAGAAATTCGTCAAGTGGGGTAAGTTCTCGATGGACTTCGGCATCAATATCGCCCAGAACTCCAACCTGTTGAAGGAAATGGACGAGAGCGTGCTACAGGCAATCAACGGAACTACATGGGATCCCTCGAAACGACAGACCTACCCAGTGCGTGTACAGCTGAACAACTCACTGGGCTCCATCTATGGTTTCCGCTATCAAGGCGTCTATCAGTACACTTATGACTATCTCGAAAACTATCAGAAGGAGAACAACCTCACCACTGCTCAGTACGAGGCCTGGATTAATAGCTTCCTGGCCAGCGGCAAGACGGCTCCTGTGGCTGTAGGCGAGGATGGTAATGTCATCATGGAGAATACGGGCAAGCCCAAGCATCTGAAGTATGCCTATGGCACTGGATACGAGTATGACTTCCAAGGTGGTGATGCCATGTTTGAAGATGTCAATCACGATGGACAGATTAATGCCCTTGATGTCGTTTACTTAGGCAATTCTTTGCCAAAGGTGAACGGTGGCTTTAACATCTCGCTGAACTACGGACGCTGGTTTGTAAAGGGACGTTTCAACTATCGTTTCGGCAATAAAGTGGTGAATACGGCGCGTATGGCGTTGGAGAACATGTATGGTACCAGTAACCAGAGTGCCACGGTAAACTACCGTTGGCGCAAGGACGGCGACGTAACACCGATGCCACGAGCTATGTACGCTACGGGTTACAACTATATAAACTCTGACCGCTACGTCGAAGACGGTGGCTTCGTCCGCTTCCAGAATTTGCAGGTGGGCTACCGCTTTGACCCGAAGATGCTTAAGAAATGGGGTTTGAACAATTTGCAGGCTTACGCTTCAATGAACAACCTTTATGTATGGACTCGTTATAGCGGCGTGGATCCCGAAGTGTCGCAGAAAGGCTATAATCCTGCCATCGACTCCTCGAAGACTCCGCGTTCGAAGCAGTTTACGTTCACACTTAATTTCGGATTCTAATCAATTGAAGATTGAAAATTGATAATTGAAAATAGAAGATTATGAAGAAATATATTTCAATGATAGCAGCCAGCATGATGATGGTGTCTTGTCTCGATACCATTATCCTGCCCGATGATAAGACGGTCGATGAAGACTTCTGGCAGAACAAGCAGCAGGTGGCCTCGATGGTAACTGCCGCATATGCTGCCATGGCGAGCAACGATGTGATGGGCAAACTCATTGTCTGGGGCGACTTCCGCACTGACGAGTTGCTTGGCCCATCGGACAATGTAGATGTCAGCACCACCACGCAGGCTCTCAATGAGATCTCGGCAGTGAACATGCAGACAACTAACCAGTACGCCCAGTGGTCATCGCTCTATGCGGTCATCAACCGCTGCAATATAGTGTTGGAACGTGCTGAGGCTGTGATGAACGTCGATCCGAACTATACCATAGGTGATTATCAGGTGGATCGTTCGCAGATGTTGGCTTTACGCGCCTTGTGTTACTTCTATTTGGTGCGCAATTTCCGCGACGTGCCCTACATTACTGTTGCTTATATGAACAGTAGTCAGGATATGCAGGTAGCCCAGTCGGCACCGGCATACGTGCTGGGGCAGTGTATTGCTGACTTGGAGGAGGCTGCCCAGACTGCCCTCGATGCTCGTGGATATTCTACCAGTGAGTGGCAGCGCGTGGGGTGGATGACCAATGATGCCATTCACACACTTTTGGCTGACATCTACCTGTGGCGTGCCTCTGTCACCCACAGCCTGGCAGACTACCAGCAGTGTGTTGCTTATTGCGACAAGGTGATTGCATCGAAGAAAACCCAGCATGTCCGTGGGCGCAATGAGGTGACTGAGAAAGAATATCCCTTGGCCGATGCGGCTGACATGTATGAAGAACTGTTTGTTGAACAGAATGCCGAGGAAAGTATCTTTGAACTGCAGTCAAGGTCAAATACAGCAGTTGTACAGTATTATTATAAGTATAAGAGCTTCACTGGCAACAGTGGTGAGGGATGGCTCAATGCGACACCGATTTTCGGAAATGTGGCTTCTGTCTATAACCTCACGACCAGTATGAGCAACTCCACCCTTTATGCGCAGGGCGACTTGCGATATTATGCCTCCTGCTATATTCCAAGCACCAGCGAAGCAACCTATGGCGTGCGTAAGATGCTTTCACTGTCACCTATTGTCAGTGCGACGACGACCAAGCGCGAAGATCTGGGTAATGGCGGCTTAGACCATAACTTCAACATCTATCGTCTGACGGATGTGATGCTGATGAAGGCCGAGGCACTGGTTCAGCAAGTTGACACCTTGTCGGAGAGCAGCGTACAGGAAGAATTGCTGCATAACGCTTTCAGCCTCATACAGGCAGTGAACAGCCGTGCACTGGTTCAGTCCAGCCAAGGCGATTCCTTGAAGTGGAACGGCTCAACGGCAGCTACTCGTTTCCGTACGCTGAGCAAAGACCAGTTCGAGGAGCTGGTCATGCAGGAGCGTCTTCGCGAGTTCTGTTTCGAAGGCCGTCGTTGGTATGACCTGATGCGCTATAATTACCGTCATGTTGAGGGCGTTGACTACAACCGTACGCTGGCAGAGATTGCAGATGGCGGCACGGCTATGGTTGCCAACTACCCCAATATGCTGACGTTGATGACCCGCCAGCGTGGTACGGAGGCCAGCGGCGTCATCGCAAAGATGGCCAACGAGGCTTTCCTCTATATGCCGATACCCAACAGCGATATCGTTGTGTGCCCGGTGCTGCGACAGAATCCTGTATATAAGGATAGTAAAGAATACGAGAAAACCTATTGATATAATGTAAAAATGAAAAAATATATCAATGTAAAAAATGGATGATTATGAAACGAAATGCCTTTTTTAAATTTTTGAGTTTTTACATTCTGGCAGCAGCTACGCTGACCAGCTGTAATCCAGAGCCTGATGAGTCTGACTTGTACACGGCCACGGGCGAGACGGCCGCTGACTATATCAAACGTAAGGCTGAGTTGAGCTCTTTCAATTATATATTGAATCGTGTAGGACTGGATCGTAACCTTTCAGCCTATGGAGAATATACTTGCTTCATTCCCACCAATGAGGCCGTAGCTACCTATGTGAATGCATTGTATAATGACGAGGAGGCTGCAATTCCTCATAACGGCATGACAGAAAACTCCCTGGATGGCTTGACCGACAGCCTGTGTAATGATATTGCACGCTATCATCTCTCGAATACCAGCATCATGACAACGATTGACATGGGCGGCGGTAGCGGCTCTATCTCTACCATGCTGCGCGTACCTGTTTCCAGAGATGGTTCTACTGGTAAGATCGTGCTCAACAAGGTTGCCACCATCATCGAGCCCGACAGCTTGGTGACGAATGGCGTGGTGCATGTGATTGATCAGGTCATTCCTCGCAACACACGTCTGCTGCCTGAGGAAATCGCACGTATTTCGGAGTTCAGCATCTTTGCCAAGGCATTGGAAATGACTGGTTTGGCTGACTCGCTTCGCACTTCGAATAAGAATATTACCTATACCATCAGCGACAATATGGATGTCAGTTCGTCGGGCGACGTAACGAATCCGCTCTATGCGCCTGACGAGTGTCTTGTGAAGTACACTATCTTTGCCGAGCCGGATTCTATCTTCAAGCTCAATGGCATCAATACTATCGATGACTTGATCGACAAGTGTAAGGTGTGGTACGGAGGTGCTGACGGATGGTATGACTACCTGACCGAAAAGGGACTGTGGAATGAAAACTCCAAGAGCTATGAGACTTCAGTCAGCACGGGTACAGACTATACCAGCCGTAACAACGTGCTGAACATGTTCGTGGCCTACCATTTGCTCTATGCTGGAATGGCCGAGGATGAGTTGGTCTATGAGAAGAATACCAAATGGACGAAAGCACAGACGTGGAACTATGTCAATGGTGCTCAGCCCTTTGACTATTATGAGACCATGCTGCCCCATACGATTATGAAAATCTGGCAGCCCCAGCCCCTGGCCAGCCGTAAGTCGCTGTTCATCAATAGGTACATTGAGCGTAATACCCTGACCGACGAACTGGGAACAATGGGTAGTGCAGGTATGCACGCTGAGGTGTTCAAGGGGGTGCAGATAAACCGCTCCAGCGATAAAGCCAATGGCGTGGAGAACTGGAATATTCAAACTTATAACGGATATATCCACTCGCTGCGGGGCATTCTGCTCTATGATGCCCAGGTGCCAAAGGGCGTGCTCCATGAGCGTCTGCGTTTTGACTCTACCACGTTCCTGCCCGAAATGATTAACAACGGTTTCCGTATGTCCAACTCTGAAGAGATTGCTGCACTGAATGGTGGTGGCAGCGGTGCCCGCGTGGCTTTCCCGCTGAACTATTTCGACAATGTGGTGAGCTATACTTCGGAAAATCGTTTCCGCTATAATGTGAAGGGCGCATACAACGCCTATCAGAGTGATACGTTCCAGGGATGGGGCGATTATGACCTGGCCATCAAGCTTCCGCCATTGCCAACACGCGACTACGAGTTCCGCATCTTCTACACCCCCATGTCTCATGGTGGCATGATGCAGTTCTATATAGGTACGTCGAGCAGCATGCAGTCGATGATGGCTCTTGACATTCCTCTTGATGTACGCATCCTGAAGGACGATCCCCGCATTGGTTCTACTCCTTTCTATGAGGAGGATGACCTGGGTGTGGCTACGGATGCCGCTTTGCGCAACCGTGGTTACATGCGCGGTCTGTTCAGCTATGTAGATCACCCCGAATATGGCGATGGTAACAGCACTGACCACAACATGCGTTCCGACTTGCGTAACGCTTCGCTGCGCAAGATTATGGGACGCCTGAGGTTTGAACAGGGCAAGGATTACTGGTTCCGCATCAAGAATGTGATACCTAACGATGGCAACCTGGCTCGTAAGTGGCAGTTTGACTATATCGAGTTCGTACCCCTGGATGTGGTTGACAATGATATGTATTCAGAGGACTGGTTCTAAGCGACCTAACCCCTACGTGAGAAATGACAAATGAAAAATGGTAATTGATAAATTTTTCGATATGAAATATATAAATAAAATAGGTGTAGTGCTGTCGGCTGGCTTCGTGCTTGCAGCTGCATCGTGCTCCGACTTCAGCGACTACAACGAGGTGTCTGTTGGTGACAGCTCGACGGGAAGCCTGACGCTGTGGGAGAACATCTCGCAGAACACACAGCTCAAAGACTTCGCAGCACTGGTAAAGCAGTCGGGGTATGACTCCGTGCTAAACACCCCCCGTTCACTGACGGTGTGGGCTCCGCTGGACGGAACATTCATCCGCGCACAGTTTGACACCTTGAGCAAGGAACAGTTGCTCACCCAGTTTGTGAAAGCACATATTGCCGAGTACAGCCATACAGCAACGGGCAAGGTTGAGGAGCGTGTACACATGCTCAATGAGAAATCGTTCGACTTCGTTGGCGATGGAAGCTATACCTTTGCCAATCGCACCATCAGCACAGCCAATCTGCCCAGTAACAATGGTGTGATGCATCTGATGAATGGTGCTGCTCAGTTCTATCATAACCTGTACGAGTATATCAGTGTCGGTAGCGGACTTGATTCACTTCGCAATCATTTCCTGAACTATGAGCAAAAGTACCTCGACCAAAGCGCCTCGGTGAAAGGTCCCATGGTGGACGGCGTCCAAACCTACATTAACGAGGTGTGGGTGACTTATAATACGCTCGTTAACCAGTTGGGGGCTCGTATTGCCAACGAGGACAGCTCCTACACGTTTGTGATGCCCACCAACGAGGCATTCATGGAGATGTATAACCGCGTGAAGCCATATTACAACTTTATTACTACGACCAAGGTGCACGATGTAGCAAGCTATTCCAGCGCCTCTGGCACCGATACGAAGACAACGACGGTGAATGCAAGCTATATGACCGACTCGCTCGTACGCCGTCAGATTGTCCGTAACCTCATCTATAGTAATAATGATACCTACAACCAGTGGATTGTGGGCAAAGGCACTTCGACAGATACCATCAGGTCAACGACGCGCAATAAGTTCTCCAACCCACAGGCTATCCTGAATGACCATCTGGTGGGTGAACCCGTTATGGCCAGCAATGGCTATGCACGCATCGTTGACAGTCTTGCCTTCTATCCTTGGGAGACGTTCTGTCCCGAACTGTCGTTCTCACCTCGCCGAAACATGGTGAAGTTGTTCCCGGCTGCTTCGTCAATGAGTCCTGTTACTGTGCGTAATGCCGACGGCTCGCCGCTGACTTGGCTTTTGGGACCAGAGACGCTGGAGACGGAGTATCGCTATGGAGCCATCTCTGCCGGTGGCGATCGAGTGAAGCCCGACTTTTTCCTTTCATTGCCCGATGCCATGTCAACCACCTACAATTTCTATGTGGTTTTTATGCCGACACTGTGGATCGACTCTATTCAGGGCCAGCATCCTAATGGACTGGTCTATAATGAGTCTCGTCCCTGCTGGTTGAACTTTCAGTTGCAGTACTGTGATGCCAAGGGCAATACTCAGGTTTACAACTTCTCGAAAGCCTATGCCGACAGCCTGCTTTCAGGCGGTACGCTGCCCAAGGTTCCTGCATCTGTATCGAGCACTACGGCATTTTCGAATGACCCTCAGAAGGTTGACACGGTGTTTATAGGACAGTTCACCTTCCCCGTGAACTACAATGGATTAGGACAGGACTTCTACCCCAGCTTGCACATTACGTCGCCTATCAGCGTGTTTAATAACACTCAGCTGAGTACTTATTCGCGCGATGTGCATATTGCTGCAATCCTGATGAGACCTGTGGAATTGGAAGAATTTGAAGCTAAAAACAAATGAAGATGAAGAGCATCCTTTTTAATATTATGCAGACAGCCGGTCGGCGACTGCTGTTCTGCACCATGGCATCTTGTTTCTGTGTGATTCCTTCAATGGCGCAGAGTGAGGATGATGAAGAGGTGGAGGAGACGGTGACTGCCATCAAACAGCCTCAGCGTAAGGTTGTGAAGGAGAACTATCCGCTCGTAACACTGCATGGCAAGGTGACAAGTGAAGCAACAGGCAAGCCTCTGGCAGGTATTCAGTTGCAGGCTTTGGGTCATATTCGCTATACAGCCATGACCGAGGAGGACGGAACGTTCAGCATCCGCGTGCCGGAGTTTACGACAGCGCTCTACGTACATTCACCTGAGTATGCTTCACAGCAGGTGGCTGTCATTGCTGGTGACTCCACGCAGAAGATCTCCATTAAGATGCTGAGTGACAAGTTCCTACCCATGTATGGCAAGGGTACGGATTACACAGCTAAGGCTGAGGCACAGATTGACCGTTTCGGCGTGTCGGTCGATAATGAGATCTCGGCAAAGTTAGGCGCAGACATGCATACGGTGATGCGTTCGGCAGCTCTTGATGCAGGTGCCTCGATGTTTATCCGTGGTCTGAACAGTATCACTTGTGATGCCCAGCCACTTATCGTACTCGACGGCATTGAACTGGACATGCAGCGTGACCGCTATTCGCTCCACGACGGACAGTTCAATAATATTCTGGCTAACATCGCTCCCGATGACATTGAGAAGGTGACGGTGCTGAAGAACGCGACGGCCCTCTACGGCGCCCGTGGTGCCAACGGCGTAGTGCTTATCGAGACAAAACGCGGTCATTCCATGGCTACCCGTATTGATGCCAATATCTCGGCTGGTATTACCTTGGTGCCGAAGCTCCCCACCATGATGAATGCCACTCAGTACCGTAACTATGTTACCGAACTGTTAGGAACTGTTGATGGCATTACCGACAAGTCCATCGACTTTAACTTCCTCAATGACGATCCGACGGGCTACTATTACCATACCTACCATAATGATACCGATTGGAACGACGAGGTCTATGAGAATGCCATTACGCAGAACTATAGCATCAACGTTCAGGGTGGTGACGATGTAGGTATGTATAATCTTTCAGTGGGTTATGTAAATGCCCAGTATGCTGCGAAAAAGAATGGTTTTAATCGTATGAACGTGCGTTTTAACACCGATATCAGCATTCTCTACAATCTTCAGACGAAGTTTGATATCTCTATCTCGCGCACCGCAAACGACATCTTCGATCAGGGAATGCCACAGGACTTTGGTGCCGGCACTGTAGTGTCGCCCACGGCACTGGCTATGCTCAAGTCGCCGTTGGTGTCGCCCTATCAGTATAATCAGCTGTTGAATGGTGGACAGGGTGGTTATTCATCACTGCTCTCCAGCTATGATGATATCTTCTCGCAGTTGACTAATGCCTATTCACTGGCCAACCCGCTCGCCGTGCTTGAATATGGCGAGGGCGATAACAAGAACCGTGCTGAAAATACGTATTTCAATGTACATGTGGAGCCTACCTACACCCTTTCAAGAGATTTGAAACTGACGGGTATGTTCAGTTATACGCTTGACCGTAATGCCCAGCGCTACTTCCGTCCATACACGGGCGTACCTTCCTTTAATATTGCAGGTGTAGGGCGCGTCTATGCCAAGACACAGTCGATGTTCGCCAAAGAGAACAACTTTGCGGGCAAGTTGCAGCTTGACTGGGCTCGTCAGTTTGGCAAGCACGGGTTGGCAGCATACGTGGGGGCACGCTACAATTCTTTCTCATACGACAGCAATGATGTCGGTGTGCAGGCCACTGGTCAGACGAGCGACAAGAATCCCTCGCTGGGATGGTCGGGCTTCCGCAACATCCTTGGCGTCAACGACGAGTGGAAGCAGATTCAGTGGTATGGCAACGTAGATTATAACTACATGAACCGTTACTTCCTGACGCTCTCTCTCCTGGGTGAGGCTAACAGTCGCTTCGGCGAGAACGCCGATGGCCTGAGCCTGTTTGGAACCCAGTGGGCGCTGTTCCCCAGTGTGCAGGTTGGATGGGTGCTCACCAATGAGAAGTGGTTCCCGAAGAATGCCGGTGTCAATTATCTGCGTCTGAATGCCGGCTTCGATATAAGCGGCAATGACGGCATCTCGAACTATGCAGCCCGCACCAGCTATACGACCGTACGCTTCAATTCATCGGCCATCGGTACGCAGCTGACCAATGTGGGTAACGACAAGATTCAATGGGAATCGACGAAGAAAATG
>Ga0310786_10004682_pt1 | contig 18913 bp, 14 predicted proteins | sample AusTroGonzalo_MG_FD_203881 | JGI IMG/M metagenome (GOLD analysis project Ga0310786, IMG submission 203881) | Bovine rumen microbial communities from tropical cattle in Woodstock, Queensland, Australia - Gonzalo_03 (v2) (version 2) | ecosystem: Host-associated > Mammals > Digestive system >... | reverse complement strand
TTGACACGCCGGAGGCCCTCGCTTCGGGCGTAAGTCTGAACTACATCGACTTCACCCCCACCGGGTAAGCCGCACCGCCGTCTCGGATATGCCGGGTTCGCGCGCTGCGGTGTGCGGTTCCAGACGATCGATGCGCTGGATCATTTCGAGTATCGTTTTCTTCCACTGATCCATGTTGATGAAGGCGGAGCGCCGCCACCCATCATCCATGACCGGGTTGTCATAAAACAGCGCACTGTACTTGATTTCAAATGTTGGATATTGACAAAAAAATATCGTCAAACCGCATCTGGCAACACTGTCGGCGGTTGCTTTTCCATGGATGCGGCGATATTATAAACGGCGCGACGATGTTTCACAAATTGCCGCGCCACAATCGACCGTAAGGAAGTGGATGAAACTTTTGAAAATTCAGGAGTGTTGACATGTCGAAATTGATGATTGGCTGGGGAGAGGCGGACATTACCCCGAATCTGAACGCCAAACCGATACCGCTCAACGGACAGTATTACGCCCGCACTGCGCGCGGCATCCATTCGCGGCTCAAGAACGTGGTCGTTGCGATCAGTTCCGGCGACGAATACTTCATCACCGGCTCCATCGACAATGTGGGGTGTGAAAAATCCTTTCACGATCTCGTCTGCGCCAAGGTCGCCGAATTCGCGCCGGAGATCGACCCGGGGCGCATCTTCCTGAACGCGATCCATACTCATTCCGCTCCGAGTCTTGCCGTCCGCCGCAAGGCACAGTGGAGGACCTCCGAGGATGGCACGCTGACACCCGAGGAGTATGCGGAATTCGTTGTGCCGGTCGTGGCGCAGAACATCGTCGACGCGTGGCGCAGCCGCAAGCCGGGCGGGATCATCCGCGGCTTCGGCAGCGCGCGGATCGGTCACTGTCGACGTGCGGTCTACAGGAACGGCACCGCCGAGATGTACGGCGACACCACGCGAACCGACTTCATCGGCATGGAAGCGGGCGAGGACTCCGGGGTCGAGATGCTCTTCACCTGCGACGAAGCGGGGAAGAAGACCGGGCTCATCCTCAACGTTGCTTGCCCGTCGCAGAGCATGGAATCGACCTATGTCGTGTCGAGCGACTTCGCCGGAGCGACGCGGGAGCTGTTGAAAAAGGAGTTCGGCGACGATTTTCGAATGATCTACCAGATCAGCCCCGCAGGGTGCCAGTCGCCGCGCGACCTGGTGCGCCACTACACCGCCGAACCGGATTTCTGGCATCCGGACGGTGTGCCGGTGCTCGCAAACCGTTTGCTCGCCGCAGTGAGGAACGCCGACCTCCGACCGGCGGAATTCGAGCCGATCTTGAAGCATACGGTCACTCCGGTCGCGCTGCCGCGTCGTCGTGCGAGTTACCGGGATTTCAAGGATGCGGCCGCCGAGCTGGAACGACTCGAAAGTATTATGCCGGAAAACGAGGCGTTTGCGGCGTTTTGCGCCGAAACCCACGCCAACGAAGAGCTTGACGGCCCCGGACCATACGACAGCAAACTGCACCACTTTGTGTTGATCCGCAACGCCAAGGCGGTCGTAAAACGTTATAACGATCAGGACGAGCAGAGTGAACTGCACTTCGATATGCATATCGTGCGGTTGGGCGATGCTGTCTTTGCCAACAACCCGTTCGAACTTTATCTTTATTACGGTCAGAACATCAAGGCGCGCTCCCATGCGAAGCAGACATTTCTCGTTCAGCTCTCCGGAGGGGCGGACCTCATCGCGGGCTATCTGCCGAGCCCGGACGCGGAAAAGTTCGGCGGTTACGGCGGTCTGATCATCAACGGTCAGGTCGGTTCGGATGGCGGGTACAAACTGGCTGACATCACAGTCGAGGCGATAAACAGCCTTTTTGACTGACACGGCGGAATTACGAACAGGTGTTTTGCACAAACTGCTAATGGGGACAACCTTATGGAGGACATGATTTCCCGCTTCGCGGTTTTTGTGCCGGGGCACAAAAAAAACCGCTCGAAGCGGTCTTGAAAATCACGGTGGCGCATCGCCGCTTGAAACAAACTGTTCTTGCTTTTGCAACCGTTCGTCTGTTTTTTCGTATAATATAACGCGGCAAACTGACAAATGATGTCAGTATGATCGCCGTGTATGAAAAAACCGTGATTTTTCTCCATCGGAGGTCGACGGTTCGCACTTATTTCCAAATGGCATGCATGGGTTTTTGCGAACTCGGGGTGAGAGTTGAGCTCAAAATCCGAGGGGGTCAAGTCCCCCTCGAATTCTGAAAAAGTCAGAGGATTTCGCGATTTCAGGGACCGGGGCGGTTTTCACACCTCTAAAACCGCGCGCCGGATAGCGGTTTTGAGGTCAAATTTTGAGGGTAAACGGCAAGAAAAAAAGGTCGTTCAGTCGCTTGGTCCGCCTTCGTTTCACTACGGCGTGACAGCCTTCACGGCTTCGCCGTTTACGTCTTGTCTGCGCATGGCTTGCCAAGCCGTAAAAAAATCCGGCAGGGAATCCTGCCGGATTTTTGAAGGCTGGTGGAGCATCGACGCTAAAAACAAACTCTTCTTGCTCTTGCAAGTCGTTGTATAGCAATGCGATCCCGATTACAATCCGAATGGAGTACGACATTTTCATGCCCCGCTCCATTGTTCCGCCGCTGAAAAAATGTGCCGACCGCCCCGGAAAGGTGACGCTTACCGGGAGTGAAGCAATACGGTATCAGTCCAGATTTTTTACCGAGACGAGCGGCAGATAGTTGTTCTCCGGCCACTGGGTGCGGTCGGGAAAGGTTCGTTCGTAGAGTATGTAGCACCCGTCGACCGCGGCGTTGACGAGCTTGAGTCCGGTGTGCGAATCGAAGTACTGGTTTTTTGCTTCGTACCCCCCCTGCGTCAGCGCGTTGCCGTAGCAGAGATAGTCGAAGTAGCCGGTCGAGCAATACAGCACGAAGGTCTTGCGGAACGGCGAGTGCCATTTGATCTCCAGCCCCAGCTCGGCCACGAGTTCTCCGGGAACGCCGACCAAACAGAGGTCGCCGATGGACAGCAACTGGAGCTCCAGCTCTATTTCGGTCTTGCCGCGGTGGTCGGGCGGTAATTTTTCGAGGCACTTGCGCACCGAAGCCGTCGTGTGCGTCATGCCGAACTGGATGGTCTCGTTCCGCATGTTGTGGGACGCCAGTGCCCGCTGACCGGAGATGATTCCGACGATGGTCCTGCGTGCAAGGTTGATGCCGACCTGCTCCGCCGCCGCGAAGCCGGTTTCGTGGCCCTTGGGGACCATGTCGCCCGCCGCGCCCGAGAGGAACATGCTTTCGCAGCCGAGCTCGCTCTTGAGATAGTTGCGGAAGACTCCGGGGTAGTCCGCCGAGATCCGATGCCCACCCAAGCCGGGAGAATGTCCCGCAAGCGGATGCGCGGCGTAGTTACCGATCACGTACCGGACCTCGCCCGTGGCGCGGTCGCGGAAGAAGATCACGCCCAGCTCGCGATCGCGGACGCCATCGCACAGCGGCTCCAGAAACGGCCGGTGCGGCAGGAAGGTGCAGCGGTTGTCGTTGCCGACGTAGCGGCGGTTGATGTTTTCGTCGCAGTTGAGCGCGTACCAGTACACGCCGACGTCAAACCACTCGCCGTTGACGACTTCGTTCACGGCTCCGACGGTGAGGTCGATCAGCTTTTCCAGATACTCCGTATCCAGCCGGTCGGGGAAGCTCGCCGAAGTGCGGGTATGCGGCCCGCAGTGGGTGTGGGTGCAGCTCAGCATCACCTGGGCTTCGGTGCCGTCGATGACGGAAGCGCACTTTTGGCGGATGATGCGGATGTACTTGCTGTCGATTCCGAGGAGGTCGTAGCCGAGGAGGACGCAGGTGTTTTTCCCGTCGTTCAGTGCCAGCACGGAAAGGTACAGGTCGTCGTGCTTGGCGACCGTGAAGTCGTCGGGACCGTAACCGGCGATACGCACACCGACTTCCGGGGAAATGTTCTTACTTGTAAACGCGATCTTCATTTGACATTTCCCTCTATTATAGTGTGAGGTACATTCACCTTATTATCCGATGTTGTGCAATTTTTTGTACTGCGGCCAGAAATGCGGACTGACGTACATTTCGGGAAGTTCCGGGAAAGCGATCTTCTCAACCGTTCGCAGATCGCTTTCGCCCAGCGGGGGCAGTGCGGCGATGCGGATATTCTCGCGCAACTGGTCTGCCGTTTCGACTCCGGTCAATATGCTCTTCGGTCCCGGTTTGGCGAAGAGAAAACGCAGAGCGAGTTCCGCCATGGGCAGTCCGATCTTTTCGAGTTTGCGCCGCCGTTCCCGAACCTCGGGGATGAAGATATTTTCCTCCGGCATCAGCAACATTCCCTGCATGTACGCGCCGCGGACGAAGACGTGTCGCCCCTTGCCGAAGCAGTTGTCGAAGCGGCGGTCGAGCAGGCTTGCCGGGACTTGCAGACAGTCGGCGGCATCGCCTTCGGTGCGATGAGCCGCCGTGTTCAACGAAATTCCCGCCGCTTTGATCAGACCTCTGCCTACCATGGATTTGAGGACTCCGAGATATTGGGCGTCATCTTCCGCATGGAGCAGCGCGGCATCGACACAGGCGATGCGCAGTCGCAGGAGGGACGTTTCCAGCGACCCGGCGATGAACTTTTCCGCATCGCATCCGGCGGGGAGCTTCGGGATCTTGGTCACGATGCTGAAGCGGTCGGTCAGTCCGAGTTCGCTCAAAGCTCTGCCGATCACCTCTTCGCTGTCGCCGTATGCCGGAGCGGTGTCCAGCGCGGTCACGCCGCCGTCATACGCGGTCTTCAGAATAGCTTTTACCGTCTCGAACGAGGGTTTCCCCGTGGTGTTGGCGACGCCGTAGTTCATCCCGAACTGCACCGTACCGAGCATGAGTTTCGAAAAATCGTCCATACCATTCCTGCTTTTGGAAGCACCGGCCATCATCTGCCTGTCACAACGTCCGGCTGATCCGGAAGTTGTTGAATATGACATTCCGCGCGACATCCAGATTCATGCCGCGCCCCAAGGTTTCGTACAGCCCTTCAAGTTCGGGATTGTACCGCATCTCCAAGGTGAAGTCGGTAAACTCTATGTCGCTCACATCATGTTCGGACGATGCCGATATGGTCGGATAGACGCCCGAAACCGCGTGTACGCCGCGAAAGGCTATATTGCGCACATGGTCCACTTTTTCACTGTCGGCAAGCACGATCTGGAAAAATGCCCGCACCGTTTCCGCCTCGATGTTGGAAAAAAGAAAATTTTCCACCGTAAACGGTTTTATTTCCGGGTAGGGTTTCGGGGTGTTCGGATAGCGAGGGGGATCGGTTTGGGGAGGATCGCCGTCCGGACCGCGAAGCGCCGGCGAAGTCACGGCGACAGCACGGCTGCTGCGCTTGATGACGAGGTTGCTGAAAGTGCAGTTGCGCATCAGGTAATCGTGCGTCCAGCCGATGCGCACCGCCACCGTCGAGCTTTGCAGTATGCAGTTCGTGACGACGATGTTTTCGCATGGTTTGGGTTCGTCGAACTGCTCCTGCATGGAGCGGATGACGATGCAGTCGTCCCCGGTATGCAGATTGCAGTTGTTCACCACCGCGTCGCGGCACGAACCGAAGTGGATGCCGTCGGTGTTGGGCATACGCAGATCGGCATGCATGGTCACGTTTTCGACACGGATGTTTTCGCAATCGAGAAACCAGGTGAACCACCCGGCGGAATCCACCAGCGTCAATCCCTCAAGCCTGATGTCTCTGCTGCCGACGAAAAAGATGCTCCGTCCCGGCACCAGCTGGTTGTGTTTGCGCTTCCAATGCCCGAAAAACTCCTTCATCTCCCAATCGACGTTGGCGAAGGATTGCCCTTGAAAGTCGATCTTGCCTTCGCCGCAGATGGCGACGTGCGAAACGCCTTCGCCGTAGAAGACGCAGCGGCGGTTGTTGCGGAGAGAAAAGCCGACTTTCCAATACCGGTTCTCTTCGATCTCCGGGTATCGCGACGGGTCGGTGCCGGCGAGCATGACGGCGTCCCATGCGATCTCCAGCCGGACATTGCTGCGCAGCCGGAGCGGATAGAAGAGGTAAGTTCCGGACTTGATCAGCACCGTGCCGCCGCCGGCATCGGCACAAGCATCGATCGCCTGCTGGATGGCCGCGGTGCAGTCGCTGACGCCGTTGCCGATCGCGCCGTAGTTTTCAACATTAAAGATCCTGCTCATGGTTTTGCTCGTCTTTTTCGCCGATACTTTTGGTGTCGGCAACACTGAGGATTTAACGACGATGGTATAATATAACCCCGTTTCGGGCGGATTGCAAAGTGAGATTATGTCCGCTTTCGGTCCATCGACATCTTGCGATATGCTTCCGGGGTCATGCCGTACTTGTGGAAGAAGCGGCGGTAAAATTTGGTGGTTCCAGAAAAGTTGACTTCTCCGACGATCTGCGACACCGGCAGCGTGGTGGTGGATAAATACCAGGCGGCGGCCTCCAGTCGCGTGTCGAGGATGTATTGCAGCGGAGAGACGTCGAAGACCTTCCGCCACTCGCGAAAGAAGTGCGTGTGCGACAAACCGTAAGCCGCCGCCACGTCGTCTATGAAGATGTTTTCGGCGTAGTGCATTCGCAGCCATGCCGAGATATTGCGGATCACCGCCTCCCTGGTCTTGGGCGCGTCGAAAGGTTGAGTGGAGGCGAACATCAGTTCGCCCAGAAGTCGAAAACACGTCCAGTCAAGAAGTTCCGGGATTCCCGGAGAATAGAGGTCGACTATCAGTCGGTAAAATTCGGTAATCAGCCGCTTGACCTCTTCCGTCATGACGAAGCTGCGGCATGACTCGGACGGGATGACGCCGATCCGTTTCAATTCCGGCAGAGTCTCCGCCGAGTACGCGAAGGCGAACGCCTCGCGCGGCTTGTCGTTGCGGATGCGGAACATGCTGGACGGCAGCTTGTAGGCGACGTTCGGGAACGGCAGATTCTGTTCCTCGCCGTTGATGATGTCGCGGCACGCCTCCGACTCCGAATAGGTCCGGACGCTGACCTCGAAGTCGTTGCGATGCTGCAGCAATGTCGGGGTGTTCCCACGGTAGTCGCTGAAGGTGAATATCTTCTGCACCTGAAACGGGAACTGGATGCCGCGTTTCAATTTTCCGACTGTCAGGTTCATCGAGTTCATGCTTCCCCCCCCCCGCGTTTGTTTGGTGAAAACTTGGCGCATTCGGGTTGTCATCCTTTTATAACATATCACCGCATCGCGTTTTTTAAATAGCCTTCCTCCGTGGCGGAGGACAAAAATATTTCGAGGGAGTCCCCCGAAATCGCAGATGGTATGAAAAAAACATAAAATGGTATGAAAGTACATTGCACCGAAGACGGGGGGCGCGTTACTTTATACGATGAGGCGATTTGGACTCTATGTGGCGCGTTTTGTTTTTTTCGCAAAAATCCGGTAATTGATATGGCATCTGTAAAGAAATACGATGTGGTGGTTGCGGGCGGCGGGGTCGCCGGGTGCGCGTCCGCGGTCGCGGCCGCGCGCCGGGGAGCGAAGGTGGCCTTGATCGAAAAGCAGTGCATGCTGGGCGGCTTGGCGACTTCGGGAATGATCTACGTCTATTTGCCGCTCTGTGACGGTTACGGGCATATGACCGCCTCCGGGCTGGCATGGGAGATGATGAAGCGGAGCGTCGAATACGGTCCCTTTTCGACACCTCCGGGGTGGATGGGAGAGACAGGCGGCGATCCGGGGATCGACGGCAAACGTTTTCAGTGTTGCTTTTCGCCGGGCGGATTCAATTTGTCGCTTGACCGGATGCTGGCGGAAGCGGGGGTCGAGTTGTGGCTCGATTCCCGTGTCTGCGGCGTCGATACGAAAAACGGTGGGATCACGGCGGTGAAGGTCGCGAACGATTCCGGCGTGGTGACGGTGGGGGCGAAGTGCTTCGTCGACGCCACGGGTGGCGCGTATCTCATACGTCTGGCTGGCGGCGAAGTCGGATACAATGAAAATTTCAAAGCGGCGTGGTGGTTCGACGTGGCGGAGCATCCGCAACAGTTTCTCTTCACGGAAAAATTGAATCTGCGTCGCCTCGGGAATCTGAAACCGGAGTGGCTTTTCGGCGAATGCCGGAACGGGCGCGATGTGACGCGTTTCGTCCGTGAGTCGTGGAACATGATCCGCGCCGCCTATGATGAACTTCCGGAGGGCGAGCGCAAGAATAACTACCCCGTCCAATTGCCCGCCATGCCGCAGCTGCGCAAGATCGCGCGTATTGATGCGCTTTACACACTTGCGGATGCGGATCAGGGCGGGCGCTTCGAAGACTCGGTCGGCGTGGTCTCGGACTGGCGACGGGCTGCCCCGGTGTGGGAAACGCCCTATCGTTCGCTGTTGCCGCGTGAAGTGCGCGGCGTGTTGACCGCCGGGCGTTGCATCGGTGCGAAAGGTCAGGCATGGGAGGTGTTCCGGGTGATTCCGGCGGCCGCGGTCACCGGCGAAGCCGCGGGCGTTGCGGCGGCGATGGCGGCGGAACGGTCATGCGACCCGGTCGACGTGCCGGTGAAAGAACTTCGGACCAGCCTTTTGAAGAACGGCTGCATCGTCGATGCCGCACCGGAGTTCGGAGTCCAAGACGCCGCTCCGGCGGAGCAAGCGGAAAATGTCGAGTACTGACCCGGCAAAAAAAATTGGAACTGCAGTCTTGAAACATATAACGCGCGACATGCACCATAAAATGAAAGGGTAAGAAAATGTCGTACAGCTATCAGGAAACGGGCGGGATACTGTCGGAGACTTCCGGAGGTTTCATCGTCGCTCACGACGGAGAGGGCTTCGAACCTTTTGCGAGGACGTTGACGGTTTCGGGCAACGCAGTGGTGTACGACGACATCTCCGTGAGTTCCGGCGGTGTTTTGTACGTCGGCACCAAAACGGTGCTCTCGGATTGCGAGGTCTTCGACAGCGGCACGATCACCGCATCCACCGCAGTCGTCTTCTCGAACTGCACCGTTCATGCGGGCGGCACGCTGAACTACGCCAACCAGAACGCGCAGAAGTTCTACGACCTCACGGTTGAGGCGGGCGGCAAGCTCGCCAACGTCCGGGTGAACGCCACCTTCGGCGGCAGCAACACCAACATCGCCGAGGGCACCTTGTACGTAGGCACCGGCGATACCACGGTGACCACCATCTGGGCGTCGGGCGGCGTGATATACAATTGGAAGCGCTACTGGGGCGCCCGTACCATGAGCGCCGCCAACGTCTACTTCGAAAGCGGCATCACCTTGAGCAACGGCGTCTGCGACGACCAGAACATGTTCATCTCGAGCGGCGTGACGGTCAAGGACTTCACCGTCAGCATGTGCAACAACCGGGTGCAGGACTTCGTGCTCTTCGCCGGAGCCTCCGCAATCGACCTCGTGGTCGCGGATGATCAGACCGCTCCCGGTCAGGTGCGTTTCGCGGACTACACCGGGGAGAATACGCTGGGCGGGTCCAAGACCGACTTCGCCGCGGGAGGCGTGCGCTACGGGGCCGGTTCGTGGACCGATCCCGACCTCTATGCCGATCAGGGCAAACTTTACAACCTCAATGTCATCCAAAGCCGTTCCACCGATTACGGCTATTTGGAGAATCTGGTTCTCGTTTCCGGAATATCGGCGATGTCCCCGCTGGTCGGCAGTGGCGGTACGCTGACTTTGCGCAATGACGGTGTTGCGATCGGTGCGCTGGTTTCGGGCGGTATTCTCAACGTGAACGGCGGCGGTGTTGCGAGCAACGCGGTCGTTTCCGGCGGCGGCATCGTCAATGTTAACGACAACGGTCTCGGCAGCAATGCGCTGGTGGTGGCTGACGGGCGTTTGAACTTGAACGATGGCGGTGTCGTCAGTGGAGTGAACATCTCTGGCGGCAGCGTCTATGCTTACGATGGCGGAACGCTTGACGGAGGCAGCATATCCGGAGGACTGCTCCGCATCTACGCCGGAGCACAAGCGGGCGGTGTCACGATGAACACCGGCAACGTTTACATCCTGGATAATGCCGCCGCCAGAAACATGGCGCAGACCAACGGGCGGACATATATCTCGGGTGGCGCCACCGCCTACAGCATGAACATGGGCGGCGGATTCAATTATGTCGCCGCCGGTGCGACGCTTGTCAACTACACCGCCACGGGCGGCAACACCTATTTCAGCGACAGCGACGATACGCCGTTCCTCGTCGGCAGCGACACCAATATCAACACCAAACGACTGCGCTACTACCCCAACTCCAACACCGGGCTCAGCGTCCGAGTGACGAACGGCGTGGTATACGACCTCGGGACTGACGGCAACCTCTTCCGTCTGGGCGTAGGCGATGACATTCTGGTCAGCGGCGGATCGGTCGGCAACGACTGTCGGTTGAGCGCCTTCGGCACCGCGGTACTTCGCGGCGTGAAGGTAACCGCCACGACCGCAGACGCGGGCGCGGTGCTCACCGACACCGCCAAGAGTTACGACGTGGAACTTAACGGCAGCGGCAAAGCCGCCACGCTCACGGTCGGCGGCAACGCCACGGCTTTTGCGACGGTCGTGAACTCCGGCGGTGAACTCAAGATCAATGCGGGCGGCACCGATGTCGGTGCGATCGTCGGCGGCAGCGGCGGTCTCGTCAACGTCAGCGCCGGCGGCGTTGCCAGCGCCACGAGAGCGCTGACCAACGGGAGGATCAACCTCAACGCCGGTGCGGCAGCGCGCAACATCAGCATCTCCGGCGGTGTCGTCTACGGCTACAACGGCTGTACCGTTACCGATACCGAACTCGTCACCGGCGGTACGCTCCGCATCTACGCCGGGGCGACGGTCTCGGGCGTCACGATGGCGGCGGGCAACATCCAACTGTTGGACAACGCCGTCGCGACCGGTATCACGCAGACCGCCGGCAAGTCGTATATCTCCGGCGGCGCAGTCGCTTCCAGCATGAACATGGGCGGCGGATTCAATTATGTCGCCGCCGGTGCGACACTTGTCAACTACACCGCCACGGGCGGCAACACCTACTTCAACGACAGCGACGACACGCCGTTCCTCGTCGGCAGGGACACCAACATCAACGCCAACCGTCTGCGCTACACCAGCGACGCCACGACCGCGCTCGGACTGTCGGTCGTGAACGGCGAAGTCCGAAACCTCGGCAAGGACGGCAAGGAGTTCCGGCTCGGCGTCGGTTCCGGCATCGTGGTGAAAGACGCGGTGCTGGGCGGCAATCAGCGTCTGCGGCTCTTCGACGGCGCGGTGGCGTCCAACGCGAGCGTCGTCGCGGGAACCAGCGCCGGAGTGCGCGGTACGCTCTTCGCCTCCGGTACCGCCGAGATCCGCGGTGCGGTCGCCAGCGGCGCGTTGACCACCAATCGCGCGCTCATCAATTTGTATGACAGCGCTGTCGCTTACGACATCGTGGTCGACAACTGCGGGACGTTGGCTCCTCTCGCCGACGGAGTCAAAGCGTATAATACGCTGGTCAAATCCGGCGGTTATCTGGTCTTCTCGGCCGGTGATAAGGGTCGCGGCGCGATCGAGAACACCACCATCCTCGCAGGCGGTACGATGACGTTGAACGAATACGCCGATACCGGCGATCTGCTGACGCTTGACTTCACCGGCGCGAACGGCGGTACGGTGAACATCAACGACCTCAGTCTGATCAACTCCAAAACCAAGGTGGTCGCGACCGGCGTGGAAACGGTCGGCACCTACACGCTCGGCTCTGGTTCCCGCGACAGCGTTACGCAGGCATGGGGTCTGTATGAGAACGCGCTCGTCAACGGCGGAACGTATGACGACGCCTTGAACGGCGTGACCTACAGCTTCGACGGTACGGCGCTCACGACCACCGAGCTTACGATCGCGACCGGCGCAGCGGCGGGCTTGGCCGGCGACGACTACACGGCGCTCCGCGGTACCGACCGCGCGGCGAAGTGGACTTCGGGAGCGGGCACGACGCTCGTCACCGAAAACTTCTCCGGCGATGCGTGGGTGGAGGTGTCGGGCAATCTTACCGGCGCGCTCTACGGCGCGGCGGTGGATTTCGCCAACACCGTGAACATCAATGCGACAAGCGGCACGATCCGCAACCTCGCGGCTGGAGCTGAGACCGGCAAGACCGTCGGCGCGGTGAAGCTCACCTTCGACGGAGCGGACCTTGCCGGTGCGGGCTATGCGGGCGGCTTCGGCAACGTCACGAACGAAACCGAAACGCTGATCACGACCGGCAGTTTCGCCAAGGATTTCTACGCGGGCGCTCTCGCCAACAAGCTTACATCCGCCACGAGCGTCGGCGACGTCTCCATGACGATCGACGGCGGCACGTTCAGCGGGAATATCTACGGCGCGTCGGCGGTCAAGACCGTCGCGGGCAAGAACGGCACCCGCCATACTGCGGGCGATGTGACGCTGACGATCACGGATGGCGAGACCACCAAGGGAACGCAATCCTGCATCTTCGCGGGCGGTTACGCCACCGGCGACGCGACGGGCACCGTTTACACGGTCGACAGCGTGACCGCGACGATCTCGGGCGGCAGCTGGGGAGAAGCGGCTGGCGGTCGTGGCGTCTTTGGCGGCATCATGGCTTCTGGCGTCGAGGCGCAGGTCATCGGTGATGTGAATATCACGATCTCCGGCGATGCGACGATGGGCAACGTCTACGGCGGCGGTTGGGCGCAGAAAGAGAACGCCAAGAGCATCGTCGGCGACGTGAACATCAACATCGCGGGCGGCACGATCGCGAACGTCTTCGGCGGCGGCACCCATTCGAGTTCCGGCGGCACGACCGAGGCGGGCGAGGTCACCATCACCGTTTCCGGCGGCGACATCACCGGCGCGATCTATGCGCGTGGTCAGCTTGAAGGCGATACGACCGGCAGCGCCAGTGTGATCTTCACGGGCGCGACCGACTTCGGCTGCGATGTCTTCGGTTACAGCTACGTAGGCGGTGCGGCGAGCGATGCGGTGCTGAGTTACACCGCCTACACCGGAACCTTCTCGGGCAAGATCGGCGGCTTCGACGGCATCGTCTTCGACGACGATACCGCGATGACGCTTTCGACCGCGGCGGCGGATATTTTGAACGGCAAGTGGGAGTTCGACTTCACCGACCGCGCGGATACGTTCTCGGCCACGTCGCTCCTGACTTGGAGCACTGCGGACTTCGCGGGCGACACCGTGAAGGTCACCTTCGCGGACGCGACGCAGGCGGCGGCCGGCTGGAGCATCGCGGACGCGGCATTCACCGGCGCGACCTTCGACCTCTACATCGGCGGCGACAAGATCGCGGAAGGTATCGCCTACAACACCGTGATCTCGGGCGGCGACTGGGACGGCTGGAAGTTTACGGACGAGAACGGCACGCTGAAGTTCGCCCAGATCACGGCGTAAGACAACACGGCGCGGAGCCGCCGCCGGAGTCCGCGACATCTCCGGCGACGGTTTCATTCCGATCTTGAATGTTGCTCATGGATTTGGCCGTTGTTATATTACGCGGTAAAAATCGCAATTATACAGAAGAAGGATTTTAAGAAAAGATGACCCCCCGCAGAAGTCGGGTATTGGAACTGCTCCGTGCCGGGAAAAGGGCGCTGAGCTACAAATCCAATCTCACTTGTCCCCGCGTCGCCGAGATCGCCGGGATGCACGGCTTCGACGCCTTGTGGATCTGTCAGGAGCACGTGCCGACCGATCAGGCGACGATGGAAAACTTCATCCGCGCCGCCAAAGCCTACGACATGGACACCATCGTCCGCGTGGCGAAAGGGAGTTACAGCGACTACATCCGCCCGCTCGAAGCCGACGCCTCGGCGATCATGGTGCCGCATCTGATGAGCCTCGACGAGGCGGAGTACATCGCCCGCATCACCCGCTACAAGCCGGTCGGCCGGCGGCCCCTCGACGGCGGCAACGCCGACGGGATGTTCTGCCAGATCGACTGCAAGGAGTACATGCGCTTCGTCAACGAAAACCGCATGGTCATCGTCCAGATCGAGGATCCGGAGCCGCTTGCGGAGCTCGACAAGATCTGTCAGGTGCCGGGGATCGACATGATCTTCTTCGGACCGGGCGACTTCAGCCACTCGATCGGCGACCCGTGCAACTTCGCCAACCCCGAGATCGCGCGGGTGCGGAAGCTCGTCGTCGAAACGGCGCACAAGTTCGGGAAGTTCGCGGGCACGGTCTCCGCTCCGTCGATGAAGGAATGTTTCGAGATGGGATACGACCTCGTCAATTGCGGCGCCGACGTCTGCGCCGTTGGAGAAAACTGCAAGGCGATCCGCGCCCAATTCGAGGGACTTGGTCTATGAAGCTCGTCAAAGATCCAGAACACATCCGCCTCGGCATCATCGGCATGACCGAGGGCAACGGTCACCCGTACAGCTGGAGCGCGATGTTCAACAAGTTCGACCGCGCGGCGATGCCGGCGGAGTGCCCGTTTCCGGTGATACCGGTCTACCTCGCCAAAGAGGATTACGACTCGATGGGTATACCGGGGGCGCACATGGATTTCATCGCCTGCGACCAGCGCTCCGACGCCGAGCACGTGGCGAAGCTCTCGCTGATCCCGAACGTCCTCGACCGGCCGGAAGAGATGATCGGCAAGGTCGACGCCGTGATCATCGCCACCGACATCGGGAGCGAGCACATCAAACGCGCAAAGCCTTTCATCGAAGCCGGGCTGCCGATCTTCATCGACAAGCCGCTCTGCGACAACCGCGCCGACTTGGAGTATTTCACGAAACTCTTCGAGTCGGGCTATCCCCTCATGTCGTCGAGCTCGATGCGCTTCTGCAAGGAGTTCGTACCGTACCACGGCGGCAACACGCGGGAACTCGGCGAGCTGCGGCTCGTGATGTACGGCATGCCCAAGAAGTGGGAGACCTACGGCATCCACAGCCTGGAGGCCGTCTACCCCATCGTCGGCCCCGGCTTCGAGAGCGTCGTCAATACGGGGAGCTTCAAACGCAACGTCGTGCATCTCAAGCACAAACGCGGCGTCGACATCATTCTGACCGGAATATACGACTGCGGCGTGCCGTCGCTGGTTCTGGCCGGGACGGGCGGAAACGTACAACTCTGCTGCAAAGACAGCTATTCAAGTTTCCGCAACCAGCTGGTCGCCTTCGTCGACTTCCTCAAGACCGGCGTGCGCCCGTACCCGTGGCAGGAGACGACAGAACTCATGAAACTCGTCATCGCGGGCATCGAGAGCCGCGAGCAAGGCGGCAAAGAAATCAGGATATGGTGAAGCAATGAACGTCATCGACTCCTTCCGGCTGAACGGGCGCACCGCCATCGTCACGGGCGGCGCGGGACGCTACGGCAAACAGATCGTCGCCGCGCTCGCCGAGGCGGGGGCCACCGTCTTCATCGCCTCGCGGAATCTGGAAAAGCTCGAAAGTACGGCGGCCGCGTTCCGCGCGGAAAAGCTCGACGTGCGCGCCGCACAGCTCGACCTCGGCGACACCGCCTCGTGCGACAAACTCGTCGAGGACATCATGAACGAGACCGGGCGCATCGATGTTCTGGTAAACAACTCCGTTACCCGCTGCGGCTGCGGCGGCGGGTGGAAGAAGCCCCTCGACAGCTACGACGCGAGCTTTCACGTCAACGCTTCGGGCACCTTCTACCTCACCGCCGCCGTCGGCGAAGTGATGAAAAAACAGCGCTCCGGATCGGTTATCAACATCGGCTCGTTCATGGGCCTCGTCGGGCCCGAGTTCGCCAACTACGACGGGACCGACATGAAGGGCAACCCGAACCCGATCTACTTCTACGAAAAGGGGGGCCTCGCGAACTTCACCCGGTGGGCGGCGAGCGTATTGGGCGAGTATAACGTCCGCGTCAACGCGATCCACCCCGGCGGCCTCATGGAGCCGCATCTTCCCGAGGCGTTCGTAAAAAATTACAGCGCCCGCACCCAGCTGGGGCGGCTCGCAAGTCAGGAGGATCTGAAAGGCGTGATCGTCTTTCTCGCCTCCGACGCGTCGGGCTACCTCACAGGCGCGAACATCCCCGTCGACGGCGGATACACCGCCAAATAGTTTTCGGGACTTCAACGCACCGCACCGGTCGCCGCCGCCGTCGGCAGGCCGGTTTTTTTGTTTGCAGTGCGGCGTTTTGGGCTTGCAATCGCGCGCGAAGTAAAATATATTTAACCGCTGTATCTTTTTTGGAGCGCAAAACCACAGTATGAACATCGATATCGGCGGGGTTGACGCGAATTACCGGACGCGGGGCGAGGGCGATTGTCTGCTTTTGCTGCACGGCTGGGGCGTCGACTCGCGCGTCTTCGACGGGTTGATGAAGGAATTTTCGTCCTCGTACCGTGTGGTCGCTCCCGATCTTCCCGGTTTCGGCACGAGCGGCGATCCGACGGGCGAATGGTGCGTCGACGACTACGCCGCGTGGGTGCTCGCCTTTATGGACGCGCTGAACATCGGCCGCGCGACGGTGGTCGGGCACTCCTTCGGCGGGCGGATCGCGATCAAGATCGCCTCGAATCCCGCCACGGCGGGCCGGATCGGCAAATTGATCCTCACGGGCAGCGCCGGTCTGCGGCGCAAGCGCCCGCTGAAAGGCCGCATCCGCGGGTGGACGTTCCGCACGTTGAGCCGGATCTTCCCCGGTCTGCGCGAAAAGTTCGCGCGCAAGTTCGCTTCGCGGGATTACCTCGCCGCCTCGCCGCTGATGCGGAAGTGCCTCGTGAAGGTCGTCACCGAGGACCTCGCGCCGCTTCTGCCGGAAATCCAGCACGAAACGCTGCTCGTATGGGGGCGCGACGATACCGAGACGCCCGTCGACGACGGCTATACCATGAAGAGCCTCATTCCCCGTTCCCGCCTCGAAGTTCTGGACGGCGCGGGGCATTTCGCGTTTTTGAACCGGCCGGATGACTTCACCCGGCTGATGAAGGAGTTTTTGCAATGACAATTTTGGAAATCGCCGGTTGGGCGGTGCTCGCGCTCGGCGCCCTCGTATTCACGGCGTCGGCGACGATCTGGCACCTTTACATGTTCCAGCTGAACCACTACATCCACCCCGACCACTGGCGGTGGATGTTTCACGACATTTGCAACTTGCGTTCGGCGATCCCGGCGCTCGCGGCGGTGAACGCGGCGGCGGTGTGCACCAATTCGGGGAACGGAGCTTTCGCGCCGCTCGCGGCCGGTTTGGTGCTCGCGGCGGGGAGCTGTCTCGCCATGGGCGCGTTCCGCAAGCTCAAATACACGCGGCGGGTGAACACCCTCATCGTCACCAACGTGATCGTTCAGGCGCTGATCGTCGTTTTCGGCGTCTATGTGACCGGCTTCGGCTGGGGCGAATCGGTGGCGTTCAGCTGCGCGCTGATACCGTTTCTGCCCATGCTTTCGGATTGGATCGACTGGCCGATCGAGCACGGTTTCCGCGCCTACTACATCCGCGACGCCAAGGCGCTCCTCGCCCGAAATCCCGACCTCGTCGTCGTCGGCGTCACGGGTAGCTACGGCAAGACCAGCATGAAGTACTTCCTCTCGTCGCTTCTGGGGATCAAGTACAACGTCCTCATGCCGCCCGGCAGCTGCAACACGCCGATGGGGATCGTGAAGTTCGTGCGCGGCAACATCACGCTCGCGCACGAGATCTTCGTCTGCGAAATGGGCGCGCGCCGGGTGGGCGAGATCAAGGAGATCTGCGACCTCGTCCATCCGCTTCACGCCGTCATCACCGCCGTGGGCGAACAGCACCTCGAAACCTTCAAGTCGCTCGAAAACGTGCGCCGCACCAAGTTCGAGCTCGCCGAGGCCGCTAAGCCGGGCGGCATGGTGTTCCTCAACGGCGACAACGCCGCGATCCGCGGCTACGGCCTCAAGAGGGAACACCTCTACTACGGACTCAACGAAAACGACTGGTGCGCCGAAGACGTGACCGAAAAGCCCTTCGTGTCGTTCACGGCGCGCGGGCCCAACGGCGAATCGGCGCGCATCGAGACGAAGCTCCTCGGCCGCCACAACGTCCTGAATCTCGTCGGCGCGATCGCGGTCGCCCATTACCTCGGCGTGCCGCTCGACTCCATCGCGGCGCACGCGAAGAAGATCGCCGCCCCGTCGAAGCGCCTCACGCTGGCGGAGCTCCCCGAGGGGACGTATATCGACGACGCCTTCAACTCCAACCCCGAGGGGTGCATGGAGGCGCTGCACATATTGTCGCTCTTCGAGAACGAATTCCGCGTGCTCGTCACCCCCGGCATGTTCGAACTGGGGGAAAAGCAGTACCAGTACAACTGCGATTTCGGCGTGGAAGCCGCCGGAACCTGCGACGCGATCATCCTCATCGGCATGGAGTCGAGCCGGCCCATCGCCGACGGCGTGCGCAACTCGGGCTTCCCGGAGGAAAAACTCTTCATCGTCCCCGACCTCGCGGCGGCGAAAGCGCGCCTCGCCGAGCTCGACACGGGCGGCCGGCGCAAGGCGGTGCTCTTCGAAAACAATCTACCCGACAACCACTGAATACATAAAAAAATTCAACATAATCAAGGAACGGTAACATGAAGATCAATCTGGTCGTACTTTTCGGCGGCGCGAGCAGCGAACACAAGGTGTCGATCGCTTCGGCGCGCAAGGTCATGAAACACCTCGACGCGGAAAAATACAACATCCTGCCCGTGTACCTCACCCAGCAGGGGGTGTTCTTCTACGGCGACGCGCTCAAGACCATCGACGATTTCCGCAAGATCGGCGATATCCTCGCCAAGTGCGTGCGGGTGAACTTCCGCGTCGAAAACAACCGGACTCTGCTCTGGAAGGAGAACGGACTTTTCGGCCGGCGCGTGGCGGATATCGACGTCGTGCTCCCCGTCGTCCACGGCACCAACGTCGAGGACGGCGCTTTGCAGGGACTGCTGCGCACGGTCAAGGT
>Ga0310786_10004681_pt1 | contig 18917 bp, 16 predicted proteins | sample AusTroGonzalo_MG_FD_203881 | JGI IMG/M metagenome (GOLD analysis project Ga0310786, IMG submission 203881) | Bovine rumen microbial communities from tropical cattle in Woodstock, Queensland, Australia - Gonzalo_03 (v2) (version 2) | ecosystem: Host-associated > Mammals > Digestive system >... | reverse complement strand
CTCAGGTGAAGCGCCTGCAGGCCGAATTGGAGGCTCTCGGCCGCGAAGTGGTGCTTACGCGCGAGCCTGGCGGCACGCGTCTGGCGGAGCTTGTGCGCGGCCTGCTGAAGGATGAGACGCAGGATCCGCCATGCAGGCGCGCCGAACTTCTCCTGTTTCTCGCCGCCCGCGCGCAGCTGGTCGAGAACGTAATCCGTCCTGCCCTCGACGCGGGAAAGATCGTGATAAGCGACCGTTTCAGCGATTCCACGTTCGCCTACCAGGGCTATGGCCGCGGCCTGCCGCTCGATGCCATAAAAGCAGCAAACGATTTCGCATGCGGCGGGCTCGAGCCGGACATTACGCTGTATCTTGATGTGGAACCTTCCGTTTCGCTGGCGCGCCGCGCCGCGCGCGAGGCCGCCACGAATACTTCAGCCGACCGCTTCGAGCGCGAGGGCGGCGATTTCCACGCGAGGCTTCGCGAGGGCTTCAACACCCTGGCGAAGGAGAATCCGCAAAGGATCGTCAGAATAGACGCCAACGGCACGCCTGGCCAGGTCTGGGAAAACATATGGAAGTCGATAAAGCATATGCTCTGATATCCCACGCGATCGACTCGGGCAAGCTGCCGGGCGGATATATCGTGGCGGGCGACCTCAAGGGCAACTGCCGCGAGCTGGTGGAACGCCTGCTGCTTAAGCTGTTCCCCGATGCGCAGGAGCAGATCAAGGCGAGATTCCATCCTGACGTGGCGTTTCTCGAGCCGGAAGGCCGCAGCCGCACGATCAAAACCGACACCCTGCGCAGCGCGATAGTCGAGCCCATGGCTGCGACGTCGTTCTCGGGCGGCTGGAAGGTCGGCATAGTTTCCAGCGCGGACAGGCTTCAGCTCTCGGCCGCGAATACGTTCCTTAAAAGCCTGGAGGAACCTACGCCCAAGACGCTTTTCATTCTTTTGACCGACAGGCCGGACGCGATAATTTCCACGATAGTATCGCGCTGCCAGACGATTTATCTGCAACTGCCCAAAGGCGTGCTTGAAGGCGATGCGGCGGAAAAGATCGCGGAGGTGTTTTCCGTCCGCGGCATGACAGGCGTGTATGAAAAATCGCAGGCGGCCAAATATTTGGCGCAACTGCTGCAGGACCTCAAAGACGAGGCCGAGGACGAAGACGTGCCGACCGTCCGCCAGTGCTTCTTCAATACCGTGATGTCGCATGTGCGCGGCTGGATGGTGTCAGGACTTGTGCCGCGCCATTACGCCTTCCGCAACGTCGAGGCCGTAGAGGAGGCGTATGCGCGCTGCGAGCGTTACATCGGCGAAGAAGCCGCGCTTTCGTTTATGATGGACAAATTGGTTTTCCCAGGCAAATGAAGTATTCCCTTTCGACAAATTGGTGCAACACGAGAATCAAGCGCGGCGAAGAAATCGCGGAAAAGGCGCTTGCTCTCGGTTTCGACGAGCTGGAGCTCGGCTTCCGCACGCAGGCGGAGCAGGTGCCCGGGTTCGAGGCGATGCTTTCGCGCATACCTGTCGGCAGCATACATGCGTTTTGCCCGGTGCCGGTTTCGGCGCCCTCGGGCCACCCTGAACTTTTCCAGCTGGCGAGTTTTTCCAAGGCGGAAAGGGGGCTTGCGCTTGCGCACGTCAAGAACAACATCCGCTTTGCCTCTAGGATCGGCGCGGATACGGTAGTGCTTCACGCGGGCAGGATTGGTTTTTCCTCGATGTTCAAGTTCATCGATTCCGGGCTGCTGCGCGCCGTCTTTGCGCAAGGCGGGCAGAAGACTGATTTCAAGCCTTACGTCAAACTGCTTGAAAAGGCGAAGAGGATACGCCGCAAACGCGGGAACAAGGCGTTCGACATATTCCGCCGTACGCTAGACGAACTCGTCCCGGAGCTTGAAAAGAACAAAGTCACGCTGGCGCTGGAAAACCTGCCGTACCTGGAGGGCTTCCCCGACGAAGCGGAGACTGCACGGTTGATCGAATTGTTCAAGGACAAGCCCATCCGCGGCTGGTTCGATACGGGGCACAACCGGGTTAGGGCGATGCACGGCTGGATAGACGCTTCGTCAATGCCCGCCCCCGCCGCTTTTGCCGGCATGCATCTCAACGATGTGGTAGACTTCAACGACGACCACCTTGCTCCGGGCGACGGCAAAGTAGATTTCGCCGCGCTCAAGACGTTCGCCCACGGAGTACGCCATGTGGTGTTCGAACCGCATTCGTCTGTCGACGAAGATGCCCTGCGGCGCGGCCTGGCCCGCATACGGGCCATTTGGTGATCAGGTTTCCGGTTTACGCTATAGGCAAATTACCGCAAACAGCCGGGAAGGACGCCGCTTCCGCCTTGGCGCGGCGGGGTGCGGCGGTTCGCGCGGAATCGACCTGCAGAGTGTGGAGAACAGGCGCGGCTGCGAAATACGGCGGAATATGGCGCAAGTTCACAAATCTGCAATGTTGTGAACTGACAGACTGGGTGAAATATGGTAAAATACACGGCAATTGAATGAAAGACCAGGTCGCCATAAAACCGCCCGAAAGGGACATGCTGGGCGCATTTGCCAATGCGTTGCGCAAACTTGCGCAGACGAAGACTTTTGGGCAGATTACCGTCCGTGCAATAGTGCGGGAGGCCGGACTTTCATCACGCACGTTCTACAACCACTTCAAGAGCAAGTACGATCTCGTGTTCTGGTATTACGCTTCCATGGACTATGCGTATCTGGACGATTACGCCAATGTTGCGTTCCCAGAACAAGTCCTTCGCGGACTTCAGCGGGTCGAGGCGGACCGTGCGCTTTTCCAGGGCGCGTTCAACGACAGGGGCGGGCCGGAAAGCTTGTGCAAGACGTTTGTCCGGCATGGCGCAACGGTAATACCGGCCTACATCCGCCGGTGCCACGGCGCGAAGGCGGTCACGGATGAAGTCTACAATCTCGTGCGTTTCTATATCGAAGGCGTGGTAAGTGAACTCGCCCGCTGGTGCTCGACGCCTAAAGGCGCTTCGCCTGAGGAGTTGAGGGACTTCTTGATAGAGGCAATGCCGGCGAAATTGAGGGATTTGCTGATAAAAGAAAAGAAAAACAACAGGAAAGGAAAGTCAAAATGACAATAAAGGCAGTGCGCATGTTCGACGGCGGCTTCATTTCTCAGCCGTTCGCATTTGGCGGCGAAGACGGCAAAGATGCTTTCGACGACCAGCTTTACTACCGTTCCAGCCTACAGAATTTCGTCATCGACACCGGTGACGAGGTTATCCTTGCTGACACGGGCTTCATAGGCGACTTCGATTTGCCGCCGAAGAAGTTCGGCACGCCGCTTTACATGGGCGACAAGGTCCAGACATACCCGGACGGACTCGCCGCGCTCGGTTACAGGCCGGAGCAGGTGACCAAAATACTTGTAACGCACAAGCACCCGGACCACACCGATGCGCTCAAATGCTACCCCGGCGCGAAAATATACATTTCGCCCGAAGACGCCGATGCGATGAAGCTGTCCGGCGATAACGTCGTGCGTCTCGCCTACAAGGATGGCCCGTATTTCGAGTTCCCGGAAAGCGAAATCATTGCGCCGGGCGTCAGGATGGTCGCCGCAAAGGGCCACACCAAGGGTAATAGCGTGATCATCGCGGAGAGCGACGGTCTTTTCTACATGATGCACGGAGATGTCACGTACTGCGATGCCGCGCTCAAGGCCAACAAGCTCAGCATAGCCACCGAGGATATGGGCGCGGCCCGCGTCACGTTGGATCGCGTCAGGGCGTTCATCAAGGCCCGCCCGACCGTATATCTTTCGACGCACTGCCCCGAAGGCTACGAAAGCCTTGAACTGAAGCGTGTCATGAAACTTTGAAGAGCTGATTACAGGGAACAGGTAAGAGATGGCCGGCAAGCGGTCATTCGGGGCGGGCGAAAGCTCGCCCCGAATGGTTTGTCCGCCCGCCCGACGGCCCGGCTGCTCCGTCAAAATCCCCAAAGGCGTCTGCCCGGGGAGCAGCAACTGGACGCCCGGGGAGCAGTAACTTGACGCCAGGGGGCTAGGCGGGTTGCGTCAGGGGGCTGGGCGGGTCATGACAGGGGGCTAGGCGCCTATCGCTCCCCTGGCGTTCAACAGTTCAATACTGCCCGCACCTGCCGCCATTCCCCGATGGTGTTTGCCCTGCCAACTACCCACTGGACATAGTGCGGCAAGTTTGGTATAATAGTGTCCCAACAGCAGAAAGGATTGATTGAGATGGCATCAGCGGATTCTGTAACCGAAAAACTGAGTGAATACGCCCAGAACGGCGATTTTGAAGGAGTTATTCGTTATTTGCGTGAAAACCTTGCAGAAGTCACGAAGAACCTGAATGCGGCCGGCGTCAAGGATGTTTTGAAGAAGACCACAAACGATCGCCTGTTGCAGTCGTTTGTCGACGGTGTCGAGTTCGCGCAGCGTCCTATCGCGGAATCCCTCGTGAGGCTCGAAAAGCTGTTGGCGCTCCGCCTAGGGTCGCTGGTGCTTTCCAAATCGCTCGAATGGGGTCTGGGCGAAGTCAAGAGGCTGGACCATTTCTACAAGCGCGTGACGGTCGATTTTCGCATGAAGCGCGGCCATCAGTTCACGTACGCCGCCGCGATCGACATGCTCACGCCCGTCAGCCCCGACCACATACTTGCCATCCAGCATTCCGATGCGCCCCGCTTCGCCACGCTGTTGAACGAGAACCGCGGCGAGTTCGTGAAAATTATGCTGAAGAGTTTCGGGCCTATGAGCGTCCAGCGCCTCGAGGAAGTCTGCCTGCGCTGCGGCTTCGTGAAAACGCAGGCGTGGAAGACGTTCTGGGAAAAGGCCCGCAGCGATCTGCGCAAGGACGCGCTGGTCACGATACCCGTAAAGCGCACCGAGCCGATCGAGCTCAAGGCGAGCGAGGAGGACTACGGCGAGAAGTGGCTTTCGGCGTTCGGCCGCGAAACGGATCCCAAGCTCATTCTCGCAGGCGTTCGCGAGTACGTGGCTAAGCGCGGCAAGCCCGAGGACCCGGCCGCGCGCCAGACAGTCGGCGACAGGCTTTCGTTCGCAGTCACTGCGGCCAGGCGCGTCGACGATTCGCTCTTCGCGAGGCTCGCCACGCTGGTTTGCGAGCTCGGCTTCGAGGAGCCTACCGCGCAGTCCATGCGCGACTACCTCTGGGAGCGCAAGCGCTTCGTGGCGGCCGCGGCCGACATGCCCGTGCGCGACGTCGGCCAGATGATCGCCTTCATGGCGGGCGACAATGCCGAATCCCGTGCAAAAATCTGCAAGGCGATACCCGAGCTTTGCTATACCGCAGTGTGCGAAATCGTGGCTAGGTTCGGCGACGACGCCGAATCCCGCAAGACGATCGCCGACTACATGCGCCAGCCCAAGGCGCCGGCAACCCTCACTACGCTGTTTGCCGGCAGCTACGGCAGATTCAAGGAAAACTGGCCGGAACTGCCTCCGTTCATTTCTCTCCTAACGCACGCCATCGCGCTCGGCGAAGGCCGCCAGAGCGGCGAAGTGCTGCGCATGCAAAACATAATCCGTCGCCTTTTCGCGGACAAGGCCTGGCTTGACGCCACGTTCAAGGCGTTGGACAAGGACGACCGCGTGCTGTTCTTCGAGCGCTTCCAGGCTTCGATTGCGTGGGATCCTTCGACCCACCACACCACTGTAATGCGCATGGTCCATCTCGACCCCGAGCTCCAGAGCCACGTCGTCAAGGCCGAGAAGAAGAAAGAGTACGCCCGCGTCACGTCTCCGCGTAGCTATGCAATGAAGAAGGCGGAGTACCTCAAGCTCATCAACGTGGACATGCCGGAGAACGTCCGCAAGATCGAAGAAGCCAAGGGCTACGGCGACTTGAGCGAGAATGCCGAATACCAGTACGCAAAGGACGAACAACGCGTTTTGATGCAGAAGCAGTCGCTCATGCAGGCCGATCTCGAGAACGTCAAGGCCACTGAATTCGCCGATGCCGGCACTGACGAGGTGGAGCCGGGCACGATGGTGGTTGTGGAAACCGACCAGGGCGTGAAGACTTATACGATACTTGGCGAGTGGGACAACGACCTCGAGAAGGGCATAATATCCTCGCGCACGAAGCTTGCGGAGAACATGCTCGGCAAGAAGGCCGGCGACAGGTTTGAGCTGCCTGGCGCAGGCGACCAGGTGGCATTCGCCAAGATAAACGAGATTTTACCGTTGACCGCCGAAATCCGCGATTGGATGTCGGTTCCGGCCGGTATGCAAATATAGGAGTACAACCATGGCAGTGTACGTTAGAGATATAAATCCCGGTAAAGAACATCCGGAAGCGCAGGAGGGCGCGGCAAAGCCAGCCCGCAGAGCGCCTGTGGTCATAAAGTCCGCACCGCCGGCGGAAGCGCCTAAAATCGACTCCGCCAAAGCCGTGGCATTCGCCATGTCTATTGCCCGCGAAATGAAGCGTACCGCAAAGATAGAGGCGGAAATCCCCGAGGACGGCGGCATAAAGCTCGGCGTCCGGCCGACCTCGAGAGGCAAGGACGGCAGCGAGCAGTTCCCTCCTGAGGATCTCGAGGAATTCCGCAAGATGCTGCTCGCGGCGCGCGAGCAGGCGTTGAGCGGCGTCGATGCGATGAATGCCACGGCCTTCAACGAGTCCGAGGACCGCGAAGCCGACGGCGGCGACGGCACGAACCAGACCCTACGCCTGCAGGCGTTGGGCCAGATGGGCAACATAAAGCGCACGATCCAGCAGATCGAGGAAGCCCTGCACCGCGTCGAGGACGGCACCTACGGCATATGCACCGTGTGTGGCCAGCTTATCCGCAAGCCGAGGCTCCTGAACCAGCCTTTCGTGTTGACTTGCATGGAGTGCCAGAGCGCAATGGAGCGCGAACAGCGCAACCAGTAGTTCCGTGCGCAGGTTTGTCGTAATAGTCGCCGCGGCTGTCAATTTGACGCTTGTCGATGCGATTGTGAAGAAGATATCCGCCGCCCTGTTTTCGCAGGGGGCGGTGAGTGTATTAGATGGCTTCTTCAATCTCGCCTACGTCGAGAACCGCGGATGCGCCTGGGGCATGCTGCAGGGGCAGGTGTGGCCGCTTGCGGCTTTCGGGGCCGTGGCGCTGGCGGCGCTGGTCTGGAAGCGCAAGGAGGTTTTCGGGACCGCAGGCTTCGCGGCGGGAGCTTCGGAGGCGCTGCTCTACGCCGGGATACTCGGCAATCTTCTGGACAGGGTGTTCAGGGGGTATGTGATAGACATGTTCGATTTCCATTGGGGCGTGCACCATTTCCCGTGCTTCAATCTTGCAGACGCATACATAACGACAAGCGTTGCGATAATGTTCGCGCTGGGGATTTTCTCCGGCGACGGAAAGAGCAAAAGCAAATGAAAAAGACCAAAGAGCCAAACCAGAAAAAGATACAGGCGCTCGTGCGCGAACTGCTGGCGGAGCTTGGCGAGGATCCGGACCGCGAGGGACTGTTGAAGACTCCGGAGCGCGTGGCCAAGTCGCTTGCTTTCCTTACACGCGGCTACAGGCAGAACATCAAGAGCGTGGTGAACGGCGCCTATTTCGAAAGCGGCACCAACCACATGGTGATTCTGAAGGACATAGAGCTTTATTCGCTTTGCGAACACCACATGCTGCCGTTTTTCGGAAAGGCGGCGATAGGCTACATAGCGAACGGCAAGGTGCTAGGGGTCTCCAAGCTCGCGAGGATTGTGGATATGTACGCGCGCCGCCTTCAAATACAGGAGCGCATGACAGAGGAAATCGCCAGCGCCGTAATGGCCGAGACCGGCGCCGAGGGCGTGGGCGTGGTGATAAACGCGCGCCATCTATGCATGTCTATGCGTGGCGTGGAAAAACAAAACAGCGTGATGACCACATCCGCAGTGCTTGGCTCGTTCAGGAACGATGCGAAAGTGAGAGAAGAGTTCCTTTCGCTGGTGAAATAGAAAAGAGGTTCAAATGGCTGATGTATCTAGGATCAGGAAATTTGCAGATGCGGCCGACTACACGAAGAGGTTCATCGTACAGCCGGAAATAGACAAGTACCTGCCGGGCGGCAAGCACTTCATAGACGACGCGCTCATATCCAGGCTGATTGCCGAGATGGACGCCAACAGCGAGGCGGACCCTGCGAGAGTGCGCGAAATCATCGCCAAGAGCGAAGAGACCTGCGCCACGCTTCTCCCGGAGGAGACGGCCGAGCTGATGAAGGTCAAGGATCCGGCGTTGTTCGAGGAGATGCGCGCCGCGGCCGACAGGATCAAGCGCAAGGTTTACGATAACCGCATCGTGGTTTTCGCCCCGCTCTACGTGAGCAACATTTGCGTCAACGGCTGCAAGTACTGCGGCTTTCGCGAGGGCAACGGCCTGCAGAAGCGCCGCGTGCTTACGATGGACGAGCTCAAGGAGGAGATCGACGTCCTCGCCGGCAGGATCGGCCACAAGCGCCTGATCGCCGTTTACGGCGAACATCCTGAAACTTCCACAGAGTATATCGCCGAGACCATCGAAACGTGCTATTCGCACCAAGTCAAGGCGCCGAGGTCCGGAGCAAGCGTCGGCATCAGGCGCGTAAACATCAACGCCGCGCCGCTGCCGGTGGAGGATCTCAAGGTGCTGAGGTCTGTGGGCATAGGGACGTTCCAGGTGTTCCAGGAAACCTACAACCGCAAGCTTTACGAATCGATGCACCCAGCCTGGAGCGTGAAGGGCAACTACGATTGGCGCACCACATGCTTCCACAGGTGCCTTGAAGCAGGCGTTGACGATGTAGGCTTCGGCGTGCTTTACGGCCTTTGCGATTGGCGCTACGAGCTTCTGGCCACCATCATGCATGCGCGCGACCTCGAGCGCTGGTTCAACATAGGGCCGCATACTCTCTCCTTCCCGCGCCTGGAGCCTGCGAGCGGCACGCGCGTTCCCGAGGAATCACCTTGGCTGATCGACGACGAGACCTTCGCGCGCATAATCGTGATTGCCCGCCTCTCCGTGCCGTACACCGGCATAATCATCACCGCGCGCGAGAGCCCAGCCAGCCGCAACCGCGTGCTCGACCACGGCATGACGCAGCTGGACTGCTCCTCCAACATCGCAATCAAGGGCTACAGCGATTTCGAAAACGAAGCGCACCAGGAGAAAGAGCGCCAGCAGTTCATGCTAGGCGACAACCGCAGCCTAGACGAGATGGTGCGCTATCTCGCCTCACGCGATACGATTACGAGCTTCTGCACGGCAGGCTACCGCTGCGGACGCACGGGCGGCTGCATAATGGACGCCTTGAAGACCGGCCGCGAGGGCAAGTTCTGCAAGATCAATGCGGTGCTTACTTTCCGCGAGTGGCTCGACGATTTCGCGTCGGACGAAACCCGCGCGATAGGCGACAGGCTAATCGAGAAGGAGCTTGCAGGCATAAAAGAGTGGCTGCCGAAGTTCTTCCCCGCCGTCATGAAACAGTACGAGGCGACCTGCAGAGGCGAAAGGGACCTGTTCTTCTGATTGCAATGCGCGTACTGTCACTTGCGAGCGGAAGCAAAGGCAATGCTTATGTTGTAGAGTCGGAAGGCGCAATCCTTTTGATAGATTGCGCGCTGTCGTGCCGCCAACTGAAGGAGCGGCTCGCCGCGTTCGGCTTCGACGCCGGCGCCATTGCGGGCGTTGTTTTCACGCACGAGCACGAAGACCACGTCAAGGGCGTGCCCGTGTTCGCGAAGAAACATCCCGGCGTGCCTCTATTCGCCAACGCCCTCACGGCCGAGGCTGCGCATCTTCCCGATCCGTATCTCTTCGAAAACTGCCAGCCTTTCGAGGTGGGGCCTTTCGAGGTTACGGCGTTTTCCGTCCCGCACGACGTAAGCGACCCTGTGGGGTTCGTCGTAAAGGCCGGCGCCCGCACTTATTTCCACGCCACCGACTTCGGCACGCCGCTCGATTCGATCGGGGCGCGTCTGCGCGAAGCGGATGTCGCCACGCTCGAAGCCAACCACGATCCCGGGCTGCTGATGCAGTCCGGCAGGCCGCCGCTCCTGAAGCGCCGGATATTGGGCGCGAGCGGACATCTTTCAAACGACCAGTGCGCAGATCTGGTCCGCCGCTTCGCATCGCCGAAGCTCAAGCACCTCTCCCTGGCGCATCTTTCGGGCGAGTGCAACGCGCCGCATTTGGCGAGCGCCGCCGTCGGCGAAGCGCTGCGCGAAATCGGCCGCGGCGATGTGGATCTGGCCGTACTCGAACAGGATTCCGCCGGAGGTTACTGGGAATGCTAGACTTCAAGGGAATAAGCGTGCATTACGGCCACCAGGACGTGCTCGCAAACGTCACTTTCAGGGTGAACAAGGGCGAGCGCGTGGGCGTGGTCGGCCCGAACGGCAGCGGAAAATCGACGCTGTTCAAAATCGTGCTTGGCGAGGTGTCCACGGATTCCGGCGAGCTCGTTATCGAAAACTCGCCGCGTATCGGTTGGACGCGCCAGAACCCCGAGCCGGACAACGACGGAGAGACGCTGCTCGAATACGCAATGCGCGGAATACCCGGCCTTTCTGAAATCGAAGCGGAGATGGTCGCGCTGGAGCCTGATCTGGCCGACCCGGCGAAGATGCGCCGCTACGGCGAGCTGCAGACGCTCTTCGAGCACTTGGGCGGCTACGATATCGAAACGCGCGTAAAGATCGCACTCGGCGGCCTAGGGTTCTCGGTTGAGGAATTCTCCAAGCCGTTCGCGTCGTTTTCCGGCGGATGGCGCATGAGGGCCGAGCTTTCCCGCGTGCTTGCGTCCAAGCCGGACCTGCTGCTTCTCGACGAACCGAGCAACTATCTCGACCTGCCCGCAGTGGACTGGCTGCAGAAATTCCTCAACGCCTACGACGGCACCTTGATGCTCGTTTCGCACGACCGCTTCCTGCTGCGCACGCTTACTTCCATCATCGTGGAGGTGGACGCCTGCACGGTGACGCGCTACGAAGGCGATCTCGACTACTATCTGAACGAGCGCGAAGTGCGCTACACGCATCTTCTGCAGGCGAAGGAAAACCAGGACCGCCACCGCGAGCAGCTCCAGCGCTTCGTGGATCGCTTTCGCGCGCAGGCCACGAAAGCCGCGCAGGCGCAGAGCCGCCAGAAGCTTATCGACAAGCTGGACGAAGAGCGCATAGTGCTGCCGAAGCGCCACGTCAATTCCGGTCGCCTGCGCCTGGCCGAACCGCCACCGAGCGGCATAGAAATGTTCCGCTGCGAGGACATGGCGTTTTCCTACGACGGCGCGAAGTACGTATTCAAGGACATATCCTTCAAGGTTGATCGCGGCGACAAGGTGGCGCTTATCGGCTACAACGGCCTCGGTAAGACCACGCTCATGAGGATAGTGGCGGGTACGCGCCAGCCTACTTCCGGCAAGGCCGTGCTGGGCCACAACGTCGTGCCGGGCTACCTTTCGCAGGAGTTCGCGGAGACGATTCCGCCGGACATCTCGGTATACCGCAACGCGAAAAACGTCTGGGACGCCGCGGGCGGCGGGCCGGAGAAGAACTTCAGGAACCAGCTCGGGGCCTTCGGGTTCGACGAAAACGACATCGAAAAGCCGGCCGGCGTGCTTTCCGGCGGCGAAAAGATACGCCTCGCGTTCCTGCGCCTTTTCCTCGCCGCGCCGAACTTCCTGCTGCTGGACGAACCAACGACGCACCTCGACCTGGACGGCAGGCGCATGCTTCAGGAAGTCCTCCAGAAATACAAGGGCACGATACTGCTCGTGTCGCACGACATAGATTTCGTCCGCGCGGTGGCGACAAGCGTGATAGAAATCACGCGCGAGGGCATCAACCAGTACCCTGGCGGCTACGACTACTACGTGGAGAAGAAGGCCGAGCGCCAGGCCGCTCGGCAGGAGCCTGCGCGCGGCGCGGCGGCCGAACAGCGCACCGGCGCGCCGACCTCAAAAGAGATGCGCAAGGCCCGCGCCGACGCCAGAGCTAAGCTCGCCCCGAAAATCAAGGAGCTGAAGCGCCGCGTAGAGACCGCCGAGCGCAAAATCGACGAGCTGCAGAAGGCGCTCGAGGAAACCAGCGCGGAGTTGTTCAACCCCAAGCCGGATACGGATTTCGCGGAGGCCAACCGCAAGGTCCGCACGATCCAGGCGGAAATAGACCGCTATACCGAAGATTGGGAGGCCGCCGCCACGAAGCTGGAAGAGCTCAAGGCGCAATCTTGACTTTGAAACACTGACGCTTTAAAGCACAAGGAGAGACGGAAATGACATACAAAACAACAGGGACATGCTCCAGGGCCATCGACTTCGAGGTGGAGGACGGAGTGCTTGTGAAATGCGCATTCCAGGGCGGATGCCCCGGCAACACGCAGGGCGTCGCGCGCCTTGCGGTGGGGCGCAAGGTCCAGGATGTCATTGCCATCCTGAAGGGCATACAGTGCCGCAACGGCACGTCCTGCCCCGACCAGCTGGCCAAGGCCCTCGAGGAATGCGGCCGCCCGCGAAGTTCCGCTTCTTCAATCTAAGCACTGGACCGGACTGCCCGAAAATGGTATAATGTACGGCAAAATAGTTGCATAGGCTACAAGATGAAGAAGAAACAGGTTCTTATGTTTGCGGCTGCGATGTGCGCTGCCGCGCTTTATGCCGGGCACGCTAGTGCTCCCGCGTATCCGAATTTCGGCTTGCCGCGCGTAGAGGAGATGATGTTTCTCGTGCTGCAGATCGGCATCATCATCTTTGCGGCCCGTTTCGGTGGCGCGCTGGCGTCTTTGTTGCGCCTGCCGTCGATCCTGGGCGAACTTGCCGCCGGCATTGCAATAGGCCCATGGGCGCTTGGCGGGATAGGCTTCGGCCACGGCGTGTTCCAGTACGGCATATTCAATGGCGCGGCGCTGCGCGAGATGAACGCCCTCGCCACCGGCCCCGCGCAGGCGATGTTCGGCACGACCGCCGGCTCGAATGTGATGTTCGATGCGGCCTCGCCCGCGCTGTACGGCATAGCCACGCTCGCTTCGGTGATCCTGCTCTTCCTCTCCGGTCTTGAAACCAACCTGCGGATGTTCCTCAAGTACTCGTTCGTGGGCACGATGGTCGGCGTCGGCGGTGTGGTGGGGTCGTTCTTGTTCGGCGACCTGTGCGCCGTGTATCTGCTGCCGAAATTCTTCGCGCACTTCGCCCCGCTTGCGGATATGAACTTGGCGCAGGCCATGACCGAGGCGGCGCCGCTGTACATGGGCATCATGTCCACGGCTACTTCGGTCGGCATCACCGCCAGAATCCTCTCCGAACGCAAGAAGATGGATTCGGAAGAAGGTACCACCATTATGGCCGGCGCCGTTATCGACGACGTGCTGGGCTTGATCGTGCTTGCTATCGGCAACGGAATCATCGTGGCCAACCACGAAGCGGCGGAGTCCGGAGCGTCGGCTGGCGTGGACTGGGCGAATATCGGCGTCGTGGCGGTGAAGGCGTTCGGCGTGTGGCTCGGCGTGACGGCGATCGGCATTCTGCTCGCAAGGTGGATTTCGCGCTTCTTGAAGTACTGCTTCCGTTCGCCGCTAGTAATCGCCACCATGGCGTTCGGCCTCTCCCTAATCATGGCGGGCTTCTTCGAATACATGGGGCTCGCGATGATCATCGGCGCCTACGTGATGGGCCTGGCGCTTTCGCGTACCGACTTGAAGCACTCGATACAGGAGACCTTGACGCCCGTTTACGCGTTTCTTGTTCCGGTGTTCTTCTGCGTGATGGGTATGATGGTCGACGTCTCGGCTCTGTGCTCGAAGTCCGTGCTGATCTTCGGCGGCATATACACGCTGCTCGCGATCGCGGCCAAGGTGCTGGGTTGCATGGTGCCGTCGATGTGTTGCGGCTTCAACGTGCTGGGCGGCCTCAGAATCGGCGCGGGCATGGTTCCGCGCGGCGAGGTGGCTTTGATTATCGCGGGTCTCGGCCTGTCGTACGGCTATTTGACGCAGGAAATATTCGGCATAGGCATTTTGATGACGCTCGTGACCACGGTCGTCGCGCCGCCGGCGCTCGTAGGGCTGTTCCATTCGCCCAAGAAGGGCGTTCGCCATCCGAAACCTTCGCGCGACGGCCGCCGCGAGGTGGTATTCGAGCTTTCTTCGCGCGATGTGGCCGATCTGGTGCTTTCCAAGCTGGTCGCCGAGTTCCGCAAGGAGGGCTTCTTCACCACGCTCCTTTCGCCTGCCGACCACATTTGGGAAGTGGCGATGGACGATATCGAGCTTTCCATCCGCAGACAGAAGTCGAAGATATCCTTCTTCTGCACGCCGGCCGAAGAGGCGATCGTGATGACCGCCTGGATGGAGGTGGCTTCGCAGTTGAACGATCTGGCGAGGTCCATCTCCAAGCCGATCCGCAAGGAAGACGTAGGCCGCATGCTCTCCGCCTCCGAGGTGGCGAAGCGCGGCCACGAGGGCGTGAGCAAGTACCTGCAGGGCTTTGTGATGATCCCCGACTTCAAGGCGGCGAACAAGCGCGACGCCATAGAGAAGCTGATCGCGGAGATCGCCCGCGAGTGCCCGAACCATTTGCGCGACGTGAACGGTGCGATCGACGCCGTAATGAAGAGGGAAGCTTCCATGCCCACCGGGCTGGCCAAGGGGCTTGCGCTTCCCCACGGACGCTGCTCCAGCGTGAAGGGCATCGCCGGCGCAGTGGCGATCCTGGACGACGGCGGCAACCCCGCCGGCGCGTTGCCGGACTACGAGACCATCGACTCCACTCCTGTGAAGATCATCGTTCTCACGGTCGCCAACGATTCTTCGCAGACGCCGTACCTCAAGCTCATGTCGTTCATTTCCCGCGCGCTTCGCGCCGATAACGGAAGCGCCCGCCTCGCCAAGTGCACCACCGCCGACGAAATGCGCCGGTTCTTCAGGCACGTGAAATAGGGCTTGCGCGCCCGGCATAACGTTTTCAAGGAGTCGAACATGAATAGAAAGATAGCGTTTTCGCTGGCCTTCGCAATCGCGGCATCGTGCGCGCAGGCCGTAGAGTGGCAGAATATCGACGAGGGGTCCTGGCTGGGCGGCGCGAAGATCACGTCCGCCGAAAAGCTCGCAGGCCGCATCGTGCTTGTTGACGTCTGGGGCTACCAGTGCCCGCCATGCAAGGCGTTGCTGCCGAAGGTAGAGGAAATATGGAAGAATTTCGGCCTTCCCGCGAACAAGCCGCTCGTGGTGGTCGGCTCGCACAGGCAGCAGAGGAACGATGCCGCAATCAAGGCCCTCATCGACAAGCACAAGCTCACGTACCCGGTCTACCAGAATGCGGGCATAGTCGAAGGCGAGCCCTCGAGCGGCGGTTCGCTGCCTTTCATGTACGTGCTCGACCACCGCGGCAAGGTGATCTACAAGGGACGCGACGAGCATCAGGCCATCGAGGTAATAGTAGAAGCGCTGCCGAAAGTCGGCAAACTGCCTTCTCTCTGCGATGGCGTCGATCTCGTGGTTTACAAGAACATGGAGCCCCGCCTTGTTTTCGGCAAGCCGATCAAGCCGATGGTGACCAAGCTCGAAACCGAAGCGAAGAGCAAGAACTACGAACGCGCCGAAGAAGCGCGCAAGCTCCTCGCCGCGATCGAGCACGCGAAGGCCGAAACCAAGGAGGAGATAGATTTCCAGATCGGTCACGACCCGGTTGCCGCCGTCAAGCTTATCATGCAGGTCAAGACCACCTGGCCCGACCTTTACGAAAGCGACTACAAGGACCAGATGCCGACACTCGTCCCCAAGGCAAAGGCCCACAAGGCCAAGCAGGGCGCGGGACAGAAGAAATGATCGCACAGCACAGCTTTTTTCGACATGAACTCAATACTTGACATACTTGAACGCAACGCAAAAGAGTGGCCCAACGATGTGGCGCTCGTAGAGATCAACCCCCAGGAGCTGGAGGCCAGGCACACCACCTGGCGCGAGTATTCCCTTATCGAATCTTCGCCGATAGAGGCTTTTCGCAGCGAAATGACGTGGGGTGAATTCAACGAGAAGGCCAACCGCTTTGCGAACTTCCTCCTCTCCCGCGGCATGAAGAAGGGCTATAAGGTGGCGATTCTCCTGATGAATTCCATCGAATGGCTGCCAGTCTACTTTGGCGTTCTCAAGGCCGGATGCCTTGCGGTGCCGCTAAACTTCCGCTACACCGCCGACGAAATCAAGTACTGCCTCGATCTTGCCGATGCGGACGTGCTTGTCCACGGTCCCGAGTTCACCGGGCGCATCGAGCAGATTATAGACCGCCTCCCCAAGGTCAAGTTCAGCGTTTACGTGGGCGACGACTGCCCGAGCTTCGACGTGAGCTACAGGACGATGGTAGGCTACTGCTCTTCGCGCACGCCTTCCAGGCAGATCTGCCCGGAGGACGATGCTGCCATCTACTTCTCTTCGGGCACCACCGGCTTCCCCAAGGCGATCGTGCTTCAGCACAAGTGCCTTTTGCATTCCTGCCGGGTAGAGCAGAACCACCACGGGCAGACGAAGGACGATTGCTTCCTCTGCATTCCGCCGCTCTACCACACCGGCGCGAAGATGCATTGGTTCGGGTCGTTCCTCGTGGGCGGCAAGGCCGTGCTCCTCAAGGGCGTCAAGCCGGAGTGGATTCTGCGAGCAGTCTCCGAAGAGAAGTGCACCATAGTCTGGCTGCTCGTGCCGTGGGCGCAGGATATCCTCGATGCGATCGACCGCGGAGAAGTAAAGCTGGAGGACTACAAGCTCGACCAGTGGCGGCTTATGCACATAGGCGCGCAGCCTGTCCCGCCGAGCCTCATCAAGCGCTGGAAGAGCGTGTTCCCCGGCCACGCATACGATACCAACTACGGCCTGAGCGAATCCACCGGCCCCGGCGCGGTTCATCTTGGCGTTGAGAACATCGACCATGTCGGCGCGATCGGCATTGCCGGCTACGGCTGGCAGACAAGGATCGTGCGTCCCGATTTCACGCCTGTCGCGCCCGGCGAGGTAGGCGAGCTCGCGCTCAAAGGCCCCGGCGTGATGAAAGAGTACTACAAGAATCCCGCCGCCACCGCCGAAATACTGAAGGAGGACGGCTGGCTGCTTACGGGCGACATGGCCGAAGAGCGCGACGGTTTCATTTATCTCGTGGACCGCGCAAAGGACGTGATCATCACCGGCGGCGAGAACCTTTATCCCGTGCAGATCGAGGACTTCCTGCGCGCGCACCGCGCGGTAAAGGATGTCGCGGTGATCGGCCTGCCCGACAAGCGCCTCGGCGAAATCGCCGCCGCGATCATATCCGTCAAGCAGGGCGAAAGCGTCACCGAAGAGGAAATAAACAGCTTCTGCCTGGGGCTCCCGCGCTACAAGCGTCCGCGCAAAATAATATTTGCGGACGTCCCGCGCAACCCGACAGGCAAGATAGAAAAGCCGAAGCTCCGCGAGATGTACGGCGCGAGCGGCCTCGTGGCGCAGCAGAACGGGCTCGGCTGACGGATGCGCGGCGGCATGTCGCGCGCGGCGGCACAATATTTGAAAGGACAAGGAAATGGCAAAGGAAACAGCGGCTAAGAAAACCACAGGAAATTCGGCACTCGATGCGGTGCTGAGCCAGATACGCAAGGAGTTCGGCGAAATGTCGATCATGCGTCTTGGCGACCACGAGGCGCATGAAGTGCCGGTAATCTCCACCGGGGCGCTTTCGCTCGATCTCGCGCTCGGCGTGGGCGGTCTTCCGCGCGGAAGGGTGGTGGAGTGTTACGGACACGAATCTTCTGGCAAGACGACTCTCGCATTGCATGTGGTGGCGAACGCGCAGAAAGCCGGCGGCGTGGCGGCGTTCATCGACGCCGAACACGCCCTCGATCCGCAGTACGCGGCGAAGATCGGCGTCGACCTCGACAACCTGATCGTATCGCAGCCCAACTCCGGCGAGGAAGCCCTCACAATCTGCGAAGAACTGGTGAAGTCCGGCGCGCTCGACGTTGTCGTGGTGGACTCCGTGGCCGCGCTCACCCCGCAGGCTGAAATCGATGGCGCGATGGGCGATAGCCACGTGGGCCTGCAGGCCAGGCTCATGTCCCAGGCGATGCGCAAGCTTACAAGCGTCATAGCCCAGACGAAGACGCTCCTCATTTTCACCAACCAGGTGCGCGACAAGATCGGCGTGATGTTCGGCAATCCGGAAACCACCCCCGGCGGAAAGGCGTTGAAGTTCTACGCGTCGTGCCGTCTTCAGGTCCAGCGTATCGGCGCAATCAAGAATTCCGCGGGCCAGGTGGTCGGCAACCGCACGCGCGTCAAGGTGGTGAAGAACAAAGTGGCGCCGCCTTTCACCGAGGCGGAGTTCGACATACTCTACTCGTGCGGCATTTCCTACGAGGGAAGCGTGCTCGATGCGGCGCTCGAACGTGGCATTTGCGAAAAGCGCGGCAGCTGGATAAGCTACGGCGATACACAGCTTGCGCAGGGCGCGCTTGCAACTACGGAATACCTAAAGGCCAATCCCGAAATCACCGCCCAGATAGTCGAAAAGATAAAGGCCGCCCCCGCCAATTCGGCGTACAAGAAGAAATAGGCGGAAATAGAAGTGAAGCGGTAAGCGAAAGAATGTTGCCAATTCCCCATTCCCCATCCCGTGAGTTCTGTGTATTCCGCGGTTGAACAATCCCGAGCCCCTGCAAGCCTCTGCTTCTATGCGTGAGATGATTTCCTGCCGCCCGGCTGCCAGAACATGACCGACGCCCATTGCCATATCGAATCGCCCGACGCGGACCGCTGCTTCGTCTGCGAAATTTCCCCTGTGGAGATTTCGGGCCGCAGCGTTCCTTACTATGGTAGCCATCCGTGGTGGGCGGAGAAATGCGACATACCAGCATTGCGCGAAAGGCTCCTCGCCGAGCCTTTCGCCGGAGTGGGCGAGATCGGCCTAGACAGGCTCAAGGACAGGAACATCTCCCCCGTTT
>Ga0310786_10004679_pt1 | contig 18926 bp, 17 predicted proteins | sample AusTroGonzalo_MG_FD_203881 | JGI IMG/M metagenome (GOLD analysis project Ga0310786, IMG submission 203881) | Bovine rumen microbial communities from tropical cattle in Woodstock, Queensland, Australia - Gonzalo_03 (v2) (version 2) | ecosystem: Host-associated > Mammals > Digestive system >... | reverse complement strand
ACATTTCTTGAGAACACACGTTCCTCCATTGTTTCATCTTTTGATTTTAAGACTTTATGAATGATTTTCACAGACTGATTATTTCTGATGAAAATATCATATTCATCCAATGCTCGCCTCATCGTCGTCCGCTCTGCTCCACGAATCGAGGTAACTTCACAAGAACCGTTATGGGACGCATCCCAAAGAAAATAATTCACTCCGCCTGCAATTGCAATCCTCGGAAAACAATCGGCACTATCAAAATAATCAACAATACAAGCAAGGCGCTTGTCCACAATCATACTTTGCCTAAAATCATCCAGACCCTTTCCACCTGCAAACCAACGGCTTGGTGTAATCATAGAAATAAATCCTGGATTGGACCGCTTCGCAACATCAACAAAAAAATGATATAGCGGCATGGCACTCATTCCCCTCCCACTTCCGTTATCCATTTGCTGGTACGGCGGATTACCGACAATTGCATTGAACTTCATTTCCTCTCCTTCTGCGCCCTTGTGCCAAAAGCCAGGACGCTTCAAATTCTTGACAAGCTTGTCTCGATTGGCCATTGCCTCTTCAACAAGCTTGATCGGCTTGATATTGACGCGGTCATCGATGACATCACGGAAACCGACCAATGTGCGCTTGGTAATCCGTGCGGCCATTTCCGTATTGCAGACAACGTAGATGTTGTCGAGCAGAATATCATCCCAGATGGCGTGTTCCTCCTCTACCGAGTATTTCGAGGTATCTTCGATCAAACCAAGGTTCTCGAAATCCGCCTTGCGAGCGCGGAAGAGCGTATAGGCGACATAGAGCGGATAAAGCCCTGTCTTTGAGTTGATCTCGAGAATCTTGGACTTGAGTTTCGGATTTCCCTTCGCGTCGATCTCGCGCTCAAAGAACACCTTGTCCGTCACGCCCTTACTTTCGACGAAACGCGGCTCGTTAGTATCGACGTACTCAATGAGTTTGTCGCCTGTCATGTAGCGCGGCACCTGGTTGGGTCCCGTAAAGCTTTCGTTGAAGAAACAGTAACCGCCAATCGTGCCCGACATGTGCATGTTGACGACGCGCCACGGCGTCAGCACCGTCTCCTTGTCGGGATTGTGGAAATATCCAAATATCTCCGTGATGCGCTGGATGCGCTCGGTCACCGTCATGTCGTCGGCCTGACGTGCGAGCTGGCGTATCTTCTTGCCGGCTCCCGTGAAGATCGTCTGGTTGAAAGCCGTCTTGATCGAGTTGAAATCGGCCTTTGTCACGCCGCGCGGCATGAACTCTTCCCAGGACTTGTCGTCTATCTTCTTGGTGAAATTCTCGCGCGTGATCTCCTCGCTGTCGCTCGTCACTTCCGCGCCGAACATCATCAGCGGTACGCGCAACGCCAACCCGCGAATGATCTTGATGCGGCGGTCGCGCTCATCGCGGCGCTCCTTTTTCCTTTTCTTCTCCTCGTCGTCTTCGCCAGTCTTTGTATCATCGTCACCCGTAGCCGTCTCGCCCTTGCCTGTCAGCCCACCCTTCGCCATTTGTATGTCTTTTGGCAGAGATTTCGCCTTCGGGGGCTTGTCGAGATTCGAGGATTTCGCAATCGTATCCCCAAGCGCGTTCAGGTTATCGACGTCAAGATCAAGCAGCGCCTGCACGTCATACAGGCTGTTGTCGTTGAAGCCGTTGCGCACGACTCGGTCGATGTAAACCTGATTGAGCTGCGTGAAGAGTCGCTCCGCATCGAACTCCTTCATCGTCCCGTCCAGCGAAATGACCGGGCAGAACTTCAGGAAGTCCTTCATCTTCTTGATGTCCTCGTCATGCGATCCGACGTTCTTTGCGTTGAGCTTCTGCTTCTGCGTGAGCGTCGAGAACTTGGCCGTTTCGGCGAGCATCCGGAGCGATCTGTCCGGCGCGAAGTCGAACACGTAGCAATTCGCCTTGTACTTCTTGATGCCCTCCTCCTCAAACACATACGGCGTCTGTGCGCGGAAGATCGTCTGCATGTATGTCGAGGCAGATGTATTCTCTGACCCCTTCAGGTAAAAGACCGCCGACCACTCTGGAACCGTCACCCCCGTGGTAAGACGTCCACAGGAGATCGTGATGGAGTTCGTATCGCGTCCGTGATCTGTGATCTTCTTGCGAAGTTCATCGAGCGCATTATCACTCGCCTCGTCATCGTCTTTGTCTCCGGCGACGTTGACAATCGTGAAATATTTGAATATCTCATGCCGCTTGAGCAGCTTTTCCAGCGCCTTTGCTTCTTTCACTCCAGGGACGACCCACAAGGTGTGATTGAACGCGAGCCGGTATTCATCGGTCGAAAACGGGTAGTTGGACGTGGCGCTGTTTTCGCACAGCTTATCCAGGAACTTCTTTACCCATTCCTCATGGACGAATTTTCCCTGTTCCGACGCGGGCAAATTCACGCCGCTCTTCGTCCTGAAAAACTCTGCAAAGGTGAATGAGGCACCTTTCCCGACGACAAGCTGTCCCAGATCGTATGTGAAGATATTCATGCGCGGCAGCGTCAGGTACGGATTCGGTCCATTGGTCGAATCCCAGCTCTCCTTCGCCGTCTGCTCCATGACATAGTCCCAGGTATAAAGCTCGTCATCACCGAAATCGTCGTAGAGGTTGAACGGAGTGCCGGAGAGATGGAGCATCTTGGTCGCCGGCTTTGCCAAAATCGAAAGCACATTCTGTCCGCGATCTGTCTGCGTCCCTTCGTGAGCCTCATCGACGATCACCATGTCCCAAGGGAATTCAAGGATGTCCCGCTTTTGCTTTTCCGTGTTCTTTCCCCCTGCGATTTCGGCAAGAGCGAGATATTGCATTGAGACGAAATAGACGCCGTAGCAATCCTTCTTCTTCGCAAAGGCAGTCAGCTCCGAGAATCCAAGGCCATCTTCATCCTCAAGAGAACGAGAGCCATACTTGTAGGTCTTGTCTGCCGCAAGAAGATCCTCCTTCAGGGATTCCAAACGGGCGGGGTTGAAAATCTTCTCGAAGTCCTTGTGCCATCCCTCGTCAACGACAGGACGGTGCGTGACGATCAGGGTCGTCTTGGCATCCAGCCTCCGCACAAGTTCCATCGCGCAGATCGTCTTGCCGAAACGCATCTTGGCGTTCCACAGGAACTTGCGCTTCTGGCCGGGCTTAGACAAGTGATCAAAAGCGTCTTTGATTGCCTTGTTCTGCTCGTCACGAAAAACAATCTTGTTCCCATGCTTCGGCAGATTTTCATCGACCGCAACGTAAGGGGCAAAGATATCTTTCTTCTTATCGCTCATCTCAGACCTCCTTGAATCCTCGCTTCTCGGCAAAAACATTCTCGAACACGATCTTCTGCTGATCTCGTTTCTTCGTCCAGTCGCGGATCACGCACTTGATTCCATTGTGTCCCGTCATCAAGCCTTTGGCACATGCGGGGCATCCGCTTGATTCCGTCTCCCCGAAAAGGTTCATCTGCGTTTCCTCATGGCAACTGTACGGGAGCACCATCTTGAGGCCATCCATCTGCCAAATGTTCCACGAGATAATGTAGGCGAAGTACTTCATGGACTTTTCCTGAAGCTTGCGCTTGAACTTCTCCCGGTAGTAGTCAATCACCGTGAAGAGAACCGCCTCTCGTGCCAGCAGCAGATTGTCCCCCTGCCATTCAAAACCGTAGATAGCCTTCACGGCCTCTTGCGCCCACTCCAGCCATTCGCTGCTCTTCTGCGTATTCTCGGAGACAACGCGCAACTTTCTGTCGAGCAAGCCGATTCGCTGTTTCAGGTTTGATTCCGCCAGCCCCGTCACCGTATCATATCTGCAGACAAGATACGGAGCCTCCCCACAAGTGATTTCAAGCCTGACATCCCGGACGTAATTCTTCCACGAGCGCTTCGACTTGGGCGACGGTTCTTCGTCAAAGGCGATCTTTCCCTCTGTAGCCGTCCAGCGATGCACGCCCTCTTTGTCAATGTATTCGTGGTTGAATACCTCCGGGCGACCGAACCAGGCCTCGTCAACGAGATTGTTCTGCGCGTTGCAGACCCAGGCGGGCGTAAAGACCTCCGCCATGTCCCGCACGCGCTGCCTTTGAATTTCCTTTTCCTTGACGGCGCGCGGTCTGACAAGAAAACGATTATCCCCCGTGATCTTCTCCTCAGTGATCTCGTCCTCCTCACCGAACCCCGTTTCACCCATTTTCAAATAGTTGTCCGTCCCCCAGATGATATTCCATTGTTCTTTCGCTGGTTTCCGCCCCTCTTTCTGCGCCTTCTCCATTTCATACGCCGTCCGCGTATGATCCTTCAGCAACGCCCTCAAGACCTCTGGGCGTTTCTCCAGCAATTCCTGCTCGCTAATGTCAACTTCGTTCATGGAACTCTACAAAGAAACTTGTATTTCATTGCTCGACCTTTTTGCTCAGTTCGGCTTCTCGACTTCCTTGACGATCCACTTGCTGCCTCTTGTCGCTCCTTCGCGGACAAGAAGACCTGCATCTTTCAGGGCGCGGACAGCCCGCAAAACACTAATTTCTGTTAGCCCCAATTTCTGGGCGACATGTGCAATGCCGATACCAGAGTTCTCAACGAAAGCGGAAAACACCATCCGTGCCTTCTCTCGGAAGTCACTTCGATACGCCCCCATCAACACCTCAAAATCACGATTTACATCGTCACTTACCAACTTTACATAGTCACATCCTGCCTTTACATCGTCACTTACGCCAATTTTCGCCTTCACTCCGTCTGTCTTTTCTATCACTTCTGAAGATTTTCCTATCACTTCCTGTGGTTTTCCTATCACTTCCTGTGGTTTTCCTATCACTTCGCCAATTTCCTCCTTCGCTTCCGGGGTTTTCTCCCCCACTTCTGGGACTTTTACCCACAGTTCTGACTCGTCAGGCTCATATTCGACCATAACCTTGGTACGGTCGGGTTCGTAGGACTCAACAATGACAGGCGCGGCGAATTTCTCCTTCTCCCAAACTCCATACAGGCTTGATAACCCCATGCCGGAACGCTCGCCGATGCGAACAAGCGAGAAGATGTTGAATATCTTTCCGTTTCGCGCGTCGCTCGTGCCGCCGGCGATGGCGACGGACTTGCTCATGCGCAACGTTCCCGGATTCGACACCTCAAGGCGCTTGGGGTACTTGTCGATCACGATACCGCGCCGCCCGTGATAGTCGGCGTGGATGAGCGCGTTCGCCAGCACCTCGCGCAGGGCCTTGTGTACGGGCGTATCGTCATCCCGCGTCACGTTGTCGGACGCGATCTTGAACGGCACCTTCACCCCCGCTGTGATCGACTGATTGATTCGGAAGAAGAAGTCGAAGATGTTTCCGCTCCAGTTGGCGTCACCAGAACACACGCGATCCGTCCAACGGACGTCCGGCGAGAGGTGTTCGCGGTAGTCGAGGAAGAAGTACGGCAGTACGTTCGTGATCTCGTTGAAGTCGCCGAAGCAGACAAGCCCCGCGAGCGTGGGATGCACGTTGCCGTCGCGCCCGCGCGCCGCCGCGCCGATCTTCATCAGGAAACCGTCGTCGGCAAGCCCGCTCCAGACATGTCCGGGGCGCAGCTGGCTGAAGTACATTCTGTATCGCCGAATCGTGTCCGCATCAAGGTCTGCAATCGTCAGTTCGTCAAGGATGCAGTTGTCCGCCGTCTCCGCACACTTGTCGCGGATCATGCCCTCGACCGTCTCACGCGAACAATGGTAGTCGCCCTCGCCGTTCCTGCGGTAGGTTCCCTTGAACACGTCCGAGCCGACAAAGACCGGGCGAACCGTCCGCTCAGCTCGCGGCACTTCGACGACAACCACCGCCCTGCCGTCAACATCGACGGGATAGATGGACTCGTTGAACAGAACGTTCGCGCTGATCTTGTCCGGGTTGTTCACCGCGTTCCAGAGGTCGGCCACGATCTTCTCCGTATCCGCCAGCCCCTCAATCTCGCGCTTGCCGTCCTCCTCGCGGACGCCAAGGATGATGACGCCGCCGTCCGTGTTGGCGAACGAGCTGTACGACGGCCAGAAGTCGGCAGGAACGCCACCCTTTGCCCGCTTGAACTCAACTGTTGCAGTCTCGCTTTTCGACACAAGCCGCTTTATCTCTCTACTGTTCATCACAATTCCTTTAAGATGATTGAATTATACCATTTCCAAGCATATTCGTGGGGTAAAAACTAGAAGAAATAGCCGGACAAGACGCGGTTGCGGCGGGGGAGCGATGTGAGATGCAAATCTGCAACGATGGAATCGATTCGGAACCAGTCTTCAGGCGGCAGGGCGGCGGGCGGAATCGGGTGTGCAAGGCCAATGGAATCGACGCTCTCCGCCTCGCGGAACGCGGGCGCGGCATCGCCCGGCGTCCAGCCAAGACGGACGGTGACGGCGTTACCCCCAAGCTCATTCAAGAGCCGTAGCGCGAGTTCCCGCGCACGGAACGCACCCGCTACATCAACCTTGTGCGGGTCTTTCCCGCAGATCGCCCCTCCACCAATGGGAACCTCCGGTCCGTAGAAATCTACGGCAAGCTTCTTGCCGGACAACCCGTTGTCCCCTTCCGGACCACCAACGATGAAGTCGCCTGCGCCGTTCAAGACGAAATCATCCAGCGGCAGATCGGAGACGCCCGAGAGCCCTCGTGCCTCCAGTTCCGCCAACGCACCCCGCACGACGGGCATCACAAGCTCATGCTGCTCCGCCGCGAACACGCCCGCCCGATGCTGGATGCTCAAAGTCAGCCTCCGCCAATGGTAACGCCCGCCAGCGTCATCAAGGTGTACAAGCACCTTGAAGTCCGGACCAAACTTGTCGGGAACCGTCCGCCGCCACGCGTCGACCTTCCGTCCGATGTAGTTTGCCACAAAGTGCGCAGGCGGCAGGTAGTCTGTTTCAGGATTGTTGCAGGCATAGCCCGTGACAACGTTCTGGTCGTCGGAAAGGTTGCGAATGGCACGCTCTTCGTCCGAAAGCGGCTCAAGACACACGTTCTGGATGACTTTCAGCTTCTCAGGTGCGTGAATCCATATCCCGCCGTATCCTGCATCGCGATAGACGCTGCGGGCAATTTCATCGATCTCGTCATGTCGCACGACACATGCGTCACCCACACCGGCAGCGACGCGTCCGTCGATGAACACATGATCTGTGTGGACGGCACATTCCACGCCCACAAGGGCATCGGAATCGCGCCCGACGGCAAGATCAACGATGGATTCCACGACGGCGTCCGCGAGACGGTCGGGATGGCCGGGGGAGACAAATTCTGCTATGTGCGACTTCATTGGAGTACCTTTCATATTTTCTTTGACAAGATTTACAGGATTTACAAGATTAAGACAGCTTCCGTTTCTCTCAATCCTGTTAATCTTATCCTGTCTAAAAACCTTCCCGCAATAGCCTGCACAAACATCTTTCGTGCATTCGTTTCGTTTCTCCTTTCAGGTTTTGTTTTAGACAGGATTTACATGATTTACAGGATTAAGAATGTTGCTTCCTGTTAATCCTGTCTAGAAAAGCTTCACGAATTCCTGTGCAAGCGAGGAAAGATCCCTTTCCTGGTCGTAAGGTTCACCGGATTTGGCAAGACCGACAAAGAGTCGCATCCCCGCGGCGCGAAACCTGGCGGCAAGAGCGGCGTCGGGACGACCGGTGTAGCCGTCCGTGACCACCACCATGGAGCGCGGACGCTTCCGCGCGGGCAGCGCGAGAACATGCCGCAGCACGCAGTCGATGTCGGTTCCTCCAGTCGAGACAAACTTCCGTGCAGCAAGGTCGCGGGCGGTCGTGGAATTCACGACGGTCGAAAACACGTGAACAGTGCAAAGGCCGCGACGGCAGTATGGCAGAAGCGCCTGCGCCACGGACGGCACCTCGTCGGCAACCGACCCCGACACGTCGAAATAGACGAACGCCCGCCTGTTGTCGCGGCAGGACGGGCGGCGCATCTTCGTGGCCGACCGATAGATGAGCGCGTCGCCAAACGCCGCGGCCCGCGCCTCGTGCGAACGGTCTCGCCAGTCAGGGAGAAACGTAGCCGTCTCGCAAAGCCTCTCGCGCGCGGATGGGCAACGCACCTCCTTCTGTCCCGGCATCGCCGCGCGGCGCATGAGCCGCCGCATGCCGCGCCGGAGCGCAAGGCTCGGCTCGGCCTTCGCGTCGAAGTTCCGTTCCCGCTCCGAAGAGCCGAGGGCGCGCCCCTTGAGCGGACGGTCGGGGCTTGGCCACTTGGATATGATTTCGTGGATCATGTCCTTCATCTCGGCGGACATCTCATCGTCCTCATAGCCATGTGATCCGAGCAGGACGGGTTTGCCATCATTGCCGCCAGGCACAAGCAGCCCGATTTCCTTGACGCAGCCGCTCTTGAGAAGCGCCTCGTACACGTCGTGGTATGTGACGGTTCTACTGCCGCAGTAAAGAAGATTCAGGACATTTTCGGCCTCTGGAGGAGTCCCGTTGCCCATCGGGCGCAGGAGCGCAAACGGCATCTTGTCGGGCGGGTAGTAGCCCGTGAAAAACGACGTGAACTCCGGCTGCGGAAAGAGCGAAAAGAGAATCGCATTGATGACGGCGTCGAAGACGATGTTGCGCACTTCCGTCGAGCGGGGGAAGAGCCGCGTATGGCCGAGGATCACGTGGTACAGCTCGTGCATCACCAGCATGAAGAGATGTTCGTCGGTCTTGCAATGCTCCTCGATGAACTTCTTGTTGAGCAGGAGTTCCGGCGAATCCCCGCATGTCACGCAGGCGGTCTCGGTCTTGTCCGAGAAGCGAACGCGGAAGAGCGACAGGAACGTCGCCATCTCGAACGAGTGCGCTGGAATCACTTCAAGAATCCGGGCGACTATTTTCTCTTCGTCGGTCATGCTGCGCCTCACTTCGATTGCGGAAAGAATCTTGCGGGGAAGGCGATTGTCTGGGAGAAGGAATCCTCGGTCAATCGTAGTTCGCGTCGCGGCACATAGACCAACCCCGCCATCCGCCCAAGGATTGCAACAGTGAGTATTGGGTCTTCGCAGACATGATACAGGTCTGGATATCTCTTCATCGTGTCTTTAGGCGGTCCGAGGATTTCTTCGCAGATGCTCCCGACCATGAATCCAGTCGGACGCGGGACGGCGTCCAGTTCTGCCTTGTGCTGACTTGCGAAATCGGCCAGCCAATCATTAAACAACGCCGCGCGCTCGTCAAAAGTGAGCAGAAGGTCCGGTCCCGGCTCCTGAATGCCGGATTTCTCAAAGTTAAAGGCTATCTGCTTGCCGACGGGGCGCACGACCTTCTGTATCTTGCTGCGCGGCGGAACGGACATGTTGCAGTAGGCGTTCGTCATAGACCGAACTCCTTCCAGAGGCTTTCGAATCCTTCGGAAGCCTCCCTGACGTCTTGGATGTTGGCAAAGCCATCCGGCATATAGGAATTGAGCAGGTTGGAATGGTATTGAGCGAATTCCGATTCAGGGCCGAAGCGCCGATTGACGTCCGCAACGCGGGCGCCCACGGAGCGGGCGAGCTTGGACTTGTCGGGAGCGACTATAATGTTGGCATCGCTGCATACGTCGATGGCGCTTTGTATCTCGTGGGCCAGCAGTTCCATAGTCGTTGCCGGTATGTCAGAGCGTTCGCGGACGGCGAGATAGGTGGCGAGGGCGAGTCCGCGCCGAAGATGCGGCTTTGCCGCCGCCACGCCTTCGCCGATGACGACGGCGGCGCGGTCAGGCGGAACTGACAGCTTCTTGGCGACCATCGTCTTGAGGCGCAACACCGGGTCGGCGACCTGCATCAGCTGTACCATCGGGTTGGATTCGTCGAGCGCCGAAATGTCCCACGCCGTCTTGCAGATGGCAGTCAGTTCCGCCGCATTGAGCCTGCGACGCGCGCGGTCGGGGAGCGTGTTCAGGAGCGCAAGCCGCGCCGAATCGTACAGCTGCGGCTCGTCGCCACCCGTCCGAAGGGCGAGAACCTGCCGTGCCGCGTGGACGGCAATGGCGCACCGGAGCAGCATCGTCGCACGGCGTGTCGAAACGTCGTAGCGCGACGCGTGAAGCTTAGGCACGAGCGTGACGATGTACGGAGTCAGGCGGGGCGTAAGATCCGGCACCAGCTCGTTGTACCGTTCGCGTGCCTCTGCGACGAGTTCGCGGATGGCGACCGGGAATTCGTGCCGTCCGACGAACTGGTCGGCGAGAACCTTCTTCTGGTCCGACGGCGAAAGGTCGTCCCAATCCGGCACCGACACGATGTACGGGAACCGATCCGCAAGCGCGGCGTCGAGCGGTTCGGAACCTGTGTAGAGCGCGTCGCCATCGTCAAGTTCCTCGTCCGTCGGCGGCGGGTTCATCGCGGCCCAGCGATAGACGAGGCGCGAGAGCGGACGCCCCTGGACGCGCCTGTCGTAGATTATCGGGAAGAGCTTGTTCTGGAGTTCAGGGCGCGTGCGGCTGATCTCGTCTATGAACACCACCTCCGCGTCCCAAATGCTCTCCGGCGACGAGAGGTATTCGAGCTTGGTGCGCGTCGCGTCCGGGAGCGGCACGCCAACGAGGTCGTCGTAGTTGATGAGGCTCGCGTTGTACGAGCGGAACGCCATGCCGAGGCTCTCGGCGAGCCGTTCCAGCACAAAGCTCTTTGCGCAGCCGTGCGCTCCCACGAGGAGAAGCGGCTCCTCGGATAGCAGCACGGCCAGGAGCACAGGCTCGGACTTCTTCCACCCGTACAGCCCCAGGGGTTCGGTTATAAGCGATTCCATTATCACGCTTCCTTCCTTTCAGAATCTATGCGTTCGGCCTCGGCTTCTAGGGCATTGGCGCGAGGGACGTCGCGATCACAGCAGCAGCACTTCCCGCACCTGAGGCAGCGGGCGAGGTTGCGCATCCCGTTGGGAAGCCCCTGGTCCGCCGCCGCCTCCCACCAGCGCCGGGCAAAACGCCCGAGCTTGAACACGTTCAAGGGCGCGAGATCCGGACAATAGAGGGCGGCAAGGTCGTTCTGCGCGCAGTCGTAACCGGCCTTCGCCGCAATGCTATACCAGTACTGTGCAAGTTCGGGCCTGTCCAGCCATTTGTACTCTTCCCGTATGTCGGAGGGATCGTCTTCCGACCAAAAGAACGCATGCCCCACGTCGGCCTGCGCCTCGACATCGCCGTGCAGGGCGCGCCATATCTTGTGCAGGAACGAACCCCCTGTGCGAGGCCTTTCGCTCCACAGCCTGAAGACGTCTAGCGTCTCCACGACCTCCACGTCGCCGTTGCGCTCGGCCCTGTCGTAGGCGTCCTCAAGGTCGCCGTAGAGGTCAAACGGAACCGTCTCCATGTCACACCTCTTTCATGTCGATCGAGATAGCCAGGTCGAGCCAGTGGCATTCCAGCGTCTTCTTCGTAACCTTGGCGGAAAGCGCCTTGCCGGCGTCCATGAGCCGCGCCATGACGGCGGCGTAGCGGCGCGGCACATAGCCGACCAGGGCTCCGCAAGCCGTCAGCGCGGCAACCGCCTTTTCGTCCTGCGCATCCGCCGCGGTGCGCTTGAGGGCGATGGGCGAGCCTTGCTCGACGTCTTGCGTCTTTACGAGCATGTCGTCGATCTCCGCCGTTCCGGCAAGGTGGCATTCCGCCAGGAACACCGTCTTCTCGAACGGCATCGGCAGGTCCTTGAACTTCCCGGCCAGTTCCAGCCAGTTTTCCTCGACAGTGGCGAGTTCGTTAGCCATTGTTCCATTCCTCCTCGCATTTTGCGATCTTTGCCTTGAGTTCGGCGATGTCCATCTTCAGCTCGTTCTGCCGTTCGGATACGGCGTCCTCGTCGTCCAGGAACTCCTTGTAGGTGAACGGAGCCCCCTTCTGTATGCGGGCTGCCTCCGCCGCCAGCTCACGGCCCTTGGCCTCGAGTTTCTCGCACGCCTCTCTGAGAGCCGCGGTGGCGTCGGGCGCAGACGCGAAGTCTTCGCATCCAGCCGCAACGCTGTCGGCCAGCGCCGCGAGGAGCCGCACCGCCTCCCAGTCGCGCGCGGCGTATGCAGCCTGTATCTCGTTCCACAGGTCCTGCGCCGCCTTCGGCTGGTTGGGGTTGAGGTCAGGGTGGAGCTTCTTCACGGCGTTGAGGTAGGCGAGCCTGACGGCCGTGTCCTCCTCATCCGACAGCTTCTTCGAGGAGAACAGCCGCGCGTCTTCACTGACTTCCTTTGCACGGAGCTTGATTTCCTTCAGGAATTCCGCGAACTCGCGCCTCAGCGTCGCCTCTATCGCGGCAACGTCGGGCGTCTCGCCGTGGTTCAGCGCCGCCTGGCGCAGGGCAAAGCGCCGTTTCCAGCGGTTGAACTCGACCTTGAGCTCGTATACCTTGTACTCGAGGCGTCCGACGAACATCATGTACCGAGCCTTGATGTTTGGGCCTATCGTGCTGACAAGCGTGTGCAGCATCTCGACCTGGTTGGCGACGCGCTCCTTCAGCGCCCCATGGCGCAGCTGAAGCATAGTGTATTCCTTGCTGAACCCTACTTCGTTCATGACTTCTTGCCTTTCCTTTTTGTCTTTGTTGAATGACATTGCCTATCTGGCGATGCGCGCGGCCATCAGCAAATGGCGCTTCTCGCGCTGCGCCTCGTTCTCGGGGTTCTCCAGCTCCACCGGCAGTTCAGTCCTGCGTCCCTTGCCGACGGGGAACGCATAGCCCCTGAGGTTGTACAGACAGTCCCAGGCGGCGACCATCTGGTAGGTGCGGCTCCACTCGGCGTCTTCGGTCAGGAACTGAACCTCGACGCGGACGTACATCACCTCGCCTTTCGGGTAGACGCGGGCCTCCTTCAGCTTCGCCGTCGCAAGAATGTCCTCCACGTGAGTCTCGAGCGGATCTCCGGAATTTTCGAGGACGGGCAGGAAGTCATCCAGTATGCTCCTCTTCGTCTCGTCGTCGTAGTCGTACGACCTGAACTCCCCTAGTTCATCGAGCATCCCGAAGAAGTCGCCGTACGACATCAGCTTTGGCCCCACATCGCAGTCGCAGCGCCTCTCTCCCCTCCTGTCGCTGAGCAGCGCCTTGTAGTGCTCGCGCGCCTCGGGCTTGTCGATCACGCGTACCAGGTATTCGAGGTCTTCTTGCGTCAAGGTCGCCTCAATGACTTCGCGCCATTCGCGGTACTTGCAGAAGAGGTCTGGGCTATCGCCCCAAGATTTGTTGTTCATGGAAAACAGGAACGAGAGCTCCAGCCGCCGCCTTGCGCCGTCGGGGGCCTCGTCGTAGACGCCCTTCCATGCCGAGTTCGCGAGGAACGCCGCCTTTGCCGTCTCCAGCAGTCCGGAATCGAACGGACATTGTGGAGCATTCTGAACCGCACCCATGTTGACAGTTTCCATGTCTTTGCATCCTCCCAATTGCATTTTCAAATGTTGACCGCTATGTTGACCGCATCGAGGAACCTCTCGACAAGGTCGTCAACAGCCTTCCAGGTTTTGACCGCCTTGACCCAGCGTTCGGGTATCGCATCGAAGCCGTAGTACGCGCCCGCGATCTGTCCGAAGACCGCGCCGATCGTGTCCGAGTCGCCGCCGAGATTGACCGCGGCGACAAGACCTTCTTCGAAACTCGCGGTAGTGCTGAACGCCCAGAGCGCGGCGTCGAGGGTCGAGACCGCCCATCCGGAATTGTCGACTTCCTCGCGAGTCTTGTACGCCGAGATTTCCGCAGTACGGTTGCCCGCCGTGTGTTCATCCAGAATCTTGGCGATGCGATCAACCACCTCGCGCACCTTGTTCGAACTGTGAGTGAGATCGCTTATCTCGTGCATGGCCTTCGCCGGGTCGCGCTCCTTTTGAGCAATGAAGTACGACGGCGCGAAGCGCATGATGGAGCCATTGCCCTGCGAATCTTCGCAGCCATTGACGTACTTGTGCCGAAACGCGATGTTCTGGCAGGCGTTCCACGTCGCGCCGCCGATGTCGAACGCCTTTCCTTCCTTCGACGAGAGGTATCCGTCCATGAACCATTTCACGAACGTGTCGCCGATGTCCATAAGGTCATACTTGCCCTTGCGGACGTATGAGTCCATGATGCACATCGCCATCGAACCGTCGTCCGTCCAGTAGCCCGCCGGAAGATTGAACACCGGGCATTTCACCATCTCCGTGATCCACGGGTGGCTGTCCTTTCCGCTAAACTGTATGGGGCTGCCGAAGGCATCGCCCACGACAAGACCCCACAAGGAACCCTTGGCGCGGTCGCGGAATGTTGACTCTTGTTTCATCGTTTGCTTCCTTTCTGCCAAGCCCACCAAAAGGGGACCTTCCCTCGCAAACGATGATCGCCCGTCTTTTTCAAGACGGGCGGCCCAATGGAACTCTTTTCCCTAAAGGGCCCATCCTTGCTTGTCCACCGTGGTGTTCCCACTCGGTTGGCAGATGCGCTTTCGCACATCACTCTTGATGGTCTTGACGAAAGGTATTATATCAAATTCCCTTGCAGCTTGCAAGGGGGCAGAGCGGCAAAACAGATGTCATGACCGTACTACGAGAGCGATTCCCTGGCGGCGGCGATGACGCGGTCCTGGTCGGAGCCGAGGCCGCAGTAGAGAGGCAGCCTGACGAGCGTGTCGGCGTAGCGGTCGCAGTTCGGGAGGGCGCGTCCGTCGTGGCGCTCGCGGTAGAACTCCGACGAATGGAGCGGCAGGTAGTGGAACACGCAGAGGATGTCCCGGGCGCGCATCTTCGCGATGAAGTCGGTGCGCGAGGCGAGGTCGGGGAAGAGCAGGTAGAACATGTGCGCGTTGTTGGTCGCGCCCTCGGGGATCTTCGGGAGGCCCAGCTCGACATGCGCCGGACGGAACGAGGAGAAGAAGTCGAAGTACCTCTCCCAGATGCGCTTGCGCGCGGACTGTATCTCGTCGACGTTCTCGAGCTGCGCCCAGAGGAACGCCGACACGATCTCCGAAGGCAGGAACGACGAGCCGACGTCCACCCAGCCGTACTTGTTCACCTCGCCGCGGAAGAACTCCGCGCGGTTAGTCCCCTTCTCCCAGATTATCTCGGCGCGGCGCACGAAGCGTTCGTCGTTGACGACAAGCATGCCGCCCTCGCCCGATATGACGTTCTTCGTCTCGTGGAAGCTGAAGCAGGCCATGTGGCCGATGCCGCCGAGCGGGCGCCCCTTCCAGAACGACTCTACGGCCTGCGCGGCGTCCTCGACCACGATGAGCCCGTGGCGCTCGGCAATCGCCATTATCGCGTCCATGTCGCAGGCGCAGCCCGCGTAGTGCACGGGCACGATCACCTTCGTGCGCGGCGTGACGAGCGCCTCGATCTGCGATGCGTCAATGTTCGGCTCGTCGGCGCGGCTGTCGGCGAAGACGACCTTCGCGCCCTGGCGCACGAACGCTAGCGCGCTCGAGACGAACGTGTACGACGGCACGATCACCTCGTCGCCGGGGCCGACGCCGGAGAGGATCGCCGCCATCTCGAGCGCGTCGGTGCAGGACGTCGTTAGCAGGCACTTGCGGAAGCCGCAGCGCCTCTCGAAGAACTCCTGGCAGCGGTGCGTGAACTCGCCGTTGCCGGATATCTTGCCGTCCGCCACCGCCTGGCGGATGTAGTCTGTCTCCTTGCCCGTGAGGTATGGACGGTTGAAGTGTATCATCTGGCCTCCGTCTCCTCCTTTACGGCGATGTCGTCCAGCCTGATCTTCATCGTCTTGCGGCAGGCGCTCTTGAGCATCTCCTTCACGGCTGCGCGCATCTGGCGCTTGGCCGCGCTCATCGAGGCGTTGATCGTGCAGCCCGCCGCCCTGCGGTGGCCGCCGCCGCCGAACTTCGCGGCCAGGACGGTCGCGTCCCACTCGCCGCGCGTCCTTATCGAGCAGCGCGTCTCCTTGGTGCGGTCCGGTATCTGGTAGAAGAAGAGCGCGATCTCGTTGCGTGCCACGCCGCGAGGGATCTCGATTATGTCCTCGGCGTCGGCCTTCTTGCCGCGCACGGCCCTGAAGTCGTCGCGGGTAAGCGAGACCTCCGCGACGCGGCGGTTCTTCCAGATGTGGAGGCTGCGCCACGCAATGCGCTTGAGCTCAACGGCCTTGCGCGAGAACGTGCCGTAGATGATGTCGTTTATCATCGCCGTCCTGACGCCATGCTTCAGCAAGTCGCCCGCCGCGCGAAGCGTCCCCGGCCTCGTGGAGTCGTAGGCGAAGCGGCCCGAGTCGGTGACGATCGCCACCCACAGCGCCTCGGAGATCGCGCGGTCGAGCGGCCATTCGCACCATTTCGCGAACCTCCACACGATTTCGCCGGCGCTGGACGCCTCCGGGTCTATTATGGAGACGTCGGCAAACGAGCCGTCGTTCGTGACGTGGTGGTCAATGCATAGCTTCGGAAGCTTCTCCGCCACGGGGCGCACCTCCGGCGGCATCCTCTCGAACGAGCCGCAGTCGACCGCTATGAGCAGGTCGAACTTCCGCTGCCTGCGAAGGCGCCGCACGGGGATGATGTCCTCCGCGCCTTCGAGGAAGCCGGGCTTGCCAAGGGCGTTCACGTCGGCGGTGGCAAAGGCTTCGTGCCCGGCCTGGCGCAGGAGCCTGACCATGGCCACCATGGAGCCCAGAGAGTCACCGTCCGGGCTCAGGTGCCCCGACACCAGTATTCTCTTCGACTTCTCTATAAGGGCCTTCGCCGCCTTGTACGACTCTCTGCTTTCTCCCATAGCCTTCGCTATTATACCAAATTACCGCGCGTCCCGCTTGGCGAAACCGGCAGCTTGTCGCCCGGCTTCCAGACACCGTCGACAATGCCGCGCCTTATTCCGTCCGCCACCAGGTGCGGCAGCCTGACCCAGCTTTCCATGTCTATCTCGAACGGCATCATCTTCCGAATAAAGCTTAAATCTGCTCAAGGCGGCGGGCTATGCCAGCCTCGATTTCCGCATACACCGACGACGGCCATGCCCGACTGCAGCGGTTCGCGACAATGTGCGCCTGGCGCCTGATGCGCCGCACCATCTTCGCCATCTCGCCAGACATCACCTTACCCGAAACGCCCATCTTCTCCGCCATTCGCAGAAACTTGCCAGGCGTAATCCACTTGAACGCGTATTCGTCGTCGATCTTCATCGCCATCCGCCTGTCGACATCAGGATATACCGTCGTGCTCATCACGTCGTACATCGGCGCTAGCGTTGCAACGCCGCCTCTGTACAGGACGGAAAAGTTCTTGCCGTGGGCATCACCGTTCCCGACGAGAAAGTTGAATATCACGCGGTCAATGAACTCCAGAGACTCTGCCGCAGATATCGACAGCTCCCTCAACAGGCGAAACGACGAAACAATGCCTGGCCCGCCAAGTACCTCGTACTTGCGCTTTGGGTCTATGCCCGTCATCTGGCAGAAATCCTCTTGATGCAGACGTCTCACCCGTCCATCAGCCTGCAATCGATCGTATCGGAGCGAGACAAATCGACGCTTTCCCCCGATTACGGCGATTTCAGATGCTGCCGCCGAAAGCCCGCAGGCGGACGCCAACGACATTGCATACCATTCATTCTCCACGCTGCCGGGATAATTGCGAATCTCGGTCTTGATGATATGCGTGGACGGAGTCCCGTTAAGAGGCAGCAGAACATGACTATCCCTAAAGCATGCAATCAGCTTGTCCTGCGCACCGGCACCAGAAATGCGAAACCCCTCTTCGCCCACATCAAGCGGTCGCTTCTCCAAGTTGTCGAGAACGGCACCTGCCTCCTCGTCGGACAACTCCCTAAACTCTCCGCCTGCGACGGCGCTCGGCGTGTACCCCGTCGGAAAGAATGCCACCGCGCCCGCACAATCACCACCAATTGCCTTGAGAAAAGCAAATGTGTTCTCCCGTGGAATCTGCAAAATCTGCCCAAGCCTCGTTCTGATAATGTCTTCAGGAAGTAGGTTTGACAAAACGGGCTCTACTTCCTGATGGGGATAAGGCGCTGTCCGCACTGGCAAAGCATGTGAAATCGGTTCGCGAATGCCAGACGCCAAATAGGCAGAGTCATAGGAAAACGACAGCAAACCATTGTCGTCGTCAAGCCGTCCGACCTTCCGATCATTCAAATAGACGTCAAGCGATTCCATTCAGCGACCTCGTTTTGGTCAGCTATGTAAAGACCTGCGCCCAGCGCATCCAGAACTTTCAGCATCTCTTGTATGCGGACAGTCTTCTTCCCGCGCTCAAGTTCTGATATGTAGCGCTGACCAGTCCCGGCAAGCCCAGCAAGAGTTTCCTGCGAAACTCCTTGGGCCTTGCGGATTGCTCTGATTTTGGCACCAATCGCCGAAACCTCTTTAAGTTTGTCCATAATTTCCATTACCGAACGGTATTATACCATGCGGAATGGTATCTAGTCAATGGCATCAATTACCGTTCGGGACTGACTTTTCCTCGATGAAAGAAAGATTTCGCGGAGTCTATCCTCACTATTTCGCGGTCAGTCGCTTTTGGCGTTTTCCGTCCGCTCCAGCTCGTCTGCGCGGCGCAGGACCTTCTCCGCCATGTCGATCTTGCCGATTTTCTTCAGGCAAAGCCCAAAGTTGCGTATGTTCCTTGAGTCTGGCTTTATGAGGACCATCGTCTCGTAGCACTTCATCGCCGGCAGGACCTTGCCTACCTCAAGAAATCCCTTGGCGTTCCGCGAAAGCCGGTCGAGCCGCTCCAAGACGAACAGGTCTCGCGGATTCCTAAGCGCCGCCCTCGCCCATGCCGCCGCCGCCTTCTCCTCGCCGGGCTTGTCCTTCGCCTCCGCGGCGAGCATGTCGCCCTCGAGGACGACCCGTCGCACGACCTGCATCGAGCGCATCTCCGCTCGGGCCGCGCGAAGTATGTCGGCCTCGACGCCGGACTCGTCCAGCCAGTCCACCGCCGGAATCTCCTTCGTCATGAACCACTCGGGCACGACCTCTCCGCGCAGGTCCGACTCGAACGCCGGCATTATGTCCTCCCTGCGG
>Ga0310786_10004678_pt1 | contig 18931 bp, 17 predicted proteins | sample AusTroGonzalo_MG_FD_203881 | JGI IMG/M metagenome (GOLD analysis project Ga0310786, IMG submission 203881) | Bovine rumen microbial communities from tropical cattle in Woodstock, Queensland, Australia - Gonzalo_03 (v2) (version 2) | ecosystem: Host-associated > Mammals > Digestive system >... | reverse complement strand
AACCAGGCTCACAACGGTAGCTGATGGCATTGTTTACCATCTCATGGTATTCCCCGTCGGCACCGCGCTGCATATTCACAATAGCCTTTACATCGCCGGTCTTCACCTCCATGAGAATAGCCACACCCATCTCACCACCGATCTCCTTCAGTTCTTCGATGACAGCCCGTTCCGCCAGATCCTGCATACCCACGTCGATGGTCGTCACGATATCATAGCCGTCGATGGGGGATTGCACGGGGATATCCATGTATTTGTTCAGCACCTTCCGACGGTGCATCAGTCCGTTTGTGCCACGCAATAGGGAGTCGAACGACAGTTCAAGACCGTATTTTGCGCTGTCCTTGGCACCAAACATGTCACCAACGGTGCGCTGGGCCAAAGAGCCGAATGGACGGCGGCGGGCATTGAATTCCTCCCAGTGAAAACCACCTTTATAGACTGGCTCCTTGAATATCGGCAGTTTGTGTACCTCGCAGAATGTGTTGTAGTCGATACGACGTGGCCAGATTGCCCAGTGACGGGCACCGACAGAACCGTTCTTCTGAACCTTCTGTCTGCCTTCCAGCAGATGGGCCTTGAACTCTGCTGCCGACTTGGAGGGGAATATCTGGTTGAGTTCGTAACAGACACTGTCAATCTTTTCAGCCCAGACGGAGTCGCGTTTGTGACGGCCAATCGAATCGTCGGCTCCAGCCTGGAAGTCCATATAGATCTTGTATTCGGGAATGCTGCTGGCCATCAGCTGACCATCACAACTGAGAATGTTACCGCGGGCAGGCTTTACGCTTACGCTGTCGCGCTTCAGACGGTCGGCCACTTGCGTCCAGTAGTCCTTCTTGGCGGTCATGATATACATGGCTTTGCCAACTACGGCAAAACCAACCAGTGTCAGCACTATTGCAATGGCGAAGTAGCGGGGCATGACCTTATCGTTCTTGAACTTACTCATTCCGTCTTTTTACTCGGGTACATATATTATATATGGGGGCTGGTCTGCGATATGCAGCAGACTGTCCTTGTTCTGTTTCAGGGCATCAAGCACATGACTCTCGCGGCATTTCTCCGTCAGGGTACTGGAACTGGAGAGAGCCTTGTATTTCGCGTCGAGCAGTTCCTTTTCAAGTTTGTCGATAGCGATCAGGTCCTGCTGGCACTGGTAACGGACAGCAACATAGGCAATACAGAAAACGACCATCAGCACGAAGAGCCAGATCTGTCGGCGCACCATCTCTGCTGTTAGGAAGTCACCACCGAGAATAGTACGCAGGGTCAGGGTGGATGTCAGTTTCGGATCTTCCTCGCTGGCCTTTTCCTTGATCAGTTGGATGGTCTTCTTGGCCTGCTCCTTCATCTCGGCAGCCTCTTCAGTCACCGTCTGTTCGATCTCCAGTTCTATATCGTCTTTCTTTCCCATTACGCTTAACTTTTTATGGCCACTCTCAGTTTGGCACTCCGACTACGGGGATTGCGCTGTTGCTCATCATCATCGGGTACGATCACCTTGCTGCTGACCTGCCGGAAGGGCGCCTCGATACGTCCGAAGAAGTCCTGCTTTACCTTACCCTCGGCATTGCCGGCCTTCATGAAGTTCTTCACGATACGGTCCTCCAGCGAGTGGTAGGTGATGACAGAGAGTCGTCCGCCTTCGCGGAGCAGTCCACAAGTGCCGTTCAACATCTCTTTCAGGGCATCCATCTCATGGTTCACCTCGATGCGAAGTGCCTGGAACAGTTTGGCGGTTTCTTTCTTCTCCCGCTCACGTGGAAAGAACTGTTCCGTGACCTGTAACAGGTCACCTGTCGTCAAGATTATTTTTTCGCTCCGTGCCTTTACGATAGCAGCTGCAATCTTACGGGCGTTCTTTAGTTCACCGTATATATAGAAGATATCCGCCAACTGCTCTTCGTCGTAAGTGCTGAGAATCTCTGCTGCCGTCATACCAGCCCGTTTGTTCATCCGCATATCGAGAGGAGCGTCGAAACGGAAGGAGAAACCACGTGTCTCATCGTCGAAATGATGGCTGGAAACACCGAGGTCTGCCAATAACCCGTCAATCTGCTCCACATCATAGTAGCGCATCCAGTTGCGAAGATACCTGAAATTGCTCCTGACAAATGTGAAACGGTCGTCATCGAGGATATTTCTCTCAGCATCTTCATCTTGGTCAAAACTGTACAAGTGACCGTCCTTGCCGAGTCGTCGTAAGATTTCCCGACTATGCCCGCCACCGCCAAAAGTGACATCAACATAAACACCGTCGGGCTTGATGTCAAGCCCGTCGATGCTCTCCTGAAGGAGTACTGGAATGTGATATGTCTCAGCAGTCGTGATCATAAGGCATCACTGGCATTCATGATATTCTCAAATTCCGTGCCAAATTCCTCGTCAGTCTTGAGCGTCTGACTCAGATTCTTTGGCGACCAGATCTCTATAGTGTCGTCCATGCCAATAAACTGAATGTCCTGATCGATCTCTGCCATCTTCTGCAGACGCTTGGAGATCAGGAAACGGCCGTTGCCATCGAGGTTGACCACTTCGGCTTCCGACACGAATTGTCGGAACATCTGTTGGTGGGTGGGCTTCCATGGACGAAGTTGAGCCTTCAGCATGTCTAATCGTGTGTTCCAAACGCTTTCTGGGTAGAGTACCAGACATTTTTGGAAGACATCCCTGCGCAGTACCAGATTTTCCTCGCCTGATGCCTGTAGCACCTTGCGGAAAACGGCTGGCAGGAAGGCCCTTCCCTTCATATCAGTCTTGGCTTCAATATTACCTAAAAAGCGCATATGTACATATTTTAATGAATTCGGTTACAAAATTATATAAAATTCCCCCACTTTCCGCCACTTTACCCCACTTTTTTTAGTTTTTAACTTTATTTATTGATTTGAACCCTCTGCGTGTATAAAATACATTTAAAAAGAAACAATTTCTTCCGTTTTTTTGCTCAAATTTGAAAGAAATGTGCTATTTTTGCAGCTCGTAAGAGTTTTGTGTAGAGAAATGGCTGCTGTCACGGAGAAAACGATTGACATTGACAAGATCCTGAAAGGAAAGATGGGCGCGAAGGCGAAGTATATCCCGCGCCCGTTGGTGAATTGGCTGAAGCGCATTGCACATCAGGATCAGGTGAATGCGTTTCTGTGGGAGAGCCGTGACAAGACGGGCGTTGATTGGTTGGAGGCATGTGTCAAATATCTCGACATAACCTTGGAGGTGGAGGGTAAAGAGAACCTTCCGGCTCCCGATGACGGACGGCTTTATACCTTTGTTAGCAACCATCCCTTAGGTGGCCAGGATGGTGTGGCCCTCGGCGCCATTATCGGACGCTTCTATGATGGCCGTTTCCGCTATCTGGTCAACGACCTGCTGATGAACCTCCCTGGTCTGGCACCAGTTTGCATCCCCATTAATAAGACGGGCAGCCAGAGCCGTAATTTCCCTGCGATGGTCGAAGCAGGTTTCCAGAGTGATAATCACATGCTGATGTTCCCTGCGGGAATCTGTTCCCGTCGCCATCATGGGACCATCGCTGACATTCCATGGAAGAAGACGTTCATTTCCAAGAGTGTGGAGTATCAGCGCGACGTGGTGCCCATCCACTTCAGTGGACAGAACAGTGGTTTCTTCTACCGTCTGGCTAATATCAGCGACAAGTATCTCCCGTTTAACTTAGCGATGCTGTTTTTAGCCGATGAAATGTACAAAAACGTGCACAAGACCTTCCATGTTAAAATTGGCGAACCCATCCCCTGGCAGACCTTCGACAAGAGCAAAAGCCCGATGGAATGGGCACAGGTTGTCAGAGAAAGAGTCTATTCCCTATAAAACCAATCACTATTTTTCCCTAACCAAGAAGCAATGGAACAAGAGATTATCCAGCCCATCAGCAAAGACATCCTCAAGAGTGAATTGACACCTGACCGTCAGCTTCGTATGACTAACAAGAGTCATAACGAAATCTACGTCATCACTGCCCATAATGCACCGAACGTGATGAAGGAGATCGGCCGTCTGCGTGAGGTGGTTTTCCGTGAGGCTGGCGGTGGTACGGGCAAAGACATGGATATCGATGAATTCGACATCTGCGAGAATTGTTACAAGCAGTTGATCGTCTGGAATCCTGAGGCAGAGGAAATCATTGGCGGCTACCGATACCTGGAGGGAACGGCTTGGGACATGGACGATCAGGGACAACCCATTCTTGCCACCAGCCACATGTTCCATTTCTCAGAGAAATTTCTGAAGGAGTATATGCCCTATACCATCGAACTGGGTCGCTCGTTTGTGTCGCTGCCCTACCAGAGTTCACGTATGGGCGCCAAAAGTCTCTTTGCACTCGATAACCTGTGGGACGGTTTGGGAGCGTTGACTGTTATTAAGCCCAATGTTCGTTATTTCTTCGGCAAGATGACGATGTATCCGTCGTATATCCGTAAGGGTCGTGACATGATTCTCTATTTCCTGAAGAAGTATTTTGATGATAAGGAACAGCTGATTATTCCGATGAAACCGCTGAATTTGGAGTCTGATCCCACAGAATTAGAGAAGATCTTCACAGGACATAGTTTCAAGGAAGACTACCGTATTCTGAACTCGGAGATCCGCAAACTCGGCTATAATATCCCGCCGCTGGTGAATGCCTATATGAATCTCTCTCCGACCATGAAACTGTTTGGCACGGCTATCAACTACGGTTTTGGCGACGTCGAGGAGACTGGCATCCTGATTGCTATGGAGGAGATTTTTGAGGAGAAGCGTGTGCGCCATATCGACTCGTTCATTAGGGAGCACCCCGAGGCTCTGAAGATCACCAGTGGAGCTAATAAGGTGATCTACAAGGAGCGTTAAGCCGGGTGCAGAGTGAGTTTTAACCTAAAGATAACATTCGCTTTCGTGTATATCTGAGAAAATCATCGTACCTTTGCACCCGGAAGAGAGTGCGAAGGAGATGAAGAAAGCGCTATTATACCTGTTATTGGCAGTCGGTATCTTAATTGCCGGACTGTTGCTTGGCGGAGCTTTGGTGGGCTTCATCACAGGCCTTATTGACGGGTATCGTGACAATCATCCTGGCACCACGAATCCCGAACACGTCATGTACTACGTGATGGGAGTGAGTTTTGTGTTGATTTGTGTGGTGCTCCAACTGGTGTTTCTCAGGCGTGGCTTTGCCAGTTACAGTAGGGGGCTCATTCCCCAAGGGCAATTGTGGAAACTGATTGTGTTGACGATGATGGTAATGAGTGGTATGGCGATGATCTACCTGACCATCCATAACCCGATAGCAGAGACAGCCAGCACGCTGATGGGTGAGCCAGATAAGGAGAACTGGCTTCTGCATCTCTGGTTGTACGGACACCCATGGTGTTCCATACCCCTCTACGCCTTATTGGAAGCTACTGGCGACCTGGTGCTTTTTGGCGGTGTATTGCGGGCCTTGTTGGAGTGGAAGCACCGTCCGATGCTGGTGATAGGTATCTCCACTTTGGTGATGGGAGGTGTGTTTTGGCTGTTTGCAGAAAATCCGCTATTGATATGTCTCTCAATGGTCATGTTTATGATCGAGGGTTGGATTTATGAGTGTACGCGGAGCGTCATCCCCTTGGCATGTGGTGATGCGTTCTTCTGGGTGGTTGCCTTCCTGTTAATGGGTAAAGAGCTCTCTTCGTGGTACTATCTTGGAGGTTTCGTGCTTATCCTGCCCTCACTGTTCTATCTCATTAAAGTGACGGATCTCTTCAAACCTATCGACTAATCGTTGATGAGCAGTTGCAGTCCGATGCCGCGTACGGTCTTGAGGGTGATACGGGGCTCGTCAGAGAGCAGTTTCCTGAGTTTATTGACGAAAACATCGAGTGAGCGCGAGGCAAAATAGTCGTCTTCCGTGTTCCAGAAGCGGCTGAGGATGGCCTCCCGTCGCACGACATTGTTTTTGTTGTCAGCCAAGATCGCTAATATCTGTGCTTCGCGCTGGGTGATGGTCTGTGAGGCGTTTGTCTCGTCGTCACGTAACGTGGCATGGTCGGCATCGAGGGTGTATTTGCCCAGTTTGTAATGGCTGGTCTCCTTCTGTGTCTTGGCACCGCCGCGCATCTTCATCAAGGCCTGGATATGGGCGTCGAGTTCCTCTGGAACGAAAGGTTTCTTGACGTAGTTGTTGATGCCAAGACGGTAGCCCGCTTTCACGTCGTTGGGCGATGTCAGCGCCGAGGTGAAGATGATGATCACGTCGCCGTCGGTCTCACGGATGCGCTCCACCATCTCGAAACCGTTCATCACAGGCATGTCAATGTCGGAGATGATCACATCGGGGTGGGTCTCCTCCCACATCTTCACGCCTTCCTTACCGTTTGAGGCCGTGCTCACTTCGTAACCGCCGATAATGTCTTCCAGGCCCGTCTTCTCAATGTAGGCCAGCGACTCGTCGTCTTCTACTAACAATAACTTGATCATATCTTCAATTCTTCTTAGGGATATAGAGGGTAAACTCAGAATATTTGTCTTTCTCGCTCGACACGGTAACCTTTCCGCTGTGAGCCTGCATCACCTGATCGACGTAGTTCAGTCCGAGACCGAAGCCTGAGACACCGCCCTTACGGTTCTTCTCATGGATGGCAGCGCGCCCGAACTTGTCGAAGATGATCTGCTGTTCTTCCTTCGAGATGCCGATGCCATTGTCGCGAACTTTCAGCAGCACGTATTTGTCCGTGTCGAAAGTCTTGATGCTGATCTCTATCTTGTCTTTCGAGTACTTGATGGCATTGTCGATGAGGTTGGCGACGGCCTCCGTCAGATATTGCTCGTCGGCCAGAACGTTTTTCACCTTCAGGTCGGTAGTGATCTCGATGGGCTTCGTGGCCTTAGCCTTCGCTTTCTCCACGAGGTCATTGATGATGGGTTCGATGTAGATGTCCCACTTGTTCAGGATCAGTTTCTTGTTCTCGAGTTTCGAGATGGTCAGCAGTTTGTTCACGAGTGCCAGCAGATGCTCCGCCTCGTCCTCGATGATCGAGTAGTATTTCTCCTTGATCTGCGGCTTATCATCGACTTTTCCGCTATGCAGGAAATGGGTGCCCATGATGATACTCGACAGCGGCGATTTCATGTCGTGAACCATCGCATACGAGAAGTCGTTACGTAGTTCCACCATCTGCTCTTGTTCGGTGATGAACCTGAGTAGCTGGACGATAATGATGGCGAAGAAGCCGAGGATGATGGCACTGATGAGGAACAGCGGACTGAGCTGTCGCGCCAACTCTGGGTAGGGGTTGTTAAGAGCGAGTCGGATGGCCCTCGACTGGTCACGGCGGATGCTGATGGGTTTGGTGAGCAGCGACCACGAGCTGTTGTTGTCGTTGTTCTGTCTAAGCACTTTTCCTTGGGCGTCAACCTCTAAAACTGTCACGTCGCGGTTGATATGCACCACGCTCAACAGGGAATCCACGAACATCGCCACATGATCGAGCGAGATCTCCGAGTGGTATTTCTGGCTCAGCGCGTCGTTCATGCCTTCCACGGAGGAGGCCAGCGACAGGTTGCCTCGCGACTGCGGCAGACTGAGCGTGTCGTCTTCGGTCACGATTTCTGCACGGCCATAGCTCTCGTAGAACATCGCCCACGACAACTGGTTGCCAGCCCGTTCCTCAATGTCCTTCGTCACCGAGCGATAGGTCATCCACATATAGATGCCCAGCAGCAGCAACACCATCACCGCACTGACAATCGACACATATTTATATTTATTATTGTGCATATCTGCCCGCAAAGGTAATAAAAAGCGGGCGAAAAACAAAAAGATAATGCAGTTTTTAAGTTTTAACCTAAAGATAACATACGGATAACACAACGTTATTGCAACTTTCCGTACCTTTGCAACGTCAAAAGGACAAAATAACATTAGTAACAACTTTAAAAATTTAGAGATATGGAACCAATTATCACCGCAGCAACAGTACTGACCATGTACTTCAACGCTATCAACAGCAATGACGTGAATTATATGTATAACGGCGACATGGAGGATGGCGTAGTCAACAAGATCGAGGTTTATGAGATGAACGACCAGCAGCAGATGACCCAGAAGATGGAGTACTGCTACGAGTACGACGCAGAAGGCCGTCTTACGAACAAGGAGATGCTCAGCTGGGACGAGGCTACCCAGAGTTGGACCAAAAACAGCCGTCTCACCTATAAATATTATAAGAACGGCTATAACGTGGAGGTTAGCTACTGGAACAAGGAGAATCAGGCCTACGACCTCCCCTCAGAGGTGACCCTCTATCGCTCTCAGGCTCCCAGTCTCACATCGGTGAAGACCTATAAGATGAACGAGAAGAAAGATAATATGTATCTCCTGAGTAGCATGATCGTGATGGAACCGGTCGATGGCCGTTTGCTCGCCACCAAATAATGTGATTTCATAATTCTCTCAATATATATAAAGGCTGTCATTTTCACTTGCAGGTGGGTGGCAGCCTTCTTTTTAACCTAAAGATAACGTAAAATTGACGGGTTGTTAAAAAAAAAGTATGTATCTTTGCAGACAGAAACCCAAACCAAACAAAATCGTAACAATATGAAACTGAGAAAATTCTTTGTAGCAGTTGCACTGCTCACCACAGGACTGGCATCGGCACAGCAGATGCCCGATGTGCCTGTAGATGCTGGTGTCCGTATCGGAAAACTCGACAACGGACTGACCTATTACCTTCGTCACAACAACAATCCGGAGAAGAAAGCCAATTTCTACATTGCCCAGCGCGTGGGTTCTATCCAGGAAGATGACTCACAGCAGGGTCTGGCCCACTTCTTGGAGCACATGGCCTTCAACGGCTCGGAGCATTTCCCCAATGGAAAGATGCTTGAGTATCTGCAGACCATTGGTGTACAGTTCGGACGCAGTCTGAATGCCTATACCTCTATTGACCGTACGGTCTATTATATCGCCGATGTGAGCACGGAGCGCCAGTCGGCCCTTGACTCCTGTGTACTCGTGCTGCGCGACTGGTCGAGCGGTATCACGGCTGATCCTGCTGAGATCGAGAAGGAGCGCGACGTAATCCACAATGAATACCGTATGCGTAACAGTCCTAACCAGCGTATGATCGAGCGCGCACTGCCGACGCTGTTCCAAGGCTCGAAGTACGGCTATCGTATGCCCATTGGTAAGATGGAGATCGTGGATAATTTCAAGCCCGAGGAGCTGGTGGCCTATTATAAGAAATGGTATCGTCCTGACAATCAGGCGCTCGTCATCGTGGGCGACATCGATGTCGATTACACGGAAAACCTCATCAAGAAACTTTTCAACGACATTGTCGTACCAGCCGATGCCGCCAAGGTCATTGATGAGCCCGTGCCCGACAACGAGCAGGCTATCTATGTGGCAGAGAAAGATAAGGAACAGCAGTATCCTATCCTGTTGCTCTCAATGAAGCGTGATCCTATTCCCGCAGAGCTGAAGAAGACGATGGCCTATCTTGTGACGGATTATCTGAGCGACCTCACCTGTGCGATGATCAATAGCCGCTTCTCTGAGATTCAGCAACAGCCTGACTGTCCTTTCGTTCAGACACAGGTCCAGGATGGCAACTATCTACAGATGGCCCGTACTAAGGATGCTTTGTTGTTCATCTGTGTGGCTAAGGAGGGTAAGGAGATTGAGACCTTGCAGGCCGTGATACGCGAGTCCAAGCGCATCCATGACTTCGGCTTCACTGCCACTGAGTTCGCCCGTGCCAAGGCTGACTACTTGAGCGCCCTGGAGAAGCAATACACCAACCGCGACAAGATGAAGAACAATGAGTTCGCCAATAGTTATATCGAGAACTTCCTTGAGAATGATCCCATTCCTTCGATAGAGGATTACTATCAGACGATGAACATGCTGGCTCAGCAACTGCCTTTCGAGGTTGTCAACCAATATGCCCAGCAGGTTGTCAGCGTGGATGACAAGAACCTCGTGGCCTTCCAGATGGAGCAGGAGAAAGAGGGTAAGACTTACCTGGCTCCCGAAGCTATGAAGAAGGCTACAGAGGCCGTGCGCGCTGAGACGCTCACCGCCTGGGTTGATAACGTGAAGGAAGAACCTCTGATCGCTGAATTACCCGCCAAGGGTCAGATTGTCAAAGAGGCTGAGAACAAGACGCTTGGCTACAAGGAACTGACACTCTCTAACGGTGCCAAGGTGATCCTGAAGAAGACCGACTTCAAGGATGACGAGGTGATGTTGCAGGGTGAGGCTAAAGGAGGCATGTCGCTCTTCGGCAAGGAAGATATCATGAATCTCCAACTCATCGAACCCGCACAGATGTACAGCGGACTCGGCAACTTCTTGAAGTCGGAGCTCGACAAAGCTCTCGCCGGCAAGCAGGCCAGCATCGGACTCAGTGTGAAGGAGGATCGTCAGTATATCATCGGACGCTCTGTACCTAAGGATCTGGAGACACTCTTCCAGTTGCTCTACCTTACCCAGACCAATATCAAGAAAGACGAGAAGTCGATGGCTTCGTTCGTTAACCAGATGCAGCTGATCCTCCAGAATAAGAGCTTGAACCACCAGTTGGTGTATAACGACTCTCTTGAGAGCACCAAGAATAGTGGTAATCCGCTCTACAGACTGCCTGAGGTAGAGGATATCCAGAAGTTCGACTACGATCGTACGCTCCAGATGCTGAAGCAGCTCTACGCCGACGGCGGACAGTTTATTTACACCATCATCGGTAACTTCGACGAACAGGCCGTCCGTCCTCTCATCGAGCAGTATATCGCTTCCCTGCCTGCTGGTAAGGCTGTCCAGACAAAGGATATCCGTACTTTCTTCAAGGGTGAGAAAGTGAACCGCTTCGAGAGACAGATGGAGACACCGCAGGCTCAGACTACAGAGATCTGGATGAATGATAATCTGGCTTACACGCTTGAGAACAAGGTGCTGCTCGATGCCGCCTCCCGTGTGCTGACCCGTATCTATCTGCGTACGATCCGTGAGGAGGAGAGCGCTGCCTATAACGTAGGTTGTGGTGGTACCATTGATAATTTCGGTGCAAAACCCGTCTTCCTCCTGACTGCGCAGGCTCCTACCAATCCTGACAAGCAGACGATCGCTGAAGATCTGATGTTGAAGTATCTGAAGGAGTGCATGGAGAACATCGACGAGGCAGACCTGAGTCCTGTCAAGGAGACCATGCTGAAGCAGGCTGAGGATGCTAACCGTGAGAATGGTCACTGGATGGATGTGCTGACAGAATGGACGGCTGAGGGCGTTGACCTTCAGACTGGCTATGCGGAGACCGTGAAGGCCCTGACTCCGCAGAAGATTTCTGACTTCCTGCGTGAAATTGTCAAGGCTGGTAACCATGCTTCTATCGTGATGATGCCCGAGAAGTAATAAAAACCCTTAAAAGAGTCATAAAATCCGTAGTCAGTGTATGCTGATTACGGATTTTTATTTGTATCTTTGTCCCCACAAAAGCTACTATATGACAAAAAAACTCATTAAAGACAAGACATTCGGCGGCGAGCGACCCTTGTTTGCTACCCACGACCTCAGACTGGAGAATATCACCATCACCGACGGCGAGTCAGGCATCAAGCAGTGCCAGAATATGGAGTGCTATAATAGCAAGTTCTACGGCAAGTACCCGTGGTGGCACGTCGATGGTGCCTATATCGAGAACTGTTACTTTGCAGAAGGTTCGCGTTCGGCCATCTGGTACACCAATGACCTGGTGATGAAGAACTCGCGTATCGACGGGCCGAAGTTCTTCCGTGAGATGCGGAATCTCGAACTGGAGAACGTGGAGATTACCGATGCCGATGAGACATTCTGGAAGGTAGATGGCATCAGGATCAAGAACGTGAAGTTGCATGGTGGTACCTATCCCTTTATGTTCTCTAAGAATATCTATGTCGATGGACTGGAGAGTGATTCGAAATACGTGTTCCAGTACTGTCAGAATGTGGAGATACACCATGCGAACATCCTGACGAAGGACTCGTTCTGGGAGTGCGAGAACGTCACCATCTACGACTCCGTGCTCGACGGTGAATATCTGGCCTGGCACTCGAAGAACGTACGGCTTGTGAACTGTCACTTGGCTGGTGAACAGTTGCTTTGCTATACGGAGAACCTCGTGTTGGAGAACTGCACCATCGATGCTGCTTGCGACCGTATGTTCGAGTATTCCACCGTTGAGGCCGATATCAAGGGACATATCGAGAACATCAAGAATCCGACTTCCGGACACATTATTGCCGATTCCATCGGTAGTATTACCATCGATGAGAACGTCCGCCAGCCGAACAACTGCATCATAGAGACAAGGAGATGAAATACGATTTCGATGAGTTCGTAGAGCGCAGGGGAACGAACTGCGTGAAGTGGGATGAAAGTCCGTCAGACGATGTCATACCTCTGTGGGTAGCCGATATGGACTTCCGTGTGGCACCAGCCATCCAGAATGCTTTGGAGCAAAGGGTGGCACATGGTGTGTTTGGCTATAACATAGTGCCTGAGAGTTACTATGAAGCTGTTATCTCCTGGTTCCGTCGTCGTCACCAGTGGGAGATCCAGCGCCAGTGGATGCTTTATACTACGGCTGTCGTACCTGCCATGTCGTGTGTCATCAAGGCGCTGACGATGCCTGGCGAGAAGGTGCTCATCCTGTCGCCAGCCTATAACTGCTTTTTCTCCAGCATCAGGAACAATGGGTGCGAGGTACTCGAGTCACCCTTGAAAGCCGTAGGCGATACCTTCGAAATCGACTGGCAAGACTTCGAGGCGAAATGTGCTGACGAGAAGACCACGCTCTTCCTGCTCTGCAACCCTCATAACCCCTCCGGACGCGTCTGGACAAAAGAAGAGTTGCAACGCATGTATGACATGTGCAGGAAGCATGACGTGAAGGTGGCGAGTGATGAGATCCACTGCGAACTCATCATGCCAGGTCAGCAGTTCGTGCCTTTTGGAACGATCACTGATGACTGTGTCGTGATGAATTCGCCCTCGAAGAACTTTAACACCGCAGGGCTACAGATTGCCAACATCATCTGTTCGCATCCCTCATGGCGCCGCCGTATCGACCGTGCCATCAATATCAATGAGGTGTGCGACGTGAATCCTTTTGGTGTTGTGGCCCTTGAGGCTGCCTACAACGAGAGCGAGGACTGGATCGATGAACTCTGCCAATATCTTTGGGGAAATTATACCGTTTTGCGCGATTTCATCGGGAAAAACATCCCCCAATGGAAGGTCTGCCGTCTCGAAGGCACCTACCTTCCCTGGGTGGATATCTCAGCGATGGGCATCACGAGTCAGGAACTCTGTGACCGTCTGCTTCGCGATGCCAAGGTCTGGATCAATCCTGGTACGATGTATGGCCCAAAGACAGGTGAGGGCTATGTCCGTCTGAACATAGCCACTCAGCGCAGTCGTCTCGTGGAAGCCCTTAACCGTGTGGCTAAGGCTTTGGAACAGATTTGATGCGGTTCGTGTAGAACTCGCGGAAATCAGACCACTTATAATATGGATACTGTGTCGTGGGGACGGGCAGACTGGCCTCACAGCCATTCAACAGACACTTTACGAGCACATCGCCGCCTTTCTTACTGCGGTAGAAGATCAGTTGGATGTTGCTGGCCTTACCAGTTTGCCAGTTCTGATACACATTCTTCACCTCGTAGGGATCCTCTGGGTCTTTGTCTGCCCCGTTGATGCCCATCAGTACCGTCAACGGACCAATATAGGTGTCGTGGCCGAAGCGCAGGTCGGCGATATGGTCGCTGCTGCCATTAAGCACGGCATCGGCTTTCTGGATAAAGTCCTCGAGGATGGGAACTACCACATACTGGGGACCAAACACCCAGGCATAGGTGCCCAGATTCTCCTGCTCCCATCGTGACGCGATCTCCTCGTCGGTGATGATATTGCCCATCATCCCTTCATGGCCGATGCTGGGCAGCGACGTGTAGAGGTTGATAAGGTTGGGCGCGATACGCTTGATGTCGCCAGGCAGTCCCTCTGTACTGGTAAAGATGCGGGGCAGGATCTTCTCGTACAGTGAGTTGTCGGATGGGAACTTGTTGCGGTTCTGCTCGAAACGGGCCTTTACCTTCGGAAAATCGCGCTTGTTGGGGTTCTGTCTGTCATCAGGTACCACAGCATCGAGGGTGAAGCGCGATGACTGCTCACGGATCTCGATCTTCGGGTTACACTGCACCAGTTCTTGGCAGAAGGCCGACATACTGAGTACGCAGCGACCTGACAGAGAGGAGACTGCCAATACGTTACCGCCTTTCTTGAAGACCTCGGGGAAGCGGTTATACATTGTACGGGCGATGCCCTGATGCTGTTCCCAGCCCAGTTGCGTCAGTTCGCTTACACCTGTCGTCAGTTCCTTCTTGGCGGCCATGAACTTATCGTGGAAGGCTTCGCCCTCAGGGGTCAGCTGGTGTTTGTTGTGGGCTGCAGTGAGCAGCGTGTCCAGTTCCTTATAGAGAAAACCGTTCCAGTAGTAGCGCGAGCCGTGACGGCCATAGTGGCTGATGTAGAAGGGCTTGTAACCCTTTGGTGTTTTGGTCAGTGGACAAGCCTCCTGCTGATAGGGGTAGTCAGTACCGTACGCTTTCCTCGGATTGGCCTTGAGTTGCTCGAGGGCAGGGGTGGTCTGCGCTCCTGCTGTCAGGGTCAGGAGTGTCAGGCTTACAATGGTGAGTATTCTTTTCATATTGTTGGGTATTTAGTTAATCAGGAAAATCTTGGTGAGACCGTTATAGGTGGCCTTGATGGTGGCACGACCCTCAACGATCTTACTGATCTCGAATTTCACTTCTGGATTCTCGGAAATGGCCGTGAGCTTCGAGTTGTCGCTGAGTTTGCCATACACCTGATAGCGGGTCTGGTCGGTATAGCCATTGAGATTAGTGAAACGGATGGGCGTGGTGGGCATCACGAGTGGCTGGTCATCTGCCATGATCTGTACAGTGGGCACAGCAGGAGCCTCCAGGATGGCATCACCTTTCGAGAAACCGATGCCGTGGAGGTCGAATAGTCCCTGCGGGCGCTGCGGACCACGCGGTGCACCCCATCTCGGACGTTCTGGAGCCTTGATCTCAGGACCTTCGACCACGAGATAGATGGCATGCTTACCCGTGAGACCCTCGACGGCAGGCACGGGCTGTTGGTAGATCATAGTGGCCCTTGGCGCATCGGCAGGAATGTCAAAAACAGCGATTTCATCGCCTTCCCAGGGGTCGTCGAGCATCACATGGACCTTAAAGGCGCCATGTCCGCTCGCTGTGAGGTTCAGACAGAGTGTCGTGCCATCGCCAGCCTTGGTGCCCTCGAAGGCCTTCAGGCCCTTCGTGCCGTTAGCCAGACCACCGAAGCCGAAATACTTGAAGCCTACGATACCACCGTTGGTGATACCAGCCAGATCCATCGAGTTGTTCCAGATGTCATGGTTGTCCTGCATCCATTCGTTGCTGTTGGTGCCGCCCGTCCAGAAACAGGCGATACCAGCGGAGTAATACTGATAAGGAGGCAATCCGAAGATCTGGAATCCCTCGCTCGTCACTTCAGCACCCGTATAGGTGTTGCCATCGGCGGCCTTTGCCGTCCACTCATTATCCTTGGCATAGGGGTCGTAGCCTGTGATCTTCACGATACCGCCCTTGGCCACGGGTTTCTTGTCCCATGTGATCTTCACGGGAGCCACCATCGGCTGACGGGCAAAGCCGAAGCCGCGAGGAGGCCGATGGTAGAACACATACCACTGGCCGTTGATCTCCTGCAACGAGCCGTGGGTGTTATGACCAGCATTGGTGGTGATCAGCTGCGAGCCGTTCTCGCCAGCCACCACACCACGCGAATCCACAAGCACACCACCTGAGCGCCAGGGTCCTAAGGGTGAGTCGCCAAAGGCGTAGCGCAGGGCGGAGTTTGTGTTGCCAAGACCGTATTCCTTACCACTGTAGCCAGAGAACACCATCACATATTTATTACCTACCTGACGGATGCTGGAGGCCTCGAAGAAGTTGAAGTCGAGCGGGTTCTGTCCCTCATAGAGGGCCTTATACTCGCTGCCCTCCTTGTCGAGCAGACGACCGTCGGCACTGCTGGCGGGGATAAAGGGATCGATCAGTTCCGTACCCTCGCGCTGCGAGTACATCGTGTTCTGGTCGAGTTCACAGGCCGTGGAGTGCTGGAAACCGTAGAACACATAGGCGCGGAAACCCTTGTCATAGTCCTTATCCTTCTTGTCGGTGATAGTCTCGATAAATACGGAGGGGTCGAAGTCGATGAGCGAGCCGGGCACGCACTGACGACCGTCTTCCGTGAGGTTGATGGGTGTGAAGGGTCCGTTCGGACGGTCACCTTTGCAGACCATCGCCACGCGGCGCCACCCACGGGAGTGGGGGTAGAGGTAGTAGGTCTTCTTACCCGTCGCCTTGTCCTTCACTTCCACCAGATCGGGGGCAAACATCGTGTCCCACTGGCCATCGACGTAATGTGTGAAGATGGGACCTTCGTCGCGCCACTGCGTAAGATCCTCGACAGGGGCCGACCACATACGGATATCGCTACCGCAGTAGGCTGTGTAGTTCGTGTCGTGCGAGCCGATGATATAGGCGCGCAACTTGCCTGGGTTATCAGGGTCCTCGAATACACGGGGCTCACCGTCGGGCAGGTGCTCCCATAGGGGCAGATAGGGGTTCTGGGCGTTGGCCGAAAGACAGGCCAGCAACAACAGGGGGAGTAAAAACAATCTTTTCTTCATGTGTTATTGGTTTGTTGGTTCATAATTTCTGCGCAAAGATAGCAAAAAAATCGCAAAATCGCCAAATTTTCAATTTTCAATTTTCAATTTTCAATTAATTATCGTACCTTTGCAGCATCTTTACGACACGCCCTGATAGTTAAATGGATATAACAAGGCTCTCCTAAAGCTTAGTTCCGAGTTCGATTCTCGGTCGGGGTACTACTAAAAACCCTAAAATAATTCGATTATGAACATGCATTGTAAGTATCTCGTGATGGCAGCAGTTGCCTTCATGTGTGTGGCTGTGCCTGCCTCGGCGCAGCAAGTGGAATCTGAAAAAGGCGAGCAGCTGGCAAAGGCTGCCGATGAGGCCCCTCAGGACTGGCAGAAGCAGTTTGATGCTGCAAAATTCTTTGTTGAGACTGGTGATTCGACCAAAGCGACACAGGCTGAAAAGTATGCGACACGTGCCCTCGAGATTGCCCAGGCGCAGACCGAGAGGCGTGACACCATCCTCGGTAAGTCGCTTGAGATGATGTCTATCATTGGCATAATCCAGAATAATTATGATAAGATGATCGGTTACTACGACATGGCTATTCGTGCATACGTGGATGAGCTGGGTTATCAGAATACCGCCATTCCACCGCGTATTGCTTATCTGGCCTCCCATAAGTTCCTGTTGGCTCAGGTAGGCATATCTGGCTATGGCGATGTGGATGCTGTGAAGTCACTGCGTGAGGCCTTTTGGTTGAATGCGCAACTGCCTGAGGGTCAGCGTGCCGAAGGCATGGAGGAGGCAAAGACCGTCTTTGCCATGGCTCACGAGCTACTGATATTAGAACAGAAGAAGTTAATGAAGGACAAGGTGTGGCAGTGGACTAACACTGCTGATGGCAAGACCTATACCATTGTAGGCTTTGACGACTGGACTATGGAACAGCCTGAAGGCTTCTTTGCCACCATGTTCTACAATAGCGAGAACGACGGGGAGGATTCTAATGACGAGCGCCAAATGCTGATAATGGATGAGCAGGGCAACATCAGTGAGTTTCATGGGAGATTCGAATATACCCTCAGATTCAACATCAAGGGTAATACCTATCTGCTGGATGATTCCAACAACTTGCGCTTGATCACCATTCCCGCCGAGCGCCGCCAGCAGATCATCGAGGCGCTCCGTGCGTTCAAGCAGAAATGATGACGCAAAAAAAAGAAAATATTCCGAAGGCCGCTGGTGGGGTACGAATGAGATACTGAACGTGTTGGCTGAGAAATACAACTATTTCGACAGGAAGAAGACCTCGCCGACTGCGTTAGGAAAAGCAATGAATAACTACCGTTTCAGCTTCAAGAATCGTTATGTTAACGGACTTTCAGAATATTGGTTAATGGAAAAGTGATATGAAATATCGGATCAAGAAAGAAACAAAGCCAACGCTCACCACTTTTGGCAAGTACAAGGCTGTGGCCAGCCACTATCAGACCATCGAAACGGAGCAGATCCTGAAAGAGGTCTGTGAGCACAATCCCATCAGCGAAGGTGCTGTCACTGCTGTTATCATGAAACTCTCTGAAGTCATCAACCGTCATTTGCGCAATGGTGACAAGGTACGCCTCAGGGATTTCGGCCTGATGAAACTCGAGATCGAAAGTGATAAGGTGGATTCACCAGAGGATTTCAAGCCCAAGAAGCACATTCGTGGTGTCCGTCTGCACTTTCTTCCAGAGAGCAACAAGGGCAAGCAGGAGCTTTATCAGGACATCAAGTTCGAGAAGGAGAAGTAACAGGGCTATTGTCTTTACTCCTAATGTTATTTTAAAAAGAGGCTGCGCCCATGTGAGCGCAGCCTCTTATATATAATAAGGTGTAATCCTTACTTTTTCTTGACGGGAGCAGCGGGCTCGTCTTCCTCCTTGATCGTGCGACCCAGTGTCAGGTAGGCAACAGGGGCAGCGATGAAGAGTGAAGACAGCGTACCGAAGATCACACCGAGGATCATGGCGAACGAGAACGAGCGGATGCTGTCACCACCGAGGATGAAGATAGCCAACAGCACGATCAAGGTCGTCACAGAGGTGTTAATGGTACGGGCCAGCGTCTGGTTCAGCGAGTCGTTGAACAGCTGCTGACGGTCGCGCTTGCCGAAGAGACCGATGTTCTCACG
>Ga0310786_10004677_pt1 | contig 18935 bp, 10 predicted proteins | sample AusTroGonzalo_MG_FD_203881 | JGI IMG/M metagenome (GOLD analysis project Ga0310786, IMG submission 203881) | Bovine rumen microbial communities from tropical cattle in Woodstock, Queensland, Australia - Gonzalo_03 (v2) (version 2) | ecosystem: Host-associated > Mammals > Digestive system >... | reverse complement strand
GTCCTTTAACTTTGATATCGCCCCTCAGAAAGGTACTGTTACCGTAAAGGGTAAGGTAGTGGACGAGAAGGGCAAACCCATTGCAAATGCAATGATCTCGGAGAGCAGACCCGGTCCTGCCGTCGGTGTCATATTCCGTTGCTTTACCGATAAGAACGGTGAATTCTCATTCAATACGACCGAGATGGATGAGGAGTTGGGCGTAGGAAAAGAGGGATACGGCAGTGTCTCAGTCAAAGACTATATCGGAAAGGATGTTGTAATAACACTTACCAAGGGCGGTGAGTTTAAAGGCGTGGCTATGGTGAGCAAGGAACGTAACCTGATGCGTCTGATCGTAAAGGAAAACGGTAAGGTTCATGTAACGAACGGCGCCTTAAACAAGGATGTTGATCCTGCAAGTCTTAAGGATATTGCAATCCAGTTCATCTCAAATCCCAAGAATGACAGTAAACTTCCCGTTATTGAGGAGTATGAAATTGAAGGTTTCAAGACTGTAATGACCACAGTGAGACATGTCATAGTAGTGGAACGTGAAAACGGCGCAAGCCTGGAGAGTCGCGAAGCCGTATATGGTATCATCATGAATGCTTACTTTGAACTCAGGGACAAGTGGTGCCAGCAGGAGTTCGGACATCCGTATAAGGAGTGCACTGAGGAACAGAAATCTCACTCCCATGGAATGTATGCCAACAAGGTTGTCACACCTGAGATCAGATACTTCTGTGATATGAGGTTGAGAATCCGCCGAGATAACATCCTTGCCCAGAAACAATTGATAGATCAGAACGATTACAATCCGACCCATGTGACTTGGGAGGATGACGGCGGTGAGTTGCTTGGAGTAATCAAGGCGTTGGAACAGTATCTTGATAGGATTACGGCCGATGGAGATACACGAATCAGAGGAGTGGAACTGGAACTTGCTCCGAACGCTGATGAACAGTTCGTTCAGGAGGTAAGGGATGTCCTGAGAGAGAAAAACGTGATAAGTGTAAAAACCACAACAGCAATTCCTTCACGCAATAGAGTGTCATTTGTGGTAAGCGGTGAAAGACCTGTTGCCGGTTCCATGATAGGTGGCGTCGTAACAAACGAGGATGGTCCTCTCCAGATGGTGAATGTGACAGAAAGAGATGTCAACAACCGTATCGTGGCACAATCGGTCACAGATATCAACGGTAACTTTGCATTACGTGTGGTAAATCCCGATAACAAGTTGGAATTCAATGCTACCGGTCATATGGTCATACAATGTTTCAACACAGGCACATCATATGAGATCAGATTGAAGAAGGGCAACGGTTTTGAACTGATTCATAACAACCAGGTGACTCCCAGGACCGAAACCAATTCCGACGCAGGACGAAAAAGAGCCGTGTCGGTCGAAGTCAAGGAGCGTAAACCCGCTGCCGGTGAAATAATCAGAGGTGTCGTAAAGAACGCTTCAGGTCCGCTGCCGATGGCGAATGTGACTGAAAGAGATGCCCAAGACCGTATTGTGGCTCATAATGTCACAGATATGGAAGGCGAATTTTCCCTCCGTCTGGTAGATCCCAATGACATACTCAGATTCTCCTATCCGGGTTACACGGTTATAGACAAAAAGATAACGACCGATTATTACGAAATTACTCTGGTCGAACAAAAGTGACAATGGGGACGGTTACCGTCCCCATTGTCACCTTTTTGACTTTTGCGGTTTTGCTTCGTATAAGGGAATGAAGTAATTTTACAGGCATGAATCTTAAACGAGGCTTACTGGCGACTTTGATGCTGCTTTCAATAACGGTGGTGAGGGCACAGGACTGGAGCAGTCCTGAATTTGAGTCGATGATAAAGACTTACGTCAAGCAGATCTTTGCCGTGAACGGCAGGGTCTTCGGCGTTGATGAATACGAACCCAACCCTTATCCTCTGCAGGGCGCAAACATAAAGGTGACCTGCCTGGGCGACACCACTGCATTTGACGGAATGGCGGCCGATAAGGACGGCAGTTTCTGGGTTTACATGTCCCGCCGCGACCGCCTCAAGGACACCCGCCTGCGCGTAACCATATCATATCTGGGAATGCAGACCCTGGATTCAATCTTCGCGCCCGAAGGCAAGAAAGAGGACGGAATCCAGACATACTCCATAGAACTTGACTCGGTAGTGCTGCGAAGCAACCCCATAACCACCGAAGAGGTTGAGATCGTGGCCGAGCTGCAGCGCATGTACCAGCGCGGCGATACCATCATATTCAATGCCGATGCCTACGAGATGCCCTCCGGAAGCGTGCTTCTGGACCTGGTGCGCCGTCTGCCTGGACTCAAATACACCGACGGTAAGATGACCTACCTGGGCCGCGACATTGAGGAGATCCGCCTTAACGGTGACTCGTTCTTTAAGCGCGACATGAGCATCGCCCTTAACAACATGCCCACCGACAAACTCAAGAGCCTCAAGGTCTATGAGGTGCCTGACGATACCCTGAAACGTATAACCGATAACCACTTGGTCATGGACATGGAGACCAAGGATCCCATGGAGCGCACCATATTCGCCAGCGTGGCAGCCGGAACGACCAACCGGTTTGACCGATGGTCCGTATCGGCCGATGCATCCTCGTGGAAACAGGGCGGCGGTGAGGTTTACGCCTCGTTCTCGCACAGCACCATCCCGTCGGAATACTCCCGTTCGCTCAAGTCGGAGCAGACCAACGGAAGCCTGTACCTGGACAAACAGTTCAAGAAGGTGTCGGTCGATGGCTCCATGTCGTACGGCCGTAGCTACAGCGAGAACAAGGACGCCAATTACAACAAGATGTTCATGCCGGAATTCACTCAGAATTCGGTCAGCGAGTCGGAGAGTTCCAGCGGCAGCAACAACCTGGGCGGATCGGCATCGGCCTACTGGAATATCAACGATAGGAACTGGATAAACATGAATATGAGCTACTCCAGGACCGGCAGCAACGGAAGCAACATATCGACCGATTCCATATCAAATGAGGGCGAAGGCCTTATCAGCTATACGCGTCAGGCAAACCGCAACGAGTCAACCAGCGATTCATACGGAATGACGATGGGACTGGGCAGCAGGTTCGGAGAGGATGAGGCTTATTCGCTGAACGCCTATTTCAGCTACAACGGATCTCAGAGTGAGGGCATGAGTTTCAATGAGTCCGAGAGCCGTTTCTATCAGCTTGGTGACAGCACCCGCAGGGTCAATCACAGGATCCTGACCCCATCGGACAACAACTCATTCCGCGGTAATATCGGACTGGATCGTCAGTTGGGCTTGAAGGGATATCTGGGTGTAAACTACGCGTTCGGGTACAACAACAACGTCAGCAGCCAGAATTATGAGGATATCGCAGCCGACGGAACGCTGAGCGGGGTGGACAGCCTGCATTATGACAAGCGCAACAGCAATCTGGATCATGAATTCGGCATCAATTACTACTACAGCGATTCCCTGTACAGGCTAAACCTGAATGCCGAGGCATCGCCTACGGTCATGAACATTGACAATGACCAGGCAGGCAATAACGAGCATATCCGGTATACAGGGGTCCGATATCATGCCAACGCCAATATCCGTTTCAAGATATTCCGCAAGAGCGAGATCGGAGTGGGGTACAGCGGAAACAACGGTTTGCCCGATGTCTCACAGCTGTCGACCGTGACCGATTACAGCGACCCCATGAACATACATGAGGGAAACAGCTCGCTTAAGAACTCGTTCTCGCATAATGTGAATGCAGAGTACCAGTTCGGTTCATATATGCGAACCCGTGTAACCTACGGAACGACGCGGAATCAGATAACCACGCTTACACGTCTTGACCGTGAGACCGGTGCCCGCCGTACGTCGCCCGCCAACATTAACGGCAGCTGGAACATGAGCGAATACCTGTTCCTGGCCTATCCGTTCCGTGACCTTTCGCTCAGTTTTACAGCCGACCATTCGCTGAGTCACAATGTGGCTTATGTCCAGACTTATTCAGATACCGAGCCCGGCAAGAGCGCCACTGATTACAACCAGTTGAGCTTTAATCTCTCAAGCGCTTATTCTGACCGATTCTGGATGATAGAGGCCGAGACGGGATACAGCATCGACCGCAGCAAGAGTGATTATCTGGACAAGTCCAACGGAGGCCGACGTTTCATGGTCAGCACAAACATATCGTATCAGACATCGTTCGGACTGGGAGCATCGACCACATGCAGTTTCAATAAGCCGTTCGGATATGAGATGGCCCAGGCCAACAAGGCGGAATGTATCTGGAACATATCCCTGGATTACAGTTTCCTTAAGAACCGTCAGGCCGAGGTCAGGGTAACGTGGCGTGACATACTCAAGTCCTACAACGGATTCTCGGCATCGGTATCGGGTACAAGCTGGAACGAGAGCCGCACCTTTGGCGACACCTCAATGTTCGTGATAACGTTCAGTTACCGTTTCAACAGCTTCAGATAACTCCCAGGTGCGGGTTCATCTTGCGCATGACGGTGGGACTAATTCCTGCCGTTTTCTTTATGAACTTGCTGAACGCGGCCTGATCGGCAAAGTTCAGTTCATCGGATATCTCCTGGATACTCATCTCGGATGCCAGAATCATGGAACGGGCGGTCGAGAATAGCAGGTCATATATTATGGCACTCAGTGTCTTGCCGAAAATTGCGGTGGTAATCTGGTTCAGGTACTGTGAAGTCAGGCACATCTGCTCGGCGTAGAATTTGACCTGGTGCTCCTTACGGTAGTTGTTCACTATCAAGCGGTAGAGCTGCCGGGCCAGAATCTGCTGGCGCGTGAGAGGCTTGTTCGAGTCGGAATGGTCATTCATATGCAGTTGCATGATGTTGTCCAGTTCTACATGATGCCAGGTGGTGGCTAGCCTCAGGATGGGGGTGCGGTTGGGGCAATCAGGACGTATTATCTCCTCCTGAATCCTGTCAAGGCATGTATTCATGCGCTTTGATTCCTCATCTGTCAGTTCAAGTACCGGATAGAAGTAGGTCTGTGTCCACCTTTCGGATTTTACCAGGTAGTTCAGATGGACCGACAGGTTGTGTCCGTTTGAATCAAGCAACAGAATCCGGATCTTGAAATCGGCACTGCAATCCTTGAGCCGGCAGGTGTGGGTGGGCGCCAGAATGAAAACGCTGCCCGGTTCCAGACGGTAAGTGAAATTGTTGAACTCAAAATCGCTGTAGCCCTGAGTGGTGTAGCCTATCGCAAAAGCGTCAATGGCGAACAACCCGCTGATAGAGCCTTTGCCGTAAAGCTTGGCATTGATTATCGCAATCTGATCCCAATAGTTCGCGGGCTCTCCGTCATGCGGTAACTGCAACAGTTCCTTTATGCTGTACCTCTTCATCTGATTTCATTTTTGACAACTAAGTTACTTCATTTTTCGGCTGATAGTTTCAAATTTGACAACTTTTTTTCATTCTCGGCTATATCCGCCTTAATTATATCCGCGATATTTGCACTGCAATCCTGGGATGTCGGGACGACATTCCGGACTGTAAAAAGGCAATGTTGGAATGAAAAGGTGTCCGATAAGTGTGTCTTTGAGTTCTTTCCTTTTCAATACTCAATGATGCATGGACCCCGGATAAATGGCAGTCTTGTAAGGTTGGCTGCCATTTATTTTTTTTATTTTTGAGTCATGAAACTTTTGCAGTTACCCGAGGACGCAGGTTGGCGCAGGCTGGTGTTCTGGCTTGCAATGGAGGAGTGGGCCGTAGAGCATGCTCCCGACTCGTTTTTTGTGTGGAGCGTAAAGCCAACTGTAATATTCGGCCGCAATCAGGACATGGAGGCCGAGGTTAACATTCCGTACTGCATTGAGCACGGAATAGAGATGTACCGCCGTAAGAGCGGAGGAGGCTGCGTTTATGCCGATGAGGGCAACCTGATGCTCTCATACATAACCCCGGAGCCCGATGTAAACAAGGCATTCGACGAATACCTGTCCCGTCTGGCCGATGCCCTGCGCTCCATGGGGCTGGATGCCGTGCGTACCGAGCATAACGACGTGCTGGTGGGAGGCCGCAAGGTATCGGGCAACGCCTGTTACGCCACCAAAACCGGCTGCATAGTTCACGGAACGCTCCTGTATGATGTCGATTTCAGTGAAATGGAGCACGCCATAACCCCATCCAAGGAGAAACTTGACAGCAAAGGAATCAAGTCCGTAAGGCAGCGTGTCAACAATCTGAAAAATTGTGGATTACTTTTTGATTTAGAAGTTTTGAGGTCTAAACTAATTGATTATTTTTGTAAAGATATGCAGGTTTTAAGCAATTCTGAGCTGGATCAGGTGCTTGAAACGGAGAAAACATATCTTGACGAAAAATTTATTAGATATGGCCGAAGAAATTAAGAAAACCTGTCTGCACGACAGTCACGTGGCTCTGGGCGCCCAGATGAGCCCGTTCGGAGGATTTGACATGCCCATCCAGTATGCCGGCATCACCCAGGAGCATCTTGCAGTACGTAACAAAGTGGGCATATTCGACGTATCCCACATGGGCGAGATATTTATAAGCGGACCCGATGCCGAGCGTTACATCAACCACATCTTCACAAACAACATAAGTGGTTTCAATCCCGGCAAGATCCTGTACGGAATGATGCTGTACCCCAATGGCGGTACGGTCGATGACCTGCTGGTATACCGCGAGTTCGAGCCCGACCATTTCCTGCTCGTAGTAAACGCCGCCAATATAGATAAGGACTACCAGTGGATGCTGGATCAGCAGAAAGGCTACGACGTCAAGATAGACAACCAGTCCGATATATGGGGCCAGATAGCCATCCAGGGACCCGAAGCCGAAAAGACCGTCGTCAGCCTGTTTGGCCTTGACTGCGCCAAATCACTCAGTTTCTACGAGTACTGCAACTCGGAGTACAACGGTCACCGCCTGATAGTAAGCCGTACCGGCTATACAGGCGAGGACGGTTTTGAACTCTACGCAACTCTTGATGACACAGTAGAGATCTGGGATCGCTTGATCAAAGCCGGAGTCCAGCCCTGCGGCCTAGGCTGCCGCGACACCCTCCGCTTCGAAGCCGGAATGCCTCTGTACGGAGACGAACTAAGCGCCGATATCAGCCCCATAGAAGCCGGCTTAGGAATTTTCAGCAAACTGGACAAAGCCGAATTCATAGGTCGCGAAGCACTCGTTGCCCAAAAAGAGCTAGGCGTTGAGAAAAAGCTAGTCGGAATTGAGATCGAAGATCGAGCAATTCCGCGTCACGGGTATCCAGTGGAACTTGAAGATGGAACCGTAGTTGGCGAAGTAACCACAGGTTACCACAGCATCTCGCTCGACAAGAGCATATGCTTTGCATTGGTAAAAACGCAATATTCAGCTCTTGATACACCTTTGTGGATTCGTATCAGAAAGAAAGTCTTCCCCGGCAAGGTAATCAAGAAACGTTTCTATCAGACAAATTATAAAAAATAACAGATATGAGTAAGATTATTGAGGGACTCAAGTACAGTGAGACCCATGAGTGGGTTAAGGTTGAAGGTGAAATCGCAATCATCGGAGTAACTGATTTCGCGCAGAAAGAGATGGGCGAGATCACATATGTGGATTGCCCCGATGTAGATGACGAGGTAGAGAAGGGAAGCGAGTTCGGAGCCCTGGAGAGCGTAAAGGCTGCCAGCGATTTGTTCAGCCCCGTAAGCGGAACCGTAACCGAGGTAAACGAAGAGGTTGTTGACAATCCCAAGCTGGTTAACGATGACGCCTTTGCCAACTGGATCATCAAGGTGCAGATGAGCGACGCATCAGAGCTTGACGACCTGATGGACGCATCGGCCTACAAAGCATTTATTAAGGAGTGATGGCCGGTTTCCAGTATTTCCCGCAGACCGCCGACGACATCCGCGCCATGCTTGACCGCATAGGCGTGAACAGTCTTGACGATCTGTATGCTGATGTCCCAAAGGACTGTCTGTACAAAGGCGAATACGACCTGCCCGAAGCAATGACCGAGCAGCAGGTCCGCGACTTCTTTGAAGGCCTGGCCGCAAAGAACCCCAAACTCAAGGTCTTTGCCGGAGCCGGAGCCTATGACCACTATACTCCCGCCGTGATACCTTATATCACACAGCGCAGCGAGTTCATCACAGCCTACACCCCGTATCAGTGCGAGATATCGCAGGGCACGCTAAGGTACATATTCGAGTACCAGAGCATGATCTGCACCCTGACCGGAATGGACGTAAGCAACGCCTCGATGTATGACGGCCCCACAGCTGCCGCCGAGTCAATGCGCATGATGGTAGCACAGGCCAAGAAAAAGAACACCGTGCTGGTATCAAACACCCTCCTGCCGCAGGTAAGAGGCGTGATAGCCACATATGCCAAGTATGCCGGCATAACCATCAAGGAGATAGCTCAGGAAAACGGCCAGACAAGCAAAGCATCACTCAATGCACTAATTGCCCAGGGTGATGTGGCAGGCGCAATCGTTCCATCGGTCAACAGGTTCGGAATAATAGAGAACCTGGAAGGTATGGCCGATGCCCTGCACGCCGACAAAGCAATGCTGACAGTCTACTGCGACCCGTCGGCCCTGGCAGTAGTCAAGACACCCGCCGAGTGGGGAGCCGATGTAGCCGTAGGCGACGGCCAGCCGCTTGGAATTCCGTTGTGCTACGGAGGACCGTACGTGGGCTTCATGGCCTGCACCAAGGAGCATATGCGTAAACTGCCCGGTCGCATAGTAGGTGAGACAACCGATAAGGAGGGCCGCCGCGCATTCGTGCTCACACTTCAGGCACGCGAGCAGCACATACGCCGCGAGAAAGCCACCAGCAACATCTGCTCAAACGAGAGCCTGATGGCGCTCTGGGTAACCGTATACCTGTCACTGATGGGTCCCGAGGGCATGAAACAGGTCAACGACCTGTGCTACCAGCGCGCCCATTACCTCTATGACAAACTCCTTGCAACCGGACAGTTTGAACCCGTATTCAAGGATGCCGTATTCCTGAAAGAGTTCGTTCTCAAATCCAAGGTTCCCGCTGCTGAACTCCAGAAGAAACTGGCCGATGCGGGATTCTTCGGGGCCCTTGAGACCGAGGATGGCTACGTAAGTTTCTGCGTCACCGAGAAACGCAGTTATGCCGATATTGATGAACTTGTAAAAGCGCTCTGACTATGAAGTACTACGATAAACTGATATTCGAGTTAAGCAAGCAGGGCCGTACAGGTTATTCATTACCGCAAACCTGCAGTAAGTGCAAGGGTACAGAGGCAATTCCCGCCGGACTGCTCCGCAGCAAGGCTCCTGAACTCCCTGAGGTAAGCGAGGTGGATGTGGTACGTCACTACACCAACCTGAGCCAGATGAACTTTGGCGTTGACACCGGATTCTATCCGCTGGGCAGCTGCACAATGAAATACAATCCCAAGATCAACGAGGAGATTGCTGCAATGCCCGCATTCGCCGGACTGCATCCTCTGCAGAAAGACCTGAAGGGTGTAGATGCCATATATGAAGGTATGGACAAGGCGCTCGCCGCCATAACCGGCATGAAGCACTTCACCTTCAAGCCCTGTGCAGGAGCCCACGGTGAACTTACCGGCCTGATGATCATCCGCGAGTATCATATGTCACGCGGTGACACAAAGCGTACCCGCATAATCGTTCCCGACAGTGCACACGGAACTAACCCCGCCAGCGCAGCGGTATGCGGCCTGGATGTTGTAGTGGTAAAGTCAAACGCCAATGGTCTGGTCGATGTAGAGGACCTGAAACCTCTGCTGGACGATACCATTGCCGGTATCATGATGACCAACCCCAATACTCTGGGACTGTTTGAGAAGGACATTCGCCAGATAGCCGATCTGGTTCATGCTGCAGGCGGTCTGCTCTACTATGACGGAGCCAACATGAACCCGCTCATCGGCACAGTCCGTCCGGGTGATATGGGATTTGACGTGATGCATCTTAACCTGCATAAGTCATTCTCGACACCTCACGGTGGCGGCGGTCCCGGAAGCGGTCCCGTAGGCGTATGTGAGAAACTGGTTCCGTTCCTGGGCGTGAACGTATCGGGATTCAACGGAAACTTTGGCGTGATAATGCGTGCATACGCATACATCCTGATGCTGGGCCGTGAGAACGTGAAACTGTGCGGCAAGCTGGCTACCCTAGGTGCCAACTACATCAAGGAGAGCCTCAAGGACTGCTACAAACTGCCCATACCCACCGTATGTAAGCATGAGTTCGTGTTTGACGGACTCATCAACGACGGCGCACGTGAGGGCAAGGAGGGTGTCGCAACACTCGATGTAGCCAAGCGTCTGCTTGACTTCGGGTTCCACGCACCTACAATTTATTTCCCGCTGCTGTTCCATCAGGCTATCATGATTGAGCCTACCGAGACAGAGTCAAAGGAGACCCTTGACCAGTTCATAGAGGTGATGCGCAAGATTGCCGCCGAGGCTGCACAGGATCCCGATATCCTGCACGGCGCTCCGCACAACACGCCCATCTCAAGGCCCGATGAGACCACGGCCGCACGTAATCCCATACTAAAAATCCAGGACGAATGCGCTTGCTGATAATTGGAGCGGGCCCCGGCGGTTACGAGACCGCGGTTGAGGCTGCAAAACGAGGAATGGAGGTAACCCTCATCTCAGAAGGGCCCATGGGCGGCACTTGTCTGAATGAGGGCTGCATCCCCACCAAGACCTTCTGCCACTACGCAGAACTTATAGAGCAGAACCTTAAAGCGGGTCTGGACTGCAAACCCTCATTTGCCGCAGCCGCTGAGCGCAAGCAGGCGGTGATAGAGCAACTGCGCGGTGGCATAGACATGCTGCTTAAAGGCGTTCAGGTAGTGCAGGGAAGGGCTCAGTTCAAGGATGCCAAGACCGTTGTCTGCAACGGCACGGAGTATACAGCCGATAAGATCATCATAGCAACCGGATCCGTATCGGCCTCACTGCCCATACCCGGAGCCGACAGCTGCATCACATCAAAGGAGATACTGGATCTGAAGGAGGTTCCCGCAAGCCTTTGCGTGATTGGCGGCGGTGTAATTGGCCTAGAGTTCGCCTCAATCTTCCGCAGTTTCGGCAGCGAGGTAACGGTGCTGGAGTATTGTCCCAACATCCTGCCGCGCTTTGATGTGGATCTGGCCAAACGACTTAAGCAGTCACTCTCCAAACGCGGCATCAACATCGAGGTGCAGGCGCAGGTAACGCGCATTGACGGCAATACCGTAACATACCTGAAAAAGGATAAGGAGTTTACAGTCCAGGCCGACAGGATACTGATGGCTGTGGGCCGACGCCCTAACGTTGAAGGCCTGAACCTGGAGGCTGCAGGCATTGACTACACCCGCAAGGGCATTACGGTCAATGACCGGTTTGAGACATCGGTACCCGGGATATATGCCGTAGGTGATGTTACGGGCGGAATCATGCTGGCTCACGCAGCCACCTATCAGGGACTGCATGCCCTGAACTGCATCTGCGGCCAGAGTGACAGCATCCGCTTTGACCTGATTCCCGCAGCGGTATTCACCATGCCCGAGGTTGCGACCATCGGCCTTACCGAGGAACAGTGCAAGGAACAGGAACTTGAAGTGCGTTGCCTCAAGTCATTCTACCGCGCCAACGGTAAAGCGGTATCCATGGATGAAACCGACGGTTACTGCAAAATCATTGCAGGTCAGGAAGGTACAATCCTGGGAGCACATATCATGGGTGCTCACGCATCGGACCTGATCCACGAGATTGCCGCCGTAATAAACATGGGCGGAACACTTGAAAAAATGCAATCTGTTATTCACGCTCACCCGACATTGAGTGAAATTGTTCAGTCTACTTTGCATTTTTGAGGGTAAAGGGCGGTAAGCGAAAAAATATTACAGAAAAAAATGTGGTATGGTGGATTTTTAACAAAAATTCACCATATTCGCATATTGATGATATTGTAAAAAGGAATTATAAAAAGGACCAATTAATTCGTTACTAACTTACTAACTAACAATTTTTGCTTATGAGAAAAAGTTACTTGATTTTTGCAGGTATGCTTTTTTTAGGTGTATCTGTATTTGCACAGTCCGGTCCGGATCTTAATGATCCCAGGAATGCCAGATTGATTTTCCATCAGGATTTTGAGGCTACCGAAGGACTGACTGACGAGCAGTCTTACATTGAATGGAGCCGTACTCCGATTGACACAATCAGGGAACTGGAATACTATTCCAAGTTGGGTACCAGCACTCCGCGTGGTTCTACTTCAGGAGATATTTACGACGGTTCTGCAGACTGGGAAATCTTTGCAGTAAGAACTGACTCCACCAGTTCTGAGTGGACACCGACCAATCCCGGTGACGGTATTGTAATCTTTAACGGCGTTGAGGTATCGTCAAGTGCTTCGGAGAAAGCCAATAACGTATACGCCGGAGACTCCTATACCATTGTAAATGACGGCGGTAACGATGGAGAACGTAATGAAGCTTTCAGCCAATACGGCGAGACCGGCGGTAAGTCATACTTCCAGTACACAACCGGCGGTATTGATGCAACAAAGATCTCATCCAGCCATTACAGTTCATCAACCCGTAGTACCAAAAACTATCGTCGTGACCTGTATGTACGTGGTCTTGATATAGAGGACACCACTTCGTATCGTCTTACTTTCTACATTAAGACAGTCAAGACCGGTCCGAATGTTACATGGGATCCTCTGTTCTATGCCGATCTGATGCGTGGTTACCATCATCAGCGTGCAACCTTCTCAATGGGTTACAAGAGCGGCAAGGACTTTGCTTTCTCAAAGGATGATTTTGAAGACGGCAAGTGGGAAAAGATTACCGTTATGAGTTACTACATCAACGACCATGAGGCCGATGGTTATGTAATGTATAAAGGTGATTACAGCTGGACCGATGACTGGTGCTGGCGTCCTACCGACGATCAGTTGGCCGCTTGGGGCAAGACTCTGCCCGAAGGTGAGACCCTGAATTATATCAAGCAGCCTGACAAGTTCTTTGTACGTCTGTCTTTCTCAACCGACAGTGTAGAGTATTCACTTGATAACCTGTCACTGACCAAGTCATGGATTGCAGGTTGCGAGTATGATAAGGATAAGATGCGTGTTGACTTTGGTTACCAGACCAACCTTGCTGCTTTGGCTCGGGCTGCCGAAGCAGAGACCGGAATTGATGCCGTCGAGGTTCCTAACTCAGGATACGTTGTAGTATGGGGTCTCAAGGATAACGGTACATGGGAGAACGTGCCTATCGCATCTATCGAGTATCATGGCGACGGTTACATGTATATGTTTACTCCTACAAGAGTCGTTGGCGGCCAGAGCGTTAAGGTTCAGTTCAAGCAGTACAAGCAGGTTCTTGTATCGTTCAAGAATCCTGTCGATAAGGAAGGACTGGGACTGCAGTATACCGGAAGCCTGTATCCTAAGGCACATGATTCAGTTTGGATCAACGCAGGTAAGTACGTGCCTGACTTCTATAATGAGGTAGCCACTCCGAATCCCTACGCATTTGACGGCGTTTACTCAATGAAGGAACTGCCTCCTGTTATGCAGGAGCCTCAGTATGAGGAGGGTTCGTTCGGTCTTGATCCCACAACCAGAACACTCAAGTTCAAGTTCTCACGTCAACTTGAGATTGATGATAAGGGCGAAGCATCAAATTATGTCATTGCTTACGTAGGCGATGAGGTTTGGACACCAAGTTGGGATTCCAATGAGTCAAGCCTGGTCATCACTCGTCCGGATAACTATCAGGGTGATCTGCAGGGTGATTATGAAATTGAGCTTGTGCATCTGTATGGAATAGGTACACCTAAGGCCAAAGACATAACGATGCACTATCATTTCGGTAATTTCACTACTACTCCTGCCGAAGCTACTGAATATACACATTCAGACTGGCGTAGTGAGTTTACCGACCGTGATGATAACACTGGTTGTTATCCTCCCAGCTGCTGGATGCATAACTATGTTTCTTCAGGCACATCGTTCCTGAAGGGTGACGGTAATCCTGCTCCTTCTAACAGCACTGTTAAGGTTCGCGTATATATTCTGGCTTATGACAACCTGGACAACTGCGGTTACTATCTTGCATCAAGAGACTCTAAAGCCAGAACGGACGATAAATATCAGGGCCATGTATATACCATTGTCAATTTCACTGAGGCAGGCGATTATACTATAAAGTTCAAGGCTACCGCTTGGGAAAAGATGCAGTCGGAAGGTGGCGCTACTACAAGCCTTAAATTCTATCCGGCACCTGCAGGTAATGAGAGTGACTATACATTCAACACCTTCTCAACAGCTGAAAATAAGCTTACTATAGGTACATTCGCTCCTGCAACAAAGATAGCTTCAAGTAGTACCGTCAAGGATGTAAGTACCGGTAAATGGCCGGATGAAGTTGAAACATTCGAGTATTCATTCAAGGTATCTGCTGCCGGAAAGTATGTATTTGAATGGGCATGTCAGGGCGGTAACTCAAGCGGTATCATGTTCGGTAACTATACCGTAAGTAAACTTGCTGCAAAGGATCTGTCAACTGATTATGTCAAGAGTCTTAACAAAGCTGTTGCTGCTGCAGAGACCAGACTTGGCGAGGCTGCTCCTAACAAGTATCATTGTCATGAATATGATGTCCTTGATGAGGCTATTACCAATGGTAAGGCATACAAGGGCAATTTCCCCAGCAAGTATGATTCGGTTGTCGCTTATGTGAACGACTGTTCAAAGGCTCTGAAACTTCGCATGGATACCGTTGACATGTTCTATACAACCGAGAAGACCGTATCGGATAAGCTTGGTGCTATTAAGGGTGACAGTATGAATCTTGCAGCATATCAGGCTCTTGACACTCACAAGAAGAGCAATAATGACTTTGATTGCTCTACCAAGACCACTGCCCAGATCACAGCCGAGATAGAGGCTTATAAGAGCGAGATTAAGGCACTTGAAGACCGTCTGGCTCTGATGGATGAACTCGCAACATTGATTCAGGAGACAAAGGGTGTTATTGACGGTGCCAATGCACGCAAGGATTTTGATGAGTATGCAACCATGTTACGCGGTTACAATACAGCTGTTGCATTTAACGTAATTACTCCCGCAGATGCTGAGATCAGTGATGCAATCGATGCTTTGACTGCTGCCAAGAACGGATATGTATTCAAGTATGATTACTTTACCGCAAAGACCAGACAGACCAAGGAGCTGTTCGCTCTTGCCGATACTCTTGGCTATGACTTTGGTGGTGATAAGGCAGGTATCAAGGCTGCTGTGGATGCTCTTGTGGATGCCGACGCTCATTTGGACAGTTTGTTGCGTGAGGCTGCAATCCTGCAGATCCTTAAGATTTATGAAGCAGGAGATACTAAGAATCTGCTGGATAGTCTGAATGTCAGCGCTCTCATTCCTAACTACTACCTCTATAATGAGGCTCAGGTTGGTCGCGATATGGACCAGAACAGCAGCAGTGTCTGGAGAATCATAAAGGATAAGGACAACACCAACGTATTCCCGGGTTGGACTGTAAAGAACAGCGGTACTGCTTATCCCGGTAAGGATGCAATGGATTGGTCAGCCGAAGAACATGTATTCATAGGCGGTCTGCACTTTGCATCAAGCGGTTACGGCAAATTGAGCACTGTTATTGAAGGACTGCCTCAGGCATACTATTATGCAGGCTTTGATTTGAGTATTAACGATACCAAGTATGCAAAGTTCTCTGCTACAACCGATTCTACTGATTTGAGTATCAGTGGTGAGGATTATAAGTATAAGTTCACCAAGGTATTCTTTGTCGATGACAGCGTGAGAGTGACTGCAGGCAGTCCGATGGCTCTGTCCTATGAGATTACCAAGTCTTCATCTTCGACAACTGCTGCACAGGTTAACGCTGCAGTTCTGATTCTGAAGAGTGCCGATAAGACCGCCAAGTACGATGAGCTTGCTGCTGCACAGGAGGTTGTTGTAGCTGAACTGATGACAGTTGTAAATGCTCCTATGGTTGATAAGGCTGGTGTTCAGTACTTCAACCTGAGCGGTATGCAGATTGATACTCCCAAGTCAGGCGAGATACTTATCCGCAAGACCGTTCGTAACGGAAAGGTTGTGGTTGACAAGGTACTGGTCAAGTAACCTGGAAACCATACAAATAAAAAAGGGTGACTCGAATGAGCCACCCTTTTTTTATAGCATATAAATCAGAAGCCGCCGAAACCGCCGCCGAAGCCGCCGCCACCAAAGCCGCCGCCGAAGCCGCCGCCAAAGTCACCGCCCATCATCATGAAGTCACCACCGCCGAAGCCGCCCATGTTCATTTGGCTTACCTTGCAGCCCTTGGGGAGTTCAAAGAATGCGGGATCAACATCCTCGGCAATGAAGTTCTGAGCAGTCTGGCTTGTGGTAGCCCAGTCGCTCTCAGTTACGGTTGACAGAGGAATTCCCTCATAGACGCATACTGTGATGTCCTGGGTGAATCCCATCTGGTTTGAGGGGCTCATTGAGTACTTCTTGCAAGTAACACCTGCAACTACCTCCTCACCAAGCTCCTTGATCTTATTACGACGGATGGTCTTCTTGTCCAGGTTCATCCAGTCAATCTCACCGAGCTGACCGATCTGGGCACCGCCCATGCCGAAACCACCACCGAAGCCGCCCATGCCACCACGGCCGTTACGTGAACCGCCAAATATAGGCATTGCAGTAGCAGTATTCTCAAGTTCGTTGATGGTGTAGGTTGTGTCACCTATTGCTACAGTACGTGTGATGTTATCTCCGTATTGGGTTATTCTGGCTGTTTTCTTTCCATAATCATCAAAATAGATCTGCTCTCTCATGTCGCTTGAGTTGAAGCTGTTCATTCTAGCCAGGAAAGTACTGTCATTGAAAGCAGCAACTCCGCCGCCTCCCATAGCAGCCATCTGTGAGAAATCAGGCATGTCACCCATATCGGATGAAACGGTGATAACTCCTGACTTAACGCCGAAAAGCACCTCTTTTACCTCTTTTTTCTTTGCTCCTGCTGAGAAGCATACTGCCATCATCAGGGCAGCCATCATAATCTTTTTCATTGTCCTTATTTTTATGTTTGTAACTGTTTCAAGGTTGACGTAATGAATATAACGCGCGACCTGAAAAGTTAAAACGGACAATGTCAGAATAGTTTTGAGATAAGGTCGGGACGGCCGATGCGGCGCAACTCGGCAATCAGACGGTGACGCTGGGCGGGATCGTACCAGAAAAAGAACTGACGCTGGGCCTGCTTGTCGCGGTCGGTGCGTGCGGTGTAGACAGGCTGCATGGTGTAAGGATTTATGCCCGTGTAGAATATCTCGGTGCTCAGCGTCATGGGTGTGGGCGTAAAATCCTGTATCTGCTCAAGCTTGAAATTGAGGCGTTTGGTAAGGATGGCCAGTTCGGCCATATCCTCCTCGGAGCAACCCGGATGGCTGCTTATGAAGTATGGAATGAGCTGCTGACGCAGGCCGCACTCCTTGTTTATCTTGTCAAAAGTTTTCTTGAACTGCTCAAACTGCAGGAACGACGGCTTGCGCATAAGTGCCAAAACGGAGTCCGATGTGTGTTCGGGTGCCACCTTGAGACGGCCGCTCACGTGTTTGCCAATAAGCTCGCGTGAGTAGTCCATATGTGACTTGTCGGCCTTGGGGTCGGGATCGCGGTACTGCAGTATGTCATAACGGATACCGCTTCCTATGCAGGTCTTCTTTATTCCGGGAACCTTGTCGGCATCCTTGTAAAGCTGGGTCAGCGCTGTCAGGTCAGTGCCCAGGTTGGGACAGACCTTGGGGGTAAGGCAGGTGGGGCGTTTGCACTTAAGACACTTGCTCTTGTCGCGTCCGCCGGTGCCGTACATATTGGCCGACGGGCCTCCCAGGTCCGATATGTACCCCCTGAAATCCTCCATCTGGGTAATCTGACGCAGTTCCTTAAGGATGCTCTCACGGCTGCGGCTCACAATCTGCTTGCCCTGATGGGCCGATATGGTGCAGAACGAGCAGCCCCCATAGCATCCGCGGTGGATGGTCACCGAGTGGCGTATCATCTCATATGCCGGAATGCGCTTGCCGTTGTAACGGGGATGGGGCAGGCGGGTATAGGGCAGGTCGTAAATGGCGTCAAGCTCAGGAGTGGTAAGAGGCGGGTAGGGAGGATTCACAACCACGTATCTGTTACCCGTGGGCTGGATTATGCGATGGGCCTCAATCATGTTTGACTCCTCCTCGATTATGCGGAAGTTGGCTGCCTGACTGCGCTTATCGGCCAGACACTGCTCGTGTGAGGCCAGCACCTTGTCGTTATCTGTTATGCCTCCGGGTACATCCTTGGTAAGGAACGCCACCTGTTTCATCGTCAGGATATCCTGAGGGCGGCCTTCGCTGAGGGCATCGGCCAGGTCTATGGTGACCTTCTCGCCCATACCGTAGGTCAGGTATTCGGCTCCGCTCAGTTCCAGTATGTTGGGCAGCAGCTTGTCCTGCCAATAGTCGTAGTGGGTGAAACGGCGCAGTGAGGCTTCGATTCCTCCTATCACTACAGGTACATTGGGGAAGAGTTTCTTGAGTGCTTTGGTATAGACTATGGTGGGGTACTCGGGACGTCCGGTATGGCGTCCGTCGGGGGTGTAGGCATCCTCGGAGCGCAGTCGCTTGCCGGCGGTATAGCGGTTCACCATTGAATCCATTGCACCGGCCGATACGCCGAAGAAAAGCCTGGGTGTACCCAGTTTTTTGAAATCACGCAGGTCATCCTGCCAGTTTGGCTGTGGTACTATGGCAACCTTATACCCGTGCGCCTCGAGGACACGTCCTATTACGGCTGTGCCGAACGAGGGGTGATCCACATAAGCATCACCGGTAAAAAGGATTACGTCCAGCTGGTCCCAGCCCAGA
>Ga0310786_10004675_pt1 | contig 18938 bp, 17 predicted proteins | sample AusTroGonzalo_MG_FD_203881 | JGI IMG/M metagenome (GOLD analysis project Ga0310786, IMG submission 203881) | Bovine rumen microbial communities from tropical cattle in Woodstock, Queensland, Australia - Gonzalo_03 (v2) (version 2) | ecosystem: Host-associated > Mammals > Digestive system >... | reverse complement strand
ACGAAGGTTGTCCTCTAATCTGCTCATAAAGCCCTTTACATAGAAACCCCGCCGTTATAAAAAGCGGCGGGGAAAAGAAATGGAGTATAAAGAATGATTTTACTTAGGTTCAATAACTGTGAAGCTGTAGCTTGCAACAGTATCAGGGTTCTCATAAACACTTGTCTGAAGATCTACAGCAGTCTTGAGGATAAGTGTATAAGGTGAGAGGCTGTTGCCCAAAGGAGCCAGGTTAGTAGCATAGCTGATAGCCTGAGCCTCATCGTCGGAGAGGAGCATATACTGGGAAACCAGATAGAGGCTTCTTACGCCGATGTCCATGTGCACCAACTTAGGGTTGATGGAGTAGGAATTCTTGGGTGCTGAATCTGTTGAAGTAGAGATTCTTGTGGAGAAGGAGAGGCCCAATGTGGAAGTCGGTGTAGAGCTCAATGTCTCCTTAACGAGGAAGTAAGGCTTTCCTTCGATACCAACCTTACCTACGTCGTGGAAGAGACCGATGATGATAGCGGACTCCTCGTCGAGCTGAGGCATGATTGTATCCTTGATTCTAAGAAGCTGCTTAGTAACTGCAACGCTTCTGATAAGAAGACCCTTATCGCATGCGAGAGGTCCCTCGAGTTCTGCGGGTGCGGTAAGCCAGTTAGTTCTGTTCTCGAGGAAGTCGATGAAGTGATCGAACTCTGTCTTTCTCTTAACTACAGCGGCCTTAAGCTGGTTGTAAAGCTCATCAACATTGCTTGCCTTAACATCAACCATGGGAAGGATACCTGTTGCACCCTTAGGAGCTGATGCTACGCCTGTAGCTGCTGCGGATACTGCTGCTGCCTCAGCTTCTACTGCGACACCGCTTGTATCGGAGCTCTCTGCGAAATTGAACTTACACTTAGGGCATCTGATAGCCTGATTGGCGATTACCATACCACAATCGGGACACTTTTTCATAAAATAGGGCCTCCATAAAATCTTTTTTAGCGATGTGTATATATTACAACTTTAGAAGTGGGTTTTCAATTTATTTAGTGCAGTCTGACGACAGTTTACAAAAAAGTTAAAAACTACTGAGCACTAATAAAATCAGCGTTTAAACACGCCTTTCACAAACCTTTTCAGAGAGAACTTGATAGGGAAGTACTGCATCTTTCCGGTAGCCTGTGCACGCCTTACCATAGCCGCTTCTTCTTCGCTTACTGCGACATTACGGTTCATCATGTAGTCCTTGGTTCCGGGAGCCTCATAGAAGAACCTGTAGTGCGCACCATAAGCGTCGCCCAGTCCCAGTATGTGGCCGAACTCGTGGGCAGATACGCGCATGAACCAGTTACGGCTCGACTTGATTCGAAGGTTGAGGTGGATATTACCGGGGTGACGTCGCGACCAGTTGATCATGAAGGACTCGGGGTGGAAGGAGCTCCTGAACAGGCCCCAGCCCCAGCGCCACCAACGGCTCATGACGTAGGAAGTGCCGGTCATTTTCGCAGGGAGCACGCATATGTGCGGCATCTTGTCTTCCTTGGAGATGCGGTTGAAGTCTACCGTGAAGCCCGCGTCCTCCCAGTACTTCTTGATACCCGCCTCGCACACGTCCGCGTAAGTCTCTTCCCACTCGGGGTTCTTATCAAGAAGCGGCTCAGCGAAAAGCACATAGCAGGTGATCGTGTCACCTTCAAGTGTTACGGGATACCTGGGTTTGGCAAAGGGCTTCTTCGTTTCCATAAGCAGATTGTAGCATAAGATTACATTATGATTAAAAAGCCCCCGGACCCCTTCGAAGTGAGGGGCGACTCATATAAAATAGCAGTATGGAAGAGTTTTCTGACGTTAAGAAGATAAAGAAGGTAAGACGTAAGTCGGGCGGTTTCTCCCTGCCGACGACGCTTATATGTATTGCTTTCGTTGTGGTCGTAGTTCTGTGTGCGACCAAGTACTACGATGTCAGAATGGCAAGGATCCGTCTCGAGGAGGAGAAAGCAGCGCTCGAAGCACAGAAGGCTGCACTCGAGGATCGTAATAACAATATTCTGGCGAGGGGTGTCGCAGGACAGGATTCCGCTTATGTAGAGGACGTCGCCAGATCCCAGCTCGACATGGTATATCCCGGAGAGATCATCTTCAGGACGTCGGGCAGCTGATCCCTTATCTAATTATCTTAATCTGGAAACTGTCGAATCTGACCTTCTCGGGGTACTGCGTGTCGAAGAAGATGGTCTGATGGAACGCCGCGAACTCGTGTGTGTTCTTCTTCATCCACATAGGTACAGGAATATCCATCTCGCGGCAAAGGATAACGATGGCCTCACTAAGCTCCTGTGAGAAGCCGGCTTCGGGGTTCTCATATTTGATTTCTTTTATTTTAAGAAGTCTATTACCTTTAGTTGTGCGGCCTTCAAGTACCATTACTCATTCTCACCTCAAGTTTGCCTACATTTTGCCTTTTTTATCCCTGAAAGTAAACCTGGCGAGTGTTAAGATAAGGTTGCAAACAATAATGTTCCTTACTTCATAACACCCTCCTTTCAAGGCACGAATTCAGATTCGTGCCTCTTAATTTGCAGAAGAAGGATTAGTAAGGGCGGCCTCTACCCGTAAAAATGCGTCACGATGCTCCATAACATAGCCTCGAACGCCGAAGATATGGTAAAGAGAGCCGATAATTCCTATAAAAGCCCCGAAGAACAGATTGATGCACAGCACGACGATGCTGCCGGTCAGCGGCTCGAACGAGCGCACGATCCCGACAGGGTATGCGAGCATCTTCTTGGACGAGTCGAGATTCATGATGCTGATGATGAGGTTATAGACCCCCACGAGAGCACCAACGATGCTTAAGATCTGGAACACAGAAATAACGATCCATATAACGCTCTCCGTATGCACCTTAGACGCGAGCGTCTTAACTACTTTCATATCAGCTTCATCAACCATGTGTAAGCCCTCCTGGAGAGAATATAACATGAATGGGGATTGTTTACAGTTTCTTTTATTAGTAACTGATTAATATGTTTCGGATTTTGCTAACATTAATATGCAGACTTCGAAAGGGGTAATCGAGATGCTGGTCTATTCCGGAGTTAAGACAGATTTCCTTCATAGCGTAGAAGAAGGCACTATTGCCGATGAGATAAAAAACACCATCTATGAGAAGATGGGCAGAAAGACTCAGGATAGTGAGTTTCGTTCTTGGGAGAATTCCCTTCAGAGTATGTATATCACCATGAATGATCCGCAGATCCCTGATAACTCGGGTGTAGCAATCGAATACAACATTCCGCAGACTGCCAAGAGAGTAGACTTTATTGTTTCCGGTTATAACAAGGATAATAATCCATCAGTAGTTATCATTGAGTTGAAGCAGTGGGAAGAGCTTAAGGCGATACCCGGTATGGATGCTTTGGTTGAGACCTTCACTGGAAAAGCCATGCGTCAGGTTGTTCATCCCTCGTATCAAGCGTGGTCATATGCTCAACTGATAAAAGACTATAACTCGACAGTACAGGAGAAGAGTATCGAGATTAGTCCGTGTGCATATCTGCATAATTACAGAAGAGTTGATAACGATCCGATTGATAGTGATTGGTACGAGGAGTACTTATCGGATGCTCCTGCATTTACTAAGGGTCAGAACGGCAAGCTTAGAGAATACATCAAAGAACACATAGTGAAGGGCGATAACAAAGAAGTTCTTTACTTTGTGGATAACGGTAAGATCAGGCCTTCCAAGAGTTTGCAGAATTCGATTTCGAAGATGCTTCAGGGTAACAGAGAGTTCATCATGATAGATGAACAGAAGGTTGTATACGAAGAGATTATTCGAATATCTGAGTTGTGTCAGAAAGACGGACGTAAGCGTACTGTTATCTGTACAGGTGGTCCCGGAACAGGAAAGACTGTAATTGCAATTAATCTTCTTGCAGAACTTACACAACGTAATCAGTTAGTACAGTATGTATCGAAGAATAGTGCTCCCAGACAGGTTTATCTTAAGAAGCTTAAAGGTGTTTTGAAGAAAAGCAGTGTCGATAACATGTTTAAGGGTTCAGGTATGTATACTGATGCGCCGGAGAACATGGCGGGCACACTTCTTGTCGATGAGGCGCATAGACTTAATGAGAAGTCCGGTATGTTCCATAACTTAGGAGAGAATCAGATTAAGGAAATAATCTTCTCTTCTTTGTGTAGCGTTTTCTTCATTGATGAAGATCAGCGTGTAACTATGGAAGACATAGGCAGTGTGGATCAGATTAAGCGATGGGCGAGGGAAGAAGAATCTGATGTATATGAGATGGAGTTAGTTTCTCAGTTCAGATGTAATGGATCGAATGGATATTTAGCATGGTTGGATGATGTTCTTCAGATCCGTCCCACTGCAAATACAGACTTGGATGATGTCGATTTTGATATACGGGTATGTGATACGCCTAACGAAGTTCGTGATCTCATAATTGAGAAAAACAGAACTACTAACAGAGCGAGGATGCTTGCGGGTTATTGCTGGGATTGGAATAAAGCAGAATCGAACAACACCGAGTATCACGATATCAAGATTGGTGACTTCGAGATGAGTTGGAATCTGTCCAGTGGCGAGCCATTCGCAGTTTCCGAGACATCAATAAATGAGATCGGATGCATACACACATCTCAAGGATTAGAGTTCGATTATGTTGGCGTAATCGTAGGTGATGATATCCGTTTTGAGAATGGTGAAGTAATTACGGACTTCACAAAGAGAGCTAAGACAGACCAATCTCTTAAGGGGATAAAGACTCTTAGCAAAACCAATCCGGAAGAAGCTCAGAAGAGAGCTGATGAAATCATCAGAAATACATATCGTACTCTTCTTACGAGAGGTATGAAGGGTTGCTATATCTATTGTGTAGATAAAGAGTTGGAGAAGTATCTCAAAGAGCGTATTCACAATGGACAGTGAGGTTGTTATGAATAAGGCTACAGAAGATCGTATTCGTAAGTTTATTGACGATAGAGATTGGGATCAGTTTCACACTCCATCCAACCTGGCCAAATCTATTTCGATAGAGGCGAATGAATTGCTCGAATGCTTTCAGTGGAGTGATACTGAGTATGATATACAACACGTAAAAGAAGAACTTGCCGATGTGCTGGTTTACTGCAAAAACATGCTCGATAAACTCGGCCTTGATGAAGATGAAATCATCAATATGAAGATGGATCAGAATGAAGCTAAATATCCCGTTGATAAAGCAAAAGGGAAGAATGATAAGTATACAGATTTATAAGTGAAAGGTTGAATGAATAAGTAATATTTCATTCCCATATAATCGAGACATAATACAGCTTAAACCAGAGCGTTTTTCTGATGTTAACCGGGCCAAAATCGTGTATAATCCACTTAAATTAGTTGTTTTTTCACGGAAACAAGGCATGGCGAACAAAGGTCACCGCTTTTATTTGTAAAAGTTATGGTAACCATAAGGGAAACTTGAAAACACTTGTTTGCTGCCTGACCTGACGGTTGGTTTAGTGTTTAATCAACTTAGGTTTCAGGACTACGTCATCTGGCGGGATGGCATGTAGTCCGAGAGTGTCCAACAGCTTTTTCTGCGGCTCCGTTTGCATTAAGTCAAACGGAGTTTTGTTTTGGAATAACTCCCTGGATACGCTGTTGATGTGACAGGTTATAAGATAGATGTCTTCTTCGTTCAGCAGCAGGAAAGAAGTTCCTTTAGGAAGGATCCTTCGAATAAGCACATGGTTTTTCTCAACCTGAGCTTTCTGCCACGAAGCCTGTGGATCACAATAAAACAATCTTGTTCTGCGAGTTCCGGTTTCTGTAAATTCCAGCTCATGAGGATTCTTAAACTCTACTCCATTGTCTGTCAGAATTACCGGAAACAGTCTTCTGAAAGTGTCTACGCCTAATCTGTTGGTCAGCATATCGAATACGGCCAGTACACTCTCCTGAGTGCCGTCAGGCATCAGGAATATCAGCATAAAGTTTGTATTCCTGAAGATCAGTGTCAGTAAGACCTTTTTGCTTCCGCGTGCGCCTTTGACTGTATCCATTTCAACAACCGGAACTTTAGGATTAGTGGTTGTGTACGCACTGAAATCTTCAATAGTCCTTCCTTTTCTGTACGAGTACTCGAACTTGGTTATTACCTTGTGCTGGCGTCTTTGTCTGTATTTAACCTTTTTGGGCAGATCCAGATTATCGACGTCAAAGGCCCTGCACTCGATATACTTGTATAGCGTACGTTCCGACACCCCGATCTCTTCTTTGTGAGAGGCCATTATGTGATTAATGGATTGTCCCTTAAGGATCAGTGGCGAAATAATCTCATTAATCTCCTGCAGTTTTTCAGGAGAAGTTCTGAGACCGGACCTGCTAGATTTCAGCAAAGAAAGATAGTTGGCATGCGCTCTGTGAGCTGAATAGTAAGCATGGTTCTTAGTACATGTTCTTTCGTCAGGACAGCCATTACAGACGTATGGCGGTTTAAAGAGACGAGGACAAACGATGGATTCGTAATTCTTGCAATACAATGTGCAGTCTATTTCTGTGCACAACTTGCAACGGTCTCTACAACGGTTACAAGCAGGACGATTACAGATTGAATTGCGAAGACAGCTTTTGAAATGCACGCAATCGTTATCGGTCGTTTGATAACGGTTCGCAAAGCACCGGTGCTTTTTAACTTCTTTAGATATACAAACCGAGGAACGTCCCAATTGCCTGGCAATGTAAGCAAAAGTATAGTCCTGAGCTAACAATTTCTCGATTATCGCCCTATCTGAAAGAGATAGATGTTTTCCCATTATCTGCTCCTTTCCGGTCAGACAGCAACAATATTATGAAGAGAAAAAGAGGTTTGTAGAAGTAAAAGTGCAGTTTGCAGAAGTAAAGTTTAGAAAAAACTAATTTTAGTTTTGCAATTAACGGGAATGACCATAGTTGAGGTGTCCCAATAATGGTCCTCGTGGGAGCGTAGTATACAAGCAGCAAAGTATGCGGAGGTGTTTGTATGACTGACTACATTATCCTGGCACTGCTTCTGGTGCTGATAGTTATAGGAATCGTTAATATTGTTCTTATACGTAAGGCCGGGGAGGCTGAGGTAGAGGACGACGGGCATGAGGATGAGATGGTGGAGCGTCTCATCGATAAGCTTGATGAGAATAAGAATGCTGTTCAGCAAGTGTCCGGTAAGTTCGACATGATGTCGCAGAATCAATATGCGCAGAATAAAGCTACGCAGGATACTCTCACGGGAGCGCTTAAGGACAACCGTGAGGAGCAGGCGCAGCGCTTGGATGCGATGACGCGTTCGCAGAATAATTCTTTCGCTGAGTTCCGTAAGGAGATGACTGAGGGTAACGAACGCCAGAACAAGACGATCGTGGAGATGCAGAACACGATGAATGAATCGATAATGAAGCTGCAGAAGTCCACGAGTGATTCTCTTACTAATATGCAGGATCAGATGTATAAGACTCTGCAGACTTCTATCGAGAACATGACGAAGTCGAATGAGAAGAAGCTCGACGAGATCAGAGGTGTCGTAGATGAGAAGCTCGATAAGACTCTGAATGAGAGACTTGATACGAACTTCAAGCATGTAGGTGAGCAGATGGCGAACCTGTATAAGAGCCTCGGTGAACTGCAGCAGCTGTCATCCGGTGTTACTAATCTTAATAAGACATTAAGTAATGTTAAGACCAGAGGTAACTGGGGTGAGGTACAGCTCGGACGTATCCTCGAGCAGACACTCGCACGCGAGCAGTATGAAGAGAATATCGCGACGAAGAGCGGCTCATCCGATCGTGTCGAGTATGCGATCAAGCTTCCTCACGAAGACGGTACTGCGTACCTTCCTATCGATGCTAAGTTCCCGGTCGATATCTATAACAGGATCGCTGAAGCTTCGGAGAACTGTGATGAGGAATCGGTTAAGGCTGCCCGTATTGAGCTTACGAACAGGATCAAGCAGGAAGCTTCCACTATCAGTGACAAGTATCTCGATCCGCCGAACACGGCTGACTATGCAATCATGTATCTTCCTACCGAAGGACTCTATGCAGAGGTTCTGCGTATAGACGGTCTGTCTGATTACTGCCAGTCCAAGCGCATCATGATCGCAGGCCCTACGACCATCATGGCTCTTCTGAATACTATCTCCATCGGTTTCCGTCATATGGCTCTTAACAAGAAGAGTGAAGAGGTTCGTAAGATCCTCGAAGCTACGAAGGGTCAGCTTGATAAGCTTGAGGAAGCCGCGGCTACTGCCGAGAAGCGAATCGATAAGGCTTCTGAAGCTGCGAGGGAGATAAAGCATCGAACCGGAATCATGAGAGGAAAGATGAGGACCATCACCGCATTAAGCGATGAAGAATCCGACAGAATCCTCGGAATTGAGGCCTCAGGGCCCATGGATCTTGATGATCTGGAGGATGACGAATAAGCTTACGCATGATCTTGTGAAGTATGGTACAATACATGAAGTTCGCACTATGTGAGCTGTGGCCGGGGTCGGGTCTCGTGCAATTCGATCCCGTGAACCCTGTCAGGTCCGGAAGGAAGCAGCAGTAAGCGGTTTTTCGTTTGTGCCGCGAGGGTGCCTGTCCGGCTGCAGTTCAGATAGTGTGAACTTTTTTGATATACGGGAGATGAACATGGAATATCAGGCTCTATACAGACAGTTCAGACCGGCAAACTTCGACGAGATCGTAGAACAGAAAGCTGCAGTGGCTACACTTCGTAAGACCGTGCAGACAGGGAAGATAGGACATGCCTATCTGTTCTGCGGACAGAGAGGTACAGGTAAGACTTCCATCGCACGTGTATTCGCCAGAGCGATTAACTGCGAGAATCCCGTTAACGGCAACCCCTGTAATGAGTGCGCGATCTGTAAGGGTATCCTCGACGGATCCCTGATGGATGTTATCGAGATCGACGCCGCTTCCAACAGAAGTATAGATAATATAAGAAGCATCTGTGAGGAGGTAAGCTACGCTCCTTCCCGTGCAAGACATAAGGTATATATCATTGACGAGGTTCACATGATCACGACGGAGGCCTTCAACGCTCTCCTCAAGACTCTCGAAGAACCGCCGGCACACGCTGTGTTCCTTTTCGCTACGACGGAGCCGCACCAGATTCCTCCCACGATCTTAAGCCGCTGCCAGAGATTCGATTTCAGACGTATCTCGGTGGATGCCATCAAGGGGAGACTGCGCTACATCTGCGAGAAGGAGAAGATCAACGCGAGTGAAGATGCACTCGACCTGATCGCTTCCATGAGCGACGGCGCCATGAGAGACGCGATCTCCTTCCTCGACCAGGCCGCTGCGATGGCTTCGGGAGCGCTCATCACGCCCGAGTCCATCGAAGAGATGACAGGCACGGTTAATATCGACTTTATCGCTGACTTCGCGACTATCCTTATCGAGGGAAGCTTCGACAAGCTGCCCGTGAAGTGTAAGGAACTCGCAGACAGCGGAAGAGATTTTATACAGTTCACGTTAGACCTCGCTGAGTACTTCAGGAACCTGTTGATCATTAGAGTTGTTCCTAACCCGGTTCAGCTGATCCCCGCTTCTGCGAAGTCCCTTAAGCGCATGTATGAGATCGCCAACCTTACGAATTCCCAGACGCTTACCGGATTCATCGCTTCGTTCTCGAAGACTGTATCCGAGCTTAAGTGGTCGCCTTCCGTAAGAACGAGCTTCGAGATCGCGATGCTGCGTCTGTGCGGACGTAAGATCAAGATGGAGGAGGCACCTCTCGTTATCCCTGATTTCAGTAATCTTCAGGCTCAGGCAGCTAAGGAGATATCTGAAGGCCAGGTAGCTAAGCACGCATCTCCGTTCGCTTCTGAGAAGAAGGAGGAGTCTGTTGTTGCTCCTGCTTCCGTTGAAGAACCCACTCCTGCGCCTGTCGTAGAGGAGAAGAAGGAAGATGACATTCCTGCTATCGCGAAGCCCGTGGCAGCTCCTTCGGAGCCTGCGCACAAGTCTCCGTTCGAGAAGACAGAGAAGCCGATTCCCGCGATCGCTAAGCCTGTCGAGGCACCGGCTCCTGCGCCCGTTCCCGAACCTGCTCCCGCTCCTGAAGAGCCCGAGCTTGATGATGAAGAATTAGATGCTCCTGAGGCAGTTGCCGAAGAGCCTGTTGCTGATATCATTCCGCCCATCGCTTCCGCTCCCGCTGAGGAAGAGATCGATGAGGAAGACAAGCCCATGGAGAACCAGATCGGTCTGCTCTTCAATGAGGATGCCGAGAGTGATGCTCCCCAGGTAGGCATATTCGCGAATCTGTCCGATTCCGTACTCGACGACTACACGATGGAAGATCTCGAGGAGGAAGGCGAAGAGGAGTATGAGGCTCCGGAAGAACTCGCCTTCGGTGATGTGGATGATGACCTTCAGGCTCCGACCGGACGCATAGGTGAGACGAAGAAGACGGCACTTTCTACTGCTGTCGATAAGTCACCTATCGTTAAGGCGAAGCAGCCTGAGGCTGAGACGGATCCGCGCAAGATCTGGATAGAGATCAAGTCACGCGTCTATGAGCACGACAGACACTTAGGCCAGGTGCTCGCGAGCTCGAGACTCGCTATGCTCGGCGGCGGTGCTTATATCATTCTTAACAGTGATGATCCTTATGAAGCACGTGAACTCGGCTCCAGTCAGGGTTTCAAACAGGTGTCGCAGGAGATCAAGTTCAGGATTCCCGGCATCGATCACGTATTCTCATGCACACAGAAGCAGTATGAGAATGTCGAGAAAAAGTATGCTGTAGATAACCCCGGTGCACAGGTGAATGCGGTCGTCTTCGATGACGCGGCTTCCGACCCTGCATCTGACTTCATAAACAGCCTGGGCGCTGCAGGTCTTAATACAGAGATTCACTTCGGAGATAATTGACGAAAGCCGGATGAATTCTGATTGCAAAACAAACAAGATAGTTCTCGGGCTTTACCTGTCTTTCATTCTTATAAGTCAGATAATCGCCGACCCGAAGATGTGCGGCTCTTACCTCGTTATAGGCGCCGTTATTCTTGTAGCGGTATCGTTCTTCGTAAGCCCGTATATCATTAAGTTCTTCTCAGGATTAAGTGTTCAGGATAAGCCTCACATCGAGCGTTTCTCGCCCGTTAAGCTGAGACTTATCTTCTACGGAATCCCGTTCTTCATCCTGTTGATGTACTACTTCGCTTACTATCCGGGAGGATTCATCAACGATTCGCTCGCGCAGTTCTATCAGTACTTCTACAGCGACTATAACGACTGGCATCCGGTACTTCATACGCTGCTTGCTTTCACGCTTCCGCTTAAGCTGACACACGGATGGATCGGCTCGATCATACTGTTCCAGATACTTATTATGACGGCGGCTCTCGGCTACAGCTTCGAGACTATACACGAGTATGCGGGTAAGGCTTACGTCATCGGCAGCATGGTCTATGTACTGTGTAATCCGCTCCTTGCCATCTCGGTCAATGCGTGGAAGGATACGTCGTTTGCTATCGGCACTCTGCTCCTTATGACGTTCGCGTTAAGAATCGTAGGTTCCAAGGGTGAGTGGATGCGTAAGCCGGTAAACATGGCTCTGTTTGTGGGAGTGATCGTGTTCACGACTTTGCTCAGGCACAACGCCGTGCTGTTTACCGTGCCCCTGCTTCTTGCCGTGTTCTTCCAGGTATCTCGAAAAAGATTCCTGTGCCTGCTTGTGGCGTGCGCTGCGCTTTTCGCGCTGATAAAGGGACCGCTTTACTCTGCTGTCGGCGTCGAGAGACACACCGAGAGACGCCAGATCGAGACCGTGGGGCTGCCGCTTAACGTTATAGGTGCCGCGGTAACTTATACTCCGGATGCGCTTGACCGGGACATCCTCGACTTCGCTTACGGAATCGCTCCTGCCGAGATCTGGGAAGAGTACTATGAATTAGGAAATATAAACATCATCAAGTGGGGCACGCAGAACAATATCGATGATTATGTCGATATCGATTATGTTGATGAGTATTCGGTGTCCGAGATCCTCGATATGATGATGAGATGCTTCAAGGCGTCGCCCGATGTATGTGCCAGAAGCCTGGTGAAGCTTACAGAGGGCGTTTATACCGTGACGGATGACCACTTTGTTCTGATAGAGCCTTATATCGATGAGAATTACTTTGGAATAGGTGTTCCGGGAATCGGCATCGATAACTATCTGGGACTTAATAAGCCTTCGACGAGAGGCAATGTGCTCACGTCGTTCTTCTACGGTACAAGATACTTTGTTAAGCAGTTCTGCCCGCATGTGTTCCTCTACTACGGCGTGGCTGTTCTGGCGGTGATCATCACTGTCTGTTCCAAGACCAGATTAGGCAAGCTTAAGGACTGGAAGGTGATCCTGTTCGCGATACCGCTGCTTGCATACGACTTCGGAACGGCCCTGCTTCTTACCGGAAGCAATGACAGCCCGAGATACTTCTACTTCACGGTGCTGATACTGCCTGTTCTGCTGGTGTTCTTCTATATGAACGGAAAGAATACCGTTGTGGTAAAATGTCCGAGGAAATGATTGTAATTCTTGGAGGACGTAATGGCCGCAGACAGCAAGCTGAATAGAACGGTATTAGCTTTATACCTGTCGCTTATTCTAATCAGCCAGATATTTGTCAGTGTCAGCCTCTGTTTATCCTATCTGATTGTAGGATCCATCTTAGTGATCGCGTTCTCGTTTATCGTAAGTCCGTTTATCCTCAAGTTCTTCAGTAAGCTTAATATCAATGACGAGAAGCACTTCAAGATATCCGCACGTAAGCAGAAGCTTATGTTCTACGGTATTCCGTTTCTTATCATGCTGGTTTACTACTTTACTTACTACCCGGGCGGATTTATTCACGACACTCTGGCGCAGTACGGCCAGTACACGACGGGTGTCTACTATGACTGGCATCCGGCTCTGCATACATTCTTCGCCTTCATTCTTCCCCTGAAGCTGACGGGAGGATGGGTCGGTTCTATCGTCCTGTTCCAGATACTGGTAATGACGGCGTCTCTCGGATACTTCTTCGATACGATACACGAGTATGCGGGCAAGCTGTACGTGATCCTGAGTATGGTATATATCCTGGTTAATCCTCTATTTGCCATCTGCGTTAATCCATGGAAGGATACGACGTTCGCAGTCGGAGCGATGCTCCTGATGACATTCGCACTAAGGATCTACATGACCTCCGGGGAGTGGATCAAGAAGCCGGTTCACATAGTGGTGTTCGTGATAGTCTTCGTGGCTACGACTATATTCAGACATAACGGTATTCTGTTTACGGCACCTTTGATGCTCGCACTGCTTTTCCAGATGTCGAAGAAGAGGTTTGTATGTCTTGTGCTCGCATGTATCGCACTGTTCGGAGTGATCAAGGGACCGTTCTATACGGCTATGGGAGTCGAGAGACAGACGGAGCGCAGAATGTCGGAGATGATCGGCGTACCGCTTAACGTAATCTGTTCCGCCGTTACATATACTCCCGAACTTGTGGATCAGGATATCCTGGACTTCGCATACGAGATCGCTCCTCACAAGATATGGGGTAACTACTACGAGTACGGCAATATCAACATCATCAAGTGGAATAACGAAGATGAGGTCAACAAGTTAGTTAACTTCGATATCGTCGACAACTATGAAGTTACTGACATCCTCGGCATGATGTTCAGATGTTTCAGAGAGTCGCCTTATGTGTGCGGCCGAAGCTTCGTTAAGCTTACTGAGAGCGTATATACCATCACGGACGACCACTATGCGGAGATCGTTCCTTATATCGACGATAACTGGTTCAAGATAGGTGATATGGGTGTCGGTATCCATAATTACCTGGGTCTGGACAAGCCTGCTACCACCGAGAATGCCATGACGATATTCTTCTTCACGATAAGAGGATTTGTTAAGGATTACTGTCCGCATATTTTCTTATATTATGGTGTAGCGGTATTATTGGTTATAATATCAGTCTGTTCGAAGAGCAGACTCGGTAAGCTTAAGGACTGGAAGAAGATATTGTTCGCTATTCCTCTCCTGGCATACAATTTCGGGACGGCTTTGCTGATGTCAGGTTACAATGACGGCCCGAGATACTTCTATATAACTGTGTTGGTAGTTCCGATCTTGCTGATCTTCTTCTACAGGAAAGAGGTTAAAACAGAATGAAAAAAGTGTTGATAATCGGTGCCGGACCTGCCGGACTTACTGCAGCGTATGAATTGCTGTCCAAGTCCGGAGAGTACGAAGTTGTTGTTTTCGAAGAGTCCGATATCTTCGGAGGCATCTCCAAGACCGTAAACTACAAGGGCAACCGTATGGATATGGGCGGCCACCGCTTCTTCTCCAAGGCGCCTGAAGTTAACGAGTGGTGGGAGAAGATGATGCCGATGCAGGGTGCGCCTTCCAAGGATGACATAATGTTGAGCCGAGAGATTCCGCTTAAGGCTGACGGACCGAACCCTGCCAATGATGACGTAGTTATGCTCATGCGTCACAGAGTATCGAGAATCTTCTTCGACGGTAAGTTCTACGATTACCCGATCTCACTGAAGTTCCAGACATTCAAGAACATGGGACTTATCAATACATTCAAGTGCGGTTTCAGTTACCTCGGTGCTATGTTCCATAAGCTGCCTGAGGATAACCTCGAGAACTTCTATATCAATTCGTTCGGAAGAAAGCTTTACTCCATGTTCTTCGAGTACTATACCGAGAACCTGTGGGGAAGACATCCGAGTGAGATCGATGCTTCATGGGGCGCCCAGCGTACGAAGGGTCTGTCCATCGGAGGCATCCTGAAGGATGTATTCGGCAAGCTGTTCCATGTGCGTAACAGGAAGGTAAATACATCCCTGATCGAGCAGTTCAAGTATCCGAAGCTCGGACCGGGTGAGTTGTGGGAAGTTACAGCTTCCAAGGTAGAGGAACTCGGCGGAACGATCATTAAGAATGCTAAGGTAACTAAGATCCATAAGGAAGGCGATAAGATCACTTCGCTTACTTATGAGCACGACGGTGAGCAGACGGTTGTTGACGGTGATTACATCATCTCTTCTATGCCTCTTAAGGACCTTGTCGGCGGCATGAATGATGTTCCCGAGGCTCCCGCTCGTATCGCTTCAGGACTTCCTTACCGTGACTACATGACTCTCGGAGTTCTTGTTAAGAAGCTTAATCTCGAGAACAAGACGGACATGAAGACTGTCGGCAATATCGTTCCTGACTGCTGGGTATATGTACAGGACAGAAACGTTAAGATGGGCCGCTTCCAGATCTATAACAACTGGTCTCCTTACATGGTTAAGGATCTCGAGAATACGGTATGGATCGGTCTTGAGTATTTCTGTAACGAGGGTGACGAGTTCTGGAACATGACTGAAGAAGAGTTCTCTAAGCTCGGAACGGAAGAGATGGTTAAGATCGGTCTGATCTCAAGCCTCGACGATGTTCTCGATGCACATATGGAGAAGGTTAAGAAGGCATATCCTGCTTACTTCGATACATATGCTGAGATCGATACGTTAAGAGAGTATCTCGACACTCTGGATAACCTCTATTGTGTCGGAAGAAACGGCCAGCACCGTTACAACAATCTCGATCACTCAATGATGACTTCTTTTGAGGCTGTTAAGTGCATCATGACAGGCAGCAGCGATAAGTCGGCTATATGGAATGTAAACACCGAACAGGAGTACCACGAAGAAAAAGACGAACAGTCCTGATGTGGTACAATATGTGAGGAAAAAATCAATCGGAGGATAAGAAGAATGGCAAAAGGATTCAGAGGAATGCCCGGCGGAATGGGCGGCATGGGTAATATGGGAAATCTCATGGCTCAGGCACAGAAGATGCAGAAGGAGCTCGAGAACGTTCAGATCGAGATCAAGCAGCTTCGTATCCCGGGTTCCGCAGGCGGAGATAAGGTTAAGCTCGTATTGGGCGGCGACCACAAGATCTACAACCTCGAGATCGATCCTGAGGTTATCGATCCCGATGATGCAGAGATGCTCGCAGATCTCATCACAGCAGCTTACAACCAGGCTAACGACGAGCTCGAGGCTAAGTCTGCAGAGATGATGAACAAGGTTACCGGCGGAGTTAAGATGCCTTTCTGATATGGCAAGATATTCACCTTCGGTACAGAATCTGATATCAAAGCTCGGATCGCTTCCGGGCATAGGAGGAAAGTCGGCTCAGAGGCTGGCTTTTTCCATTTTGTCGATGTCTCAGGAAGAGGCAGATGCCTTGACGGGCGCTATCGTAGAAGCTCGAAAGCTCACGAAGCGCTGCAGTATCTGCCAGAACTTCACTGACAGCGACCCCTGCCCGATATGCACGGATCCTAAGAGAGACACGTCCACTGTATGCGTTGTCGAGTCTCCCCGTGATGTGTCCGCCTTCGAGAGGATGCACGAGTATAACGGGCTCTACCATGTGCTTCACGGAGTGTATAACCCCGTGGGCAACATGAACATGAATGACATAACGCTGACGGAGCTTTTCGCGAGGCTGACGGACCACCCTGAGATCAAGGAAGTGATCGTGGCTACGAACCAGACCGCGGAAGGTAATGCGACAGCACTTTATATCTCGCGTCTGCTGTCCGCGACGGGAATCAAGGTCACGAGGCTCGCTTCGGGACTTCCCATGGGTTCGGACATCGAATTCGCGGATGATCTCACGCTCGCGAGTGCGCTCAAGGGCAGAAAGTCGGTGGGTTCCTAATGGCTGACGAAGGCATGAGACTTGATAAGTTCCTCAAGGTGTCGCGAATCATCAAGAGGCGCCAGGTGGCAAACGATGTATGCGATGCCGGTCGTGTCACCGTGAACGGCCGTCCTGCGAAGCCCTCGGTAAGGCTTAAGGTGGGCGATGAGGTGACGATCGAGTTCGGTAACGGAACGGTCGGGTTCAAAGTCTTATCAATAGCGCCGTCGATCCGTAAGGAAGATGCCGACTCGATGTACGAGATACTCGAATAACCCCATAGACCTGATTAATTGAAAACGTCCCCTTATTAATATAAAATAAGGGGAGTTTGTTTTTATTCGGAGGAAGTTATGGGCAAAATTATTCTGACCGGCGACAGACCGACCGGAAAGCTTCACATAGGACACTATGTAGGTTCCCTTAGAAGAAGAGTGGAGCTTCAGAATTCGGGAGAGTATGAGAAGATCTTCATCATGATCGCAGATGCGCAGGCGCTGACTGATAATGTTGATAATCCCGAGAAGATCAGAGAGAACATTATCGAAGTTGCATTGGACTACTTGTCATGCGGATTGGACCCTAATAAGTCCAACATCCTTATACAGTCTGAGATCTCAGAGCTCACAGAGCTTACTTTCTACTACATGAACATGGTTACTGTCTCAAGACTTCAGCGTAATCCTACGGTTAAGTCTGAGATTCAGTTAAGAAACTTCGAGGCTTCCATCCCCGTTGGTTTCTTCTGCTACCCGATCAGCCAGACTGCTGACATCACAGCCTTCAAGGCTACAACGGTTCCTGTAGGTGAGGACCAGCTCCCGATGCTCGAGCAGGCTAAGGAGATCGTTCACAGATTCAATACTGTTTACAACACAGACTGCCTCGTAACACCTGAGGCACTTCTTCCTAATAACGAGGCATGCTCCAGACTTCCCGGTACAGACGGTAAGGCTAAGATGAGTAAGTCCCTCGGCAACTGCATCTACATCAGCGACCCTTCTGACGTCATCAAGAAGAAGGTTATGGGCATGTACACAGATCCTAACCACTTGAGAGTTGAAGATCCGGGTTCCCTCGAGGGCAACACAGTCTTCACTTACCTCGACGCTTTCTGCAAGCCGGAGCATTTCGAGAAGTTCGGTGACGAGCACGCGAGCCTCGACGAGATGAAGGAGCACTACCAGAGAGGCGGCCTCGGTGACGTTAAGGTGAAGAAGTTCCTTATCAATGTTCTCGAGGATGAGCTCGCTCCCATCAGAGCAAGAAGAGAAGAGCTTCAGAAGGATATCCCTTATGTTGTTGACGTACTTAAGAAGGGTACGGAGGCAGCACGCGTAGAAGCAGCGAAGACTTTGTCTGAGCTTAAGAACGCGATGAGAATCAATTATTTCGAGGACGAGGCGCTGATCAAGTCCTGGCAGGAGAAGTTTAACGGATAATTGCTAAGGCATCCATTCGATAGGGGGAGACGAAGATGGATTACACGGCACAGTACGCGGAACTTAACAAGATCATTAAGGAATCGGAGCACATCGTGTTCTTCGGAGGCGCAGGCGTCTCCACGGAGAGCGGTATCCCTGACTTCAGATCGAAGGACGGACTTTATAACCAGCATGATGTAAGGTTCGATGCGTACACTCCCGAGTATCTTCTCTCTATCGACTGCCTTATGGATGAGCCTAAGGTCTTCTACGAATTCTACAGACAGAAGCTGAACGGCGAAGGTATCGAGCCAAATGCGGCGCATATTAAGCTCGCGCAGATGGAGAAGGCCGGCAAGCTCGACGGCATCATTACCCAGAATATCGACGGACTCCACCAGAAGGCGGGAAGCGTCAATGTTCAGGAGGTTCACGGTTCGACACTTCGTAATTACTGCAGCCGCTGTAAGAAGAAGTATCCGGCCGATTATATCTTCAAGTGTGATGAGGCAGTGCCGAAGTGCAAGATCTGCGGCGGTCTCATAAGACCTGAAGTAACACTGTACGGCGAGGGACTTCCTCAAGATGCATGGCAGAATTCGATCAAGCTGGTCGCGAATGCGGACTGCCTGATCATCGGAGGCACATCGCTCGTAGTTAACCCTGCAGCATCGCTCGCATGGTCGTTCAGGGGAGAGAACCTGATCATCATCAACCGCGATGTGACATCAGCAGACAGAATGGCGAAGCTCGTCTTCCACGAGAGCATATCCAAGGTTCTCGGAATGATCGAG
>Ga0310786_10004673_pt1 | contig 18943 bp, 12 predicted proteins | sample AusTroGonzalo_MG_FD_203881 | JGI IMG/M metagenome (GOLD analysis project Ga0310786, IMG submission 203881) | Bovine rumen microbial communities from tropical cattle in Woodstock, Queensland, Australia - Gonzalo_03 (v2) (version 2) | ecosystem: Host-associated > Mammals > Digestive system >... | reverse complement strand
GTCCTCAGAGTCAACAAGGTTCGGGTTGATACCTGCCTTCTTAATCTTCATCTCAACGAACTTCTCAACCTGCTCGAGCTTCGTCTTCTCAACAGCGGTCTTGTACTCCTCGTCGAGAATCTTCTGGTCAACGCTCTGAGCGTCGAGAGCGACGGGCTTCATGGCAGCCACCTGCATGGCGAGCTTGTGACCAATCTCAACGTTCTCCTTGTTCAGCTGAACGAGGGTAGCGAGGGTGTGCTTGCCCATGTGGTCGTAAGCCTCCACGTTGTCGCCTTCGAGAGTCAGGTAGCCGTCGAGCTCCATCTTCTCACCGGTGATACCCGAACGCTGGGTAACAGCGTCCTGGACCTTCTGACCGTCGGCCAGCGTCAGCTCCTTCACCTCGTCGAGTGTCTTAGCCTTAGCGGCAATGGCAGCGTCGAGGACGTTCTGTGTCAGAGCGATGAAGTCAGCACCGTTAGCCACGAAGTCGGTCTCGCACTTCAGGGCGATGGTAGCAGCGAAGCCAGCCACCTTCTTCACGAGTACACAACCGTTGGATGTCTCACGGTCACTGCGCTTGGCAGCGATGGCCAGACCACGCTCACGGAGCAGTTCCTTAGCCTTGTCGAAGTCGCCCTCGGCCTCGGTCAGAGCCTTCTTAACGTCAGCCAGACCAGCGCCGGTCATAGCGCGAAGCTTCTTAATATCATCAATTGAAATTGCCATAACTTTAATTCTTCAATTTTTTAATTTTTCAATTCTTTAATTACTCTGCGGCGGGAGCCTCTTCCTCAGCAGCGGGGGCAGCCTCTTCGGCGGGAGCCTCAGCAACCTCGGCCTTAGCCTTGCGGGTGCGCTTGGGCTTCTCCTCAACAACCTCCTCCTGAGCGTCGGCAGCCTTCTCGTCAGCCTTCTCGACCTTACGCTCCTCCAGACCCTCAGAGATAGCAGAGCAGCAGGCATTGAGGATGACCTCAACGCTGTCCTTAGCATCGTCGTTAGCGGGGATGATGAAGTCGATGTTCTTCGGGTCGCTGTTGGTATCGACGATACCGAAGACGGGGATACCCAGACGGTTGGCCTCCTTAACGGCAATCTGCTCCTTCATCACGTCGATGACGAACAGAGCGCTCGGCAGACGGGTCAGGTCAGCGATAGAACCGAGGTTCTTCTCCAGCTTGGCACGCTGGCGGGTGATCTGCAGCAGCTCACGCTTAGACAGGTTACCATAGGTACCGTCGTTCATCAGCTTATCGATGTTGGCCATCTTCTTCACGGCCTTACGGATGGTGGGGAAGTTGGTGAGCATACCGCCCGGCCAACGCTCGATAACGTAAGGCATATTGATGCCGGCAGCCTTCTCGGCGATGACATCCTTGGTCTGTTTTTTAGTGCCGACGAAGAGAATTTTTTTGCCGCTCTTAGCAATCTGCTTCAGAGCATCGGCAGCCTCGTCGATCTTGGCGACTGTCTTGTGGAGGTCGATGATGTGGATACCATTACGCTCGGTGTAGATGTAAGGAGCCATTGCGGGGTTCCACTTACGCTTCAGGTGGCCGAAGTGACAGCCGGCCTGCAGCAACTGGTCAAAATTTGTTCTTGCCATTTCTTTCTTAATGCTTTAATTGTTTACTTTCTTTTTAATTCTTTGTCCAGAATCAACCGACGGGTAATCTAATGAGTAATTAGTAATGAGTAATTAGTAATTATGATTACTTCATACCCGGAAATTAGCTCTGAGTCCTTTCGGTTTAGATACTAAACTTTGTCAGTTTCCTTTGGAATGTAACAAGCAAGAGCAAAAAGTAATCATAATTACTAATTACTAATTACTCATTACTAATTCCTTCGGATTAACGCTTACTGAACTGGAAGCGACGACGTGCCTTCGGCTGACCGGGCTTCTTACGCTCTACCTCACGGCTGTCACGTGTCAGGAAACCAGCATCCTTCAGCTTCTTCTTATCCTCTTCGTTAACCTTCACGAGGGCACGGGCGATAGCCATGCGCAGGGCCTGGCTCTGACCAGTGAAACCGCCACCGTCGAGGTTCACCTTGATATCATACTTCTCAGCCACTTCGAGCAGGTTCAGCGGCTGCTTAACCACGTACTGCAGGATGGCAGAGGGGAAATAAACTTCCAAATCCTTCTTGTTGATCGTAATCTTACCAGAACCTTCCTGGAGATACACACGAGCTACTGAGCTCTTGCGACGACCGATTGCATTTATTACTTCCATCTTACCTTATCTATTATTTATACTGGTTAATATCAATTGTCTTGGGCTTCTGTGCCTCGTGGGGATGCTCGGTACCCTCGTAGATGTAGAGGTTGTTGAGCAGGCTGCGACCAAGGGGACCCTTGGGGAGCATACCCTTCACAGCGTGGCGGAGGAACTTCTCCACACCACCGTTCTTCTTGCGAAGCTCAGCGGGAGTGTTGAAACGCTGGCCACCGGGATAGCCCGTGTAGCGTGTGTAGACCTTGTCGGTCTCTTTCTTACCAGTGAAAACCACCTTATCGGCGTTGATAAGGATAACGTTGTCACCACAATCGACATGCGGTGTGAAAGTAGGCTTGTACTTTCCACGAATCAGCTTAGCTACCTTTGAAGCGAGACGACCGACGACCTGATCAGTGGCGTCGATAACCACCCACTCCTTCTTCGCTGTTTCCTTGTTGACGGAAATAGTCTTGTAACTCAAAGTGTTCATTTCTTTTAATTCTTTCTTTTTTACTAAAAAACAGTTTTAACTTTTCTCGATACAGCACACATTAATACCGCTCACAGAGGTGGGTCCTCCGAAGCAGTCTAACGTCGCTTGAATGTCGATTCACGAACCACTGCGCCCGGCCAAAGACGCCGCTATTCACACTACATCCACGGGGATTCTAAGTCTCTCCCCAATAATCGGACTGCAAAGGTACTGCTTTTTATGAAAAAAGGGGGCACGAAGCCCCCTGTAAGTGTAAGATTTATGTTTATTTAACAAATCGACAACTTGCGGTGGCTCCATTCTCGGTAGTAATGCGGGCCACATAGAAGCCTGTCGGGAGATCGGTCACACTGACACGAGCCGTACCACTCTGGACATTGGCGGTGGTCTGCAACACCTGTACGCCGTCGCCACGGAACACCTCGACCGTCACAGGACCGTCCTGGTTGTTCTTAGCCAGCAGCATACCAGAGCCATAGACCACACGGAGGTCGGAGGCAGTGACAGCCATCAGTCCCGAAGGGGTCTCAGGCACACCCGTCTGCTCAACGGCAGCAACATAACTCGACATGACATTGCCCTTGCCGATAGTGGCCACGTTCATGGCATAAACGCTGGCGGCACCATCAGGATAGCGGCCGACGGTGGTGCGGGCATCATGGGCGTTGTAGTTCAGCACGTCCTTCCAGCTGCGGTCGGCAGCCGAGAGCATCACCAGCCCGCCATCGTCAGAGAGTTTGAAGTTGGCATGGAGGCCGTTATCGGAGGTTTCGCGCTTGTTGTCGCACCAGATGACGAGGTAGCCATGGGCAGGGATAACGGTCTGGGCTTTGGTATTTCCCCTTGTAATCTGATACTTCGTCGGTTTCTCGGCGTTGTCGGTCAGGTACATACCCTCGACATCGACCGGCGAAGAGGTGGTATTGTAGAGTTCCAGCCAGTCGCCCTTCTTGCCATACTCGTCGATATAGCTGTCGTTAGCAGCACTGACCTCATTGATACGTACGGGGGTGATGCCCTGCTTCTGTTTCTCGGCGGCCGTCAGCTGACGGAAGGTAGCCGTCAAACCCACGGTGGAGCTATTGGACATCGTTATCTCCGGACGGGTGGACAGTTCACTGCCAGAAGCCTGTTTCCAACTCTTGAACGCATAACCCGCAGGGGCTTCGGCACGCAAGGTGACAGGACCGAAGAGCTGACCATTAAAATATCCCGTCGGCACCACCTGATTGTTGATAAAAAGGCGTGCGCCCTCGGTGTCACTGCTCAGCGTCACCTGCTGAGGATTGGACGAAGAGAGTTCAAAATGGCTGTTTTCCCTTATGCGCTGGATAGCCTCATCAAGATGGTTGCCAAGCTGGTTGCGGATGTTGGACCCTGAGTTGACCGAGGAATAATGGGCCGTGATTACCCTTTCGAGCAACTCATCAATAACCGCCGACACACGATTGCGCTCAAAGACGCTGCCACCCATGATACAGTAGGCATCGATGAAGCGACGGCGGAAATCCTCATTCTGGAGCAGCTGTCGGAACAGTCTCACGAATTCGATATCGGCAGTGATACGCCCCAGGCTTGAGGGATAGAGCTGGTCATAGGTATAGTTATACTCTTTGTTGAAGAACGTCTGGAAGGGCGGTGTTCCCCATATCTTACCATCCGAGTAGAAAGACAAGGCGGCATCAAGATCGAAGATGACAAAACGGAAACGGCCGTTGTCACGATGACGGAAACCCTTGACATTGTTCTGAGGCCAGTCCCAGCTACTGAGATACAGTTCGGCCGCCATATAGTTGATATAGGCGTCGATGTCGAGCAGACGGCAGATCTCTGCATAGGTACCGGCATTGGCAGCGTCGGCCGAGAGTGCCACCAGATCGCGGAAGGCATCGGGCGTGCCGCATTTCTGCACATAACCCGAGTCAGGTGACATCTCGAAGAGGTCTATCTCGTCCTCATCCCATCCGTAGTTGGCATAGACATAATGCTTGTTATTCGGTTCACGCATATTGAGCAGGCCCATATACTGGCCGTTGATGAACTCATGGACAGGTTCGTAGCTCTGGCCGTCGACATCGACACCGGAACTCATCAGGATATACTGCAGCGCAGGATCCTTGAAACGGCCGCTCCACACGTCACCGCCACCGTTACGAATCTGCAGTGTGCGGTTACGGATGTAAGGCTTCTGCCCGAAGAAGGGGTATGGCAGGTTCTTGTCGCCGCCCATCTCCTTACTACCCTTGAGCTTGAAGGAGTGAGGTGTGTCGGCACGGCTCCAGCCACCACACATCTCAAGGTTCACGTCCTGGTTCAGCGCCATCTTGCCGTCAGGCGTCAGGAACGAGAAGTTCACCGGGCGCTCCCAGTTCATGTTCCAGTTGCAGTTGCTGCTCTGTCCGTTTCCGGGTCGTCCGTTGGGGCCTTTCGCGAAAACGCCGATCTCCGTGTCATAGAGGAAATCTTCATCGGTGACGACAGAGACGACAGGTAGGTAGTAATCCCTATCATTATATATATAGGAACGCGTAGTCACGCGCGAAGGCAGTTTTCCATCAGCAAAGAGGCGGAAACGAAAACAGCGGGTATTGTCGATGGTGAAGCGACCATCGCTGCTGACAAGACTATTCGTGAGCGTAGGCAGCTTGCCGTCAACAGTATAGCGGAGGGTACAACCAGAGGGGATGGCCACCTTGATAGTCAGCGACCCCTGAAAGAGTTGTGACGGCTGGTCAACGATGGGAGCGTCAATCTGCTCGCTGAGCAGTATAGTGCCATTGTTCGTAGCGTCGGGCGTTGGCGTGCCGCAGTACCCCCATGTGCCACCATTGTCGGCAGAGCGGGCATAGCTGACGCGCTCCAATGACAAAGGATAGTCCTGCGAGGCAATGGTCTGTCCGTTGGCAGCCTTGAAGACAATGGTGCCGCCGTCGGTATCGAGTTTGAAGGGCACGTTGTTGGGATTGCCGTCGTTAGAGTCGAACCACACCACCTTATAGCCTTTGGCGGGGATGACACCTGCCGTCTGGGGCATTGTCCACACAGCAGTCGGGTCGGCAGGGTCGCTGACCTTCACACCGCCAAGCTCGACGGCACGGTTTGTGGGGTTATAGAGCTCTACCCAGCCATCGAAGTTAAAGGCGGGGCTGATAAATTCGTCGACATTCGACGGCATAATCTCGTTGATGACGAACGAGCCGACAGTAGCCGCATTTTGTTCCACGGTGACGTTAGCAGATGCTGAGACTCCTGAGCCGTCGGCGGCAAACGCCCAGACCGTTGCTCTTCCCGGGCCAACGGCAGTAATGTTTCCATTATTATCAATCTTGATGATGTCGGGATTGCCTGTCGTCCATGTGACAAACGGCAGGGTAGCTGTCGCGGGTTCTATCATGGCAGTGGCCGTTGTTACTTCGCCCACCACCAGGTTTGTCTGTGCAATTTTCACGGTGATACCAGTGATGGACACCATGTCGGTATAGTACTCCAGCTTGAAGTTATCAAAGATACACCAGTTCGAACTATAGGGCTGCTGACAGCGCAGACCGATTCTCACATCGCCGCCGCCGTCAAACTCCATCTCGTTCCAGTAACGTCCTTCTCCAAAGAAGACGCTGGCCGAGTACATGTTGTCAGGATAGTATTTGTCTTCCGCAAACCAACAGCCATTGATATAGTTGGAAGAAGGGTCGGAATAGACGCTTCTGAGCTGCTTCGATGTCTCGCCAGCATACATATATCCGGTAATGTTCTGTTCACCATTGATATAGTCAAGATAATCACTTACAGTCCAATAGTTCTCGCCGTCAGAATATACACGATAGTTATCCTTGCAACGGTAGAACGCCTGTACCTTCAGACGATAATGACCTGAGGGCAGGCTGACCGTCTGCCAGATGTCGAAAGTACCGTTCCAGAACTCCTTACAACCATTTCCAAGATCCTGCGATGTAGCGTTAGACACCACCGTCCATCCTTCATTACTGTCCATTCCCGGATTGACAAGATACGACGTGACGTCGACCCACGACTTGGCACCATCGCCGGTGCTGTATTCCAACACGAAGTTGTCGAAGACGCACCAGTTATTGTATTGCTGCTGTTCACAGACGATGCCGATGGTGGCTACACCCTCGGCCTCGAATTCCAGCTCGTTCCAATAGAGTCCTTCCGAAAAGAACGATGTGGCAGCAGCGCTACCGTCAGGATAGTAAGCCGAGCCGTCTGACGTCCAGCAACTGCCGCTGTTATAGTTCCTTGAGAACTCATAGAGACTCTTCAATTTCTGTTGCTGACCTCCAGCAACAAGATAGGCGACAGTCTGCTCACTACCCGTCTGCCAAGCAGGATAGGCATCCTCGGGCATCGTTGGGCGATAGAATCCCTGTACACGCAGACGATAGCGTCCCTTGACGAGTCCCGTCAGCTGTTGTGTGAGCCTTCCGCCACCATTAAAGAAGCGCATACAACCCTGTGAGATGCCCTTCGTCCCAGCGTTTAGCTCGTCATTCCATCCAGCTGTCCCGTTGTCGAAGCCAGCATTCACCACATAGCGATTAGTGATGTCCGTCCAGTTAGCTGCACTGGTGCCGGCTACAAACGTAGCCAGTAACATTGTCAAAAGTATTCGTACTTTCATGAGGTTCATATTAGTAGTTTTCGTTAGTTCTGTTTGCAAAAGTACAAAAAAAATCCCGACACCCAAAAAGAATGTCGGGATTTTTTGCTTTTCTCGTAAAACGTCAGTACTTGATAATCACCGACTTCTTGGTGATGGTCTTCGTCGCAGGCGTTCCGTTGACGGTCAGGTGTGCCGCAGGCGTCTCGCTATCGGTACCATTGTCGCAGGCCCAGCTCTTGTTCACTTTGACAGTGAACGAGCCACCGTTGACGATGATGCCCGTGTCGCTCTTGATACCCTTGGGCTTGCCGACATCGTTGGAGCCCGTTGTCGTCACGTTAAGTGTGCCGCCACTGAACACCACGTCCTGCGAACAGTTGATGCCCTTGCCGCCGTCGCCCGTGCTTTTGATGGTCAGTGTGCCGGCAGTCATCGTAAAGAGGCTGTCGCACTTAATGCCTGCTGCCGACGCGGTGTCACGGACACCGTCGACAGTCTCTATCTTACAGTCGCCCGACGTAGTGATGGTCGTCGTGCCACCGGTGATGGTGGTATAGGCGTCGTTCTTAATGCCTCGTCCACCGTCGGAGGCCACCTTCACCGTCAGCGTGCCACCCTCGATGGTCAGGCCGTCGTTCACCTTGATGCCGTTGGAACCGTCCTCAGAGACATTCACGTTGATGGTACCCTTCTGGAACACGATGTAGTCGTCGGAGGCGATGCCGTTCTTACTGTTGCCGTTGACGGTGAGCGTGCCAGAGCCGTAGAAATATATCTGTCCCTCACTGAAGAGCACGCCCTTCTGGTCGATGGTCTCTCCGGCAGCGTTCGTCAGAGCCTCGGCATAAGTGCCGCCGTCGGCCAGTGTGTTCTCCGTACCCTCGACAATCTCCATGTAAAGGGCTTTGCCACACTGGTTGTTGATGGCGGGACCGTCTACATTGGTCAGGTTCAGGCCGTTGAGCTGTATGGTGTACTTTTTCTGGCGGTAGACGAGCAGCGAACCGTCGGAACTGCTACCGCTGAGCACGAGGAGCATGGTCGTGTCGGCTTCCAGTGCATTGACGGTCACGTCGGCACCGTTGACGCTGACATAACCGTTGGTGTCGCCCGTCACCGTCGCCGTGGCACCGCTGTAGACAATGTAAATAGTGTCGCTGCCGGCCACCACTACAGGGTCTTCGCCAGGCTCTTCAGGATTCTCCGGGTCTTCTGGAGTCTCAGGTTCTTCAGACTCTTCCGGATTGTCAATGTAACTCGAGAAATCACTGGTATCGTCCTTCTCGCAGGACGTCATACCATAAGTGAACAGGGCTGCCAGCAGCCAGATGAATATGCTGTATTTCTTCATGATCGACTCCTCCTCAGAGCTTAAACTTATAACTTACACCAAGGTAGTGCATATCGGGATCGTAGTCGCTCTCGTCTACATGACGCTGGTCCTGGAAACGGTAGTAGACATCGAGCGAGTGCTGCTTGCTGAGCTTGATGTCGGTACCCAGCGTGTAACGCACCTTCTCTATGCCCAGGCTGTTGTACAGTTCCATGCTGGCATAGGGTTTAAGCAGAGCACGTTTCTTGTCGTACTCCAACTGCAGGCGAGAGCGCAGCTGGTTCTTGGACTTGCTCTTACGTACCTTTTCGGTAGCCGTCCAACCTTCTTTACTCCCCGTCCACTTGGCTGCGGGGTAGTCGCTGAAGTAGTAGCGCTCGGTATCGGTTTCCGGGCGATAGGTGTACTGCCAGCGTTCACGCAGCGACACCTTCAGATTGGCAGGCAGCTTCAGCGTCCCCGTCAACGAGGCGTTCACGCGGTGGCGCGTTCCCCAGTAGCTGGGACGCCAGTAGTTGTCGGTAACCTTCTCGCGATAGTTGTCGTACAACAAGGAATAGCCGGCATCGGCCTTCAGACCTTTCATCAGCTTATACTCCACACCGAGAGAACCACTCCAGCGGTCGAAGGTCTTGAAATCGTTGCGCGTACGGAAGCCCGCCTCGACATTCAGGCTCAGTTTCTTGCTGAAGGACTTCTCCACACCGGCATCGAAGAGCAGACCGCCCTCGCTCTGCGCCTTCACGGGAAGTACACCCATTACTGCTGCAAGCAGCAAGCACACTAAAGTTCTCTCCATTGTGATTTCCTTACTTGATACTGTGAATTGACATCGCTGGCCTTGTCGCCCTCGTAGGTGACGCGCAGCACGGCTGAGTCCTTCAGGAAGTCGATGCCGCCAACGTCGACCTTGATGATCTTCAGTCCTGTACGGGCTTCGAGGTCGGCCTTCAGTTCGTCGCGCTTCTCAGGCTTGATGAGTTCAATGCGGTCATACTGGATGAGCTTCGTCTGCTTCACCTTCAGGTTAATCTCACAAAGCAGGATGGTACCAAAGGTGATGACATCGACGATGGCCAGTTCCACATAGTTGTCGGCCATAGCGTGAACCACCGAGAGACAGATGATGACAAACAGATAGGTCATCTCGCGCACAGGCATCGCATCGGTGCGGTAGCGCATGATCGAGAATATGCCGAACAGACCGAGTCCGACGCCCATCGTCGCCTTGCCGCGCTCCATGCCCATCATGAAGTAGACCAGGAAGAAGATGGCAACCGACATCACCATGAAGGTGAAGTAGAAGTCGCGGCGATGGCTCTTCTTGTAGTAGAGCTGGTTGATGATGATACCGTTGAACAGGAAGCACACGACAAAGCGTATGAGCGTGTGCAGGAACTCTGAGGAAATGAATGATAAGTCCATAATTATTCTTCGTTTTTTTTATTTATTGTCTCTTAGTATACGGGCCACGTCACTTAGCTTCGGCTTGAAGTTGTTCACCGGCAGGCCGTCGTTGGTCAGGGCGGCACCCATGCAGTACTTGCTGAAGCCGTGGGGATGGATGTGCAACTGTCGCAGCATCTCCAGCACGGGCGAGTAGCACAGGCCGTCGCGCTTCAGCTCGACGATGACCAGCGCCCCCATGTCGCGGTCACAGTCGGTGACGACGTTATGGAAATGCAGTGCGGTGTCGATGGTCAGGCGCTCGGTCTTGTCGTTGTTGACCAGCGTGATGCGGTGGAAATGGTTGTGCATGTGGGGTATCAGCGTGTCCACGCCATAGCGCAGGTGCTTTGCCAGAAACTCGCGCTTCGTGGGGTCGCTGAGGTCCATGTCGCTGACCTCTATGCGCTTCTTCTTCGTTCGGCCGTGGTTGTTCTTCGTCTTCACCTCCATGAACTGCAGGTGGCTGCTCACGTAGGTACGGAAGCGTATCTTCTGACGGTTCGTGTGCTTGTGCTGGTGTTCGGCGTACATCCCGTAGTCGCGGGTGTCGAAGTAGGTAGTGTCGTAGAGCATATTCCGCTCACCGTCTATCTCTTGGACGAAATAAGCCCCCTGCGCCATCTGGAGCAGGCGTTCCAGTTGCGGCAGCGTGGTGACGAACTTCGTGTCTATACGGTTCATCAGCTTCACGGCACTCATCTCCTCAAGGGTAATGGCGGGGAATTTCGCCAGGAGGTCAGTCATATAGTTCGGTTTTTACGCCACAAAGGTAATCATAAAAACTGAACCAGCAAAATCCTTTCAACAAATTGACAATTTTTTACTGTAAAACCCCACTTTTCGACCTACATCAGCCAATAAAAGTCCTGAACTGCTGGGCACCCTGATGATTGTTATCAAGGGCTTCCACTTCAGAGAGGTATTTCATGGCCTTCACTTTTTCTCCCAAGCCATAATAGCCGAGTGCAAGCATATACTTGCAGTGAATCTCGTTCTTGATGTCGAGCGAGCAGCGGCCGTCCTCACCACTCCCTTCCCAGATAAGCAGGTCGGGCAGCGACACGGCGAAGTAGTCCATCGTCTGGTGCTCATAAAGGTGCTGCTTGCCGTAGTTGATAAGTTTGTAGAACAAACTACGGGCCTTGTCTTCCTGTCCTAAGGCGCGATAACACAGACCAGCATAGAAAATCTTGTCAGGCTTCGCATCGTTATAGTACATGGCGGCAGCAGGCTCCGTAGGCCCGACGGTACCTTCCTCATAGCGACCGAGGAAGTAGAGGAAATCGTTGTCCTGTGCACCATAGAGTTTTCCTTCGCCGAGATGCGGAGGATAGACGAGACACTCTTCCAAAAGACGTTTGGCCTTGGCAGACTTTGGATCGCCCTTCAGTAGCTGTTTCGCCTGCTCTACCCTGCAAATCTGGTACTGTGCAGGCACCTTGCCTTCACCGCCCTCCCACGGATGGAACTGACGGGCGTCGAGCCTCTTCATGGCCTCCTCGTAGCGGCCCAACTGATTCAATAAGGTAATCTCCTCAAGCACGAGGTCATCGCGCTGCTCTATCAGCTCCGGATACTGCTGCAGGAAGTCAAGACGCTCCTGATGGGGACGATGCAGATGCTTGTAGAGCTGGTCGAGTTCCATGAGGATACGGCTGTCGGTCTGGTCCAGACGGAAGGCGCGCTCCATACATGCCACCGCCTCGTCCTGACGGTTCTGTTTATTAAAACGCACCAGAGCGAGGTTACGCCACACGGTGGGGAACCGTGGGTCGAGACGGGCTGACAGCTCCCAGTTCTCAACAGCCACGTCGTACTGCCGTTTGTCATAGTACAGACAGCCGAGATAATAAGGTGCACGGACACCGTCAGGGTTCATGGTCTTGGCTACCGTCAGGGCGACGACGTCCTCCAGACGGTTGGGGAAACAGCAGTAGCTATCCACCTGTTCTGCCTGTTCAAAAGCAGCATTGGCAGCTACGGCATCTCCCAGTCCGAGTTGTGCCCAGCCAATATAATAATATGTTAGCGGATGCTGTTGCTTTGCCAACAGCAGGACGTCAATACACTCCTGCCATAGTCCAGCCTGTGCATAGTCAAGGGCCAGTTCGTGGTAGTTATATACATTATCATGCATCAGCTCCTGAAGGTGCTCCAAAGACAGCCCTGAAAGCAGGTGCTCCTCATACATACAGCCATAGTTGAAATGGTCGAACTGGAGGGCTTCTGCGCAACACGCCAAAGCGCTGTCTGTTTGTCCGAGCTTACGCAGCACTGCGGCTTTCAGCGCACGAGCCTTATGGTTACAGCCATTGAAGACGAGACAACGATTCAGTTCGTCGAGCGCATCATTGTAACGGCCTTGCGACGTACTGATACAGGCGGCCTCGAAATAGCCAGCATCGGCCCACGCCTTGTTCCACGTAGACTTCCAGAACAGTTCGTAAGCCTCCTGAGGCCTGTTCTGGTACTTCCGACAGAGAGCCAGATTGAAAAGGGCCTCACCGTCGTAGGGATTGGGATTACGTTTCTGCCAAATCTTCACCGCTTTCCTCAAATAGGATTCCGCCTTGTCGAATCGGCCACGCCGTAGGTACCACAATCCCGTCTGGTTCAGACAACGCACATCGTTGGGGTCACGGCGCAGGGCCTCCTCGTAGTAGTCAAGGGCACTCCATGTAGCATGACGATACTGTTCCAGATGGAGTCCCGTCAGGTAGAGTTGGTCGTTGGTCTTCGTGTCCTGTGGCGAGAGGGCGGCCTCAGCAGCATCGGGGATAGGCCGGATCTCGTCAGGCTCTGCCTGCCAGATCAGAAGAGGAGAGAGGAAAGAGGAGAGAGGAAAAATAGTAAACAACAAGTCGTTCAGCGTTGCTTCCTTGACGTTGACGGTCGCTTCAAAAACGTCTTCGGGCGACAGCGTCACAACCTTATTATAATATTCCTCACCCTGCTTATTACGCAGGACAATGCGCACTTTCTGCTTCGATGTTGCCAGCACCTTGAAAGCAACCAGACTCCCCTCGCCCTTTGGAGAAGAGCAGGGGGTGAGGTTCAGAACAAAGTCCTTCGAGGCCTGCTTCACCACACCCAGCTCACGATAGGGCATGAAGTACTGCACAAACTGCTTCTCCTCGTAGGGCATCAGCCACGTGAAGTCCGGCTGGTTCTCGGTATAGACGCCAGCCATCAGTTCAATATAAGGACGGAAGCCAGAGCGAATACTACCGATAGGCAAACCATCGGAAGCGGAGCCAGTAGCCTCATCGGTCAGGTTCCTGTCCCATGCACGTCCAAAATCACCATTACCCCATGTCCACTGTTTCTTGCCGGGCGAGAAGTGGTGAGAGGCGACATGAAGCATACCACCGTGGCTGTCGTTCTCATAGCCACCCTCAAAGTCGTATTTGGAGTTGACGGCCATGTAGCTCGTGGGCACATAGATATTCTTGTAGTTAGAGATGTCGACACCAGCCGAATAGTCCATCTTATAGTAGGTTCCTGTAGCGATGGGGAAACTCGAAACGGCGCGCTTGCCATGGTCGAAGACAGCGTTGACGTCAGGGGGGAAGACACTCTGATACTGGTCGTTAACCTCGACAGCGGGATTCGCCCACCAAAGGAATGTCTGGGGCAACGGTGTACGGTTCGACACGCGACCCTGGATCTCGAGATAAGCACATCCGGGACGCAGTGTAAAGCCAGCCATACCTTTTTGGTGGAACATCCGCTCCATCTCATTCACCCACACCGTCACTGAACCGTCTTTATTCTCCACAATATCACAGTCAACAGGGAGATAGGTCGAGGGACGATGGTGTTGCGGCCAGTTGAACTCAACACCTCCGGATATCCAAGGACCGGTAAGTCCAACGAGGGCAGGCTTAATGACATGATTATAGTAGACGAAATGGCGCTGCTTGATCTTATCGTAAGCCATCTGTATGCGTCCACCCAGCTCAGGCATCACCATCACCTTGATATACTCATTCTCTAAGAAGACCACTTTCCATTCGTGGGGAGTAGGCTCGTTGGCTATCGACTCAACGACGGGATAGGGATAGACCACACCACTTGAACCTTGGTATACTCGTTTCTCCAGAAATATCGGATTCTTCTCTGCCTTCCCGATTTCATAGGTCGGGATGGTTACTATCTCTCTCCAGGCTTTTACCATAGTTTGTTTTTATTTATTTCACTTTTTTACCCTCTTTTCATACCGGTCGAGTTTATTAAGACAGTACCGACGGAAATCCCTCCAATGATAGTAGGGTGCACAGTCAGTGAAGATGGGCAGCTTGGCCTCCCGCTCATTCAGCAGCACTTTAAAAAGCACGTCCTTATCCTTTTTATCGCGGCGATAGAAGATAAACTGCACATTAGCTCCCATAGGGAAGACACTGGAACACCACCACCCCTTCTTCTCAATCTCATCAAGGTCGGAAGTACGAAGATCGTAGCCGTTGATGCCCAACAAACAAACCAACGGCAACAACACCGTCTCATGACCGAAGCGTAACTGTGCACCGGGATGGGATAGGCGAAAGCAGCTATCTGCATCAGCGATAATCTGTCGCAGCAAGTGGCGCTGACTATAGGGATAGTCGCCACCATTAAGAGGACAGAAGCCATACTGAAGGTACCACTGCACATTGTCTATCTGCCACATACGATAAAGGTCTTCTGTCGTAAAGAGGTCGGTCAGATAGGTGTCCTTATTTAAATGCGTGTTCAGTTGGAACAAGCCCATCTTCATCAGGTAATAGTTGAAAAACGTTTCGTCGACCAACTCTTTTATAATGTCAGGATTCTTGAATAGTAGTTCCATCAGTCGGCTATTTCCCACCCTGCTGGCAATATAAGCATCGTAGGCCTTCTGCGCCTCTGGTCTCAGATCACTCTGTCGCAGTATAGGATCCTGATAGTTCATATACCATTGTGTGCTCTTCGAGGCGTCTATTGTGATGTTGAGGCGAGGATTCAGTTGCGCCAATTCTATCAAAGCCGCCTCCATCGACAAAATACAACGGGGCACCACCGTACTACGACCAGAAACGCAAGCCGAGTCGGCAAAAACTTCAGGAAAACGGTTAAACATACGGCGCGCTATCTGGCGGTGCTGTGTCCTGCCAAGTGCAGTCAGGTCGCCCCAGCGGTCTTCCGAATCCTCCAGTATGAGGTTCATCTCGCTGAAGACACGTTTTCCCGTTGACGTCAGCTCGCGTACACCGTTAGCCTGTACCATCATCTTATAAGGAATCTCATAACCCGAACGTTTGTTGATGTAGCGCGAGCCGTGGCGTCCATAGTGAGATATGTAGAAAGGACGCTTACCTGAAGGCGGGGGCGTCAGGAGGTTGGGCACGTCGTCAGGGTAGACATCATAGTTGCATGAAGCATAGCCTGGGCTCTTCTTGATGATGTCGAACACAGGCTGTGCCTGCATCCCCATAGCCAGCAGCCAAAGGGCAAAGGCCAATAGCCAATGTGTTTTATTCATCGTTTCTCTCTTTTGCATAAGCATAAAGTTTACGTAGGTAGTAGCGTTTCACGTCCTGCCAATGGTAGTAGGGTTCACAGTCTGACTCGATGGGCATCCGCGCCTCATGTCCATTCAGCAGCACGCGCACCAACGGATCTGGATCGTCTATTCCACTACGGTAGTGTATCATCATCATGCTGCCACCCAGCGGTGCAATGCGGTAGTCAGCCCAACCAAGTGCTTCGAGCGAGTCGAGGTTTGAGGTCTGCACACCGTAGCCGTCTAGGTCCAACAGACATACCAGAGACATCACCACACTCTCTTGGGTATAACGGAGGTGAACCACCGGGTAGTCAAGTGTCATAATACTGTCACCCATATGAATCAGGTTCCACAGGGGACGGCGCTGCTCATAAGGCTGGTATCCTCCGTTCAGCGTACAACCGCCATAACGGATATAAGCCCAAGCATTGCGACGCAGCCAGTGACGATGCAGTTCCTCGGGTGTAAACACATCATAGAGTGACAAACTTCCCGTGTTTTCCACATACTGGGTGCTACATGCAAGGTCGAACAGCTGACGGCTCAACGCCGACGCATCAATACCGTTGGCAAAGTCTGCATCGTTGAAGAGAATTCCCATTAATCTGACATCGTCAGGTGCCCAACGGCCTATGAAGTCAGCGTATCGGGCCATTGTCAACGAGTCGCTGCGCATGGCCTCCAGCTCTTTGTCAACGGGGTTCATCCACATACTCGAGCGATGAGAGGCATCAGCATTCATCCTCATCGAATGGTGGGCACGCGACATCTCGAGCGATACTTCGCCCAAGGTGAGCAGACAGTGGTTGTCCACAATGGAGCGACCGTCTACAAAGCATCGGTCTGTAAAAATCTCCGGTAAGAGCTCTACCATCTGCCGTGCCTGCTCTCTTGCCTGCTGCTTGCCTAGTTCCGTCAACTCACCCGTCTTGTCCCGGGCGTCGTTTCTTAGCCATTCCACCTTACGCAGAACATCACGACCCATCGGAGTCAGCTTGCCTAAGCTATCGGCATATATTAGCGTGTTGTAAGGAGCATCGTAATATTCAGGACGTTCCAGATAGTAGGCCGAAGGACAGCCGTAATGATTTACGTAAAAAGGGTACTTGCCTGCTGGTGGCGGTGTGTTCTGAGGTTGCTCTGCCAGCGTCAAAGCATAGTGCATGCCCGCCATACGCCGCACATCAGACTGCAACTCGTCGGCAATGGTCTGCGCCATCGTACCCACTGAACAGCAGAACAATACAGCTATGAGTATCGTAGGCTTTGGTCTTATCATCATTTCTTGTCGTCTTATCTATTCACAAGTTCCTGTTCCAACTGTTCCAGACTCTTGCCTTTCGTCTCCGGACAACGGTGCCACAGGAAAATAAATGCACATATACAGATACCAGAATAAATCCAGAAGGTTCCACTGGAGCCAAGGGCGGCATTCATCGTGGGGAACGAGAACGTCAGCGTACAACAGCCCACCCAGAGGGCGAAAGTACAGGTGGCCATAGCCACGCCTCGGATACGGTTGGGGAAGATCTCGGCCAGTAGCGTCCACGTCACAGGGCCCAGTGTCATAGCATAAACAGAGATGGCTGTCACCACCAGCACCACCATCATCACGCCTTTCACCTCGAAGAAATAACAGGTTCCCAGCATCAGATATATAAGTCCGAGACCACCAGCACCAATCAATATCAGCGTTCGACGTCCCCACTTCTCGATGGTATATAGTGCTACGATGGTGAAGATGACATTGGCAATTCCAGTAATCACAATATTGATGAACATGCCGTCGACATCGAAACCTGCACCTACGAATATCTCCTGAGCATAGTTGAAGATGACATTTGTGCCGCACCACTGCTGGAACACGGCAATCACCAGGCCAAGCGACAGCACCCTTCTAAATGAGGATTGAGAAATGAGAAAAGAGAAATTGGAATTAGAAATGAAGAAATGGCCTTCTTCATCGTTTTCACATTTATCATTTATCATTTTTAATTTCTCATTTCTCATTTTTAGATACACCGGGCTCTCGGGAATGAAAAGACTCGTCACGAGGAACAATGCGGCAGGTACGGTCTCGGCCCAGAACATCCAACGCCAACCCCATGCCACGTTCCACGCCTGGCTCTCCACGACGCCAGTGTCTCTCGCCAGCAGCATATTGACTACCTGCGCAGCAAGAATACCAAGGACGATGGTCATCTGATTTAGGCTGACCATCCGTCCACGGATGTCAGCCGGACTGACTTCAGCAATATACATCGGCGACAGTGCCGAAGCCACACCAATGCCTACGCCTCCTATAAAGCGAGCGATATTGAACAGGGTGAAATCGCTGAAAAGACCTGTGGCGACTGCGGATACCGTAAACAGCACAGCTGCCAGCGTCAACAGCGGTCGGCGGCCCCAACGGTCGGCGGCAGAGCCTGCCACCATGGCGCCTATCAGACAGCCTACAAGAGCCGTCGACATCGCCACGCCCTGCATGACCGGAGAACCGGCGATACCGAAAAACGCCTCGTAGAACGGCTTGGCACCGCCTATCACCACCCAGTCGTAGCCGAAGAGTAGTCCGCCCATTGCCGAAACGGCACAGATGAAATAAAGAAAGCCTTTCATGCTTAATGTTTAATGCTTAATGCACAATGCTTAATGATAAAAAACTGGTGCAAAGATACAACTTTTTTGCTGACAAGCCACCAGATTTGATAAGAAAAACGAACTTTTCTTTTGTATTGTGCTCACTTATTCGTACCTTTGCAGTCCAAAAACAGGACTGTTATGAATATCGAAACACTGATAAGCCAAGCCGCAGCCGAGGCCGTGAAGGCGCTCTACGGCATAGAGGCTAACGAAAAGATGCTGCAGCTGCAAAAGACACGCAGCGAGTTTGAGGGTAACCTGACACTGGTGGTATTCCCCTTTGTGAAGGCCGCCAAGAAATCGCCCGAGCAGACGGCTCAGGAGATTGGTCAGTATTTGGTCGACAACTGCTCGGCCGTAGAGAAGTTCAATGTAGTAAAAGGCTTCCTGAACCTGAGCATTGGCGAGGGTGCATGGCTGCAACTGCTACAGGCCATAGATCAGGACGACAATTTCGGCAAAAAAACTGCTGACGAGAATTCTTGCGACCCTTCGATAGCAAGCGACCAGAGGTCGAGCGCTCCTCTCGTGATGATCGAATACTCTTCACCCAACACCAACAAGCCTCTGCACCTGGGTCATGTCCGCAACAACCTGCTGGGTTGGTCATTGGCGCAGATCATGGAAGCCAACGGCAACAAGGTAGTGAAGACGAACATCGTGAACGACC
>Ga0310786_10004672_pt1 | contig 18944 bp, 20 predicted proteins | sample AusTroGonzalo_MG_FD_203881 | JGI IMG/M metagenome (GOLD analysis project Ga0310786, IMG submission 203881) | Bovine rumen microbial communities from tropical cattle in Woodstock, Queensland, Australia - Gonzalo_03 (v2) (version 2) | ecosystem: Host-associated > Mammals > Digestive system >... | reverse complement strand
AAAGCAAAGAATAGCCAATACATCGGATGAAACTAAAACATATCATGAAATGAAATAATATTTACAAATAACGAAATTAAAAAATCTGAATTACTCACAGATTTCTGATTCACATGAGAACAACAAGATATAAAAGTTATAACAAATAGTTTCTCATATTGTGCAAATGGGATCGATACAAAACCATTAAAAATAACCATAAACAAGCAAAAAAATACTATAGTAAATATTCCAAAATTCGATAATGAAACAACAAATAAAATGACAAATGCATTTATTGCTGTATTAGTTGAAAGAATGGAAAACAAAAGATTACCACAATACGCTATAGACGAAATAGCAGAAGATCTAAATAATTTCCTAATTATAGTAAAATTAGTAAAAGACGACAATAACGAGTGTAAACAAAATATGACACAATATTACACAAACAGATTCAAAAAAGCACTTATAAAATATGATCTAATCAACGATTAAACATAAACCACATAAAATTATATTTCTACAATTTCTACATTTCTACTATCTCAATCTTTTTCAATAGTAATTTTTGCATAATGAGAAATATCTAAACTATCAATAAATTTTGGCCACTCAATAGCAATATATTCGTGCTTTGAAATTTGATCATTAATTCATTTTTCCCAAACATCATTTTCTTCTCAAATCCTATACATATCAACGTGTAACAATTTTCAACCATAAGAATTTATATAAGCATAAGTAGGACTTTGAACAATATTTTCATCGATTCACAATCAGTTTGCAAATCATTTAGTCAATAAAGTTTTTCAAGCTCACAAATCTCCAAATAATAACAAAATTTTATATTTTTTTGATAATTCTTGTCACAACTTAAACATTTCTTCAGGAGTAGAGATTTTCATAACTAGAATTTAATTATTAAATAAACAATTCAAGTAACAACAGCAAGTCTAATTATTCTTGATTTTAATTCAATAAAATATACGATAATTGCCGAAAAATATTTAAATGAAAAATACAATTATGAAAAAGTTTTATTTAATAGACTGATCCTGATTTCTATATAGAGCATATTATGCTTTCCCTGATATGCCTGATAAAGACTGACATAACATAAATACTGTATACTGATTTTTCCGTATGATACTAAAAATGTTTCTTGAAAAACCAGATTATTTCATGATAGCCCGAGATGCACCATCAAAGACACACAGACACGAAGCATATCCAGAATATAAAGCAAATAGAGCAAAAGCTCCAGATGATTTCAAAATCCAGATTCCTATCGTACAAGAAATCACAAATAAATTATGAATTCCAAATCTAGTTTTACCATGATATGAAGCAGATGATATCATAGCATCAATTGTAACGAAATTCAGAACTGACTCAGATTTAGTATGCAATGTGTTTTCAGCAGATAAAGATTTAAAACAACTCCTAGATGAAAATGTAATTTTCACAGACCCAAGTAAATGAATTACATACAAAACAAATGATTTCATCCAAGAATTTTGATTTGAACCAAAGTATATTTTAGATTACCTTGCTTTGATCTGAGACAACGCTGATAATATCAAATGAGTACCTTGAATATGACCAAAATGAGCAAGTGACCTAATTAAGGAATATAAAACTATAGAAAATATATATGAGAGCATTGATTCAATTCCTTGAAAAACAAAAGAAAAATTAGTTGAATGAAAAGAATTTGCTGAAAATGCAAAAAAACTAATTCAATTGGAAATATCTCCAGAAATAGACGAAATTTGATTAGAAAAGTACAAACTTGATATAGATTTCAACAATTACAAAAAAACTTTAGTAGAAGAATATAATTTCTGATCAATGGAAAAAGTTATCACAGAAATCAAAAATAAGTATCAAATGCCACAACAAACAAGCTTATTTTAAAAATTATTTTTGAAAAATTTTCGCTAAAAAGAGCAGAGGAGCAGAAACAACTCTCTGCCAAGTCGGTTTTACCCATAAAAATGCAGGATAATCCTTTAAAATAGTATTCATAAACTTAAAAAATTTATTATTTGTATTTCTTGATTCAAACGGATATTTTATGAAATCTAACAAAAACTTTAACATTTTATTTTTTAATTATTAATCTAATTTTGCATTAACATAATAGTCATTAAAGAACATAACGGCTTTTCTTAATAACAAATCCAATTTATCAGAATCAGATAAATCTACTTTTGACAAATCGATTTTCAAAGATACAAAACGACTATATCACTCTCTCTTAAATCTTCTAAACAACTCAGGAATCTTCATTTCTCATTCTCAAGGGAACAAATGCCTAGCTTTTGGATTTGCATCTGATAAATATAAATTAGAAACATATGGTACAAAACGATCAACTTTATTCAAAAAATCCTTCTCAAAAAGATCTAAATCCATACATGAAATATCTAATCACAAATTGCATCAATATTTTTGTATTATATCAACAATATCATTAAAACGATATTTTGGGACAATCGAAAATGGATGATAATAAGAATCAGCAGGATTAATAATCGAAAATTTTATATCTTTATTTTTCGATTTATACTGTTCAATATTATCATTAATAAAATAAAAGGATTTATAATCAAAATATTTAGGTGCATTAATACATATAGTATCAGCATTCACAGCCTCGCAAAGATCCAAAGCTCTATCCATTTCTTTTTTATTTAATTTTGGAGATGTTTGAATAACTTTAATTGGGAACTCATATTTTTCTACTAATTTTTTTACATACCTCACATTCCATGCATCAAAATTTTTCCAAATAGCCAAATCCAATCCATCAAATCATGCATCCTTAGCTAATTGGAAAACAAGATCCAATCAGAAACCTGGCAAAGTATCAGTACTCAACAAAAATTTCACATCTCAAACCTTTTTATTTTTTTTCAACATTTTTTATTTTTTATAAAACTAAATAGACAAATCAAGTATCACACAAAATCAATTATAAATAAATTTTTTCTTTTTGCAAATTTTATCACATATTTTATCTAAAATTTCTAATAATAAATCACTTATGATCAGATCACGGTGTTTTAACTTGAGTAATAGTTCAAATCTCAGCATTATCATTAATAAATATCTGATCAATATGCGAAGATATAATTCACAATCAATGAAAACTTCGTGTAAATAAACGAGAAAATTTCTTTGTCAAATTTTTCATTCAAATTAAACCACTCTCTAAATCAGCATAATAATACGACCAAGGAGAAAGATTAAAATCTCAAATTACCAAAATTCTATCATTTTCTCAATAGGTCTTACCAGCGAAATCTCATATTAATTCCTGTATCTGATTATTTCTCATCCTAAAATGTTTCAAAGAAACCGGAGCAGCAGTATGTACTAAATAAATATAATAAACTACACCATTATAATTCACCGAGAAATACGAATATCTCCACTTTCATCGCTCCATTTCCTCAGTCAAATTCTTTATAGGATATTTACTAAATACGACATTTCCATAATACTTATCCGAATATTCTACACGAGAAGAATATGGATATTTTTCATTTAAAACATCTCACAAATTTTGATTAAAATCATCAGTAAATTCAACCATCAAAACCATATCTGACTCATTTTCTTCTATCCATTTATTTAGTTCGTCATAATTTTTTGACTTATAAAGAATATTTGAGTATAAAATATCTAATCATTCTTTATTTCAAGAATATCATCAAAATCATTCTCAAGTATAAAATGCTCAATATTTCCTAGAATAAAGGAAGAACACTAAACCAAATAATAAAATAAAAAGTGGAAATACTCTTGCAAAATATTTCTTTTTTCTAAACACAAAAGATAATATAAATAATATTAAAGAAATGGCACAAATATATGGCAAGAAACTAATAACTAATTCACAAAAATAAAATTGTGGGAAAAAGAACACAAATAACAAACACAAAACAACAATTCATAGGAAAATGATCAAAAACATAGTAACAAAAAATAAATTCTAAATACATAAGACAACTTATATAAATGCTAGTAATATTTTCAATGAAATGTTGATAAAAATCGACAACACATTATAAGCCATATTTATTGACAAATAACAGCGAAATTATATAATCAAAATAGTTCAATAGTGAACAAACCACCACAGGGTGATCTGTGGAACCAAAAATCTATTAAATTTATGGAAAAGATTTTTGCAAAGGTCGCTGCAACCTTAATTGCAGCACTAATGATTGTGCTTTTTGTCTCATGCAATGGGAGAAAAGAAGGGGAGCGGGTACCGAAAGGTTTCGCATTTGGAATTGATGTCAGCCAATATAACGGTGACATCGAATGGCCTAAGGTCAAAGCACAAACCAAGACCAATGATCCAATAAAATTTGTGATCATAAGGTCAACAGTTGGCACAGACCGCGACAAAAGATATGATAAGAACTACAACGAAGCCAAAGAAAACGGCTTTATCGTAGGAAGCTATCACTATTACCGGCCAAATCAAAATTCGACCTTGCAGTTCGAGAACTTCAAGTCAACAGTACATCTGGCAAAAGGAGACATCCTGCCGGTAGTAGACATCGAAGTAAACTCGACCGTGCAGTCAATGAACTCATTAAAGGTAGGCTTAAGAAACTTTATAGACTTGGTAGAAAAAGAGTATGGGGTAAAACCCATAATATATACCAAGTTGTCAATGTGGAGAGACTACTTGGCAAGTGACTTTAGCGACTGCCAGCTCTGGATTGCTGCATACAGCACATCCAGACGAGAAGATCCCATCGTACAAAATGCAGCGATACACCAATTCACCAAAGAAATCAGGAACATCCCGGGGATCCCCGAGAAATTCACTGATGGTGACGACTGCAAAGACATTAGCACAATCATCTACAGGTAAATTTACGCGAACTTTGTTATGAGTATATCTCGTAATAAAGTTCGCTTTTTCAGTATACTAAAATAATATCTTGAAAATTTACAGCCATTCAATATGATAAAAACCAAAATTTTAACACATAAAAACGATATTACCATGAAAAAATTACGAATAATTTTCTGACTCAGCTTTTTATTACTTTGCTGATGTTCATTAAAAGATAAATGCATTACGGCCGATTGTTTACCAGAAAATCGAGAAACCGAAAATACTAAAATTGAAGAAGAAATTGCCACAACATCTGAAGAAGCAATAGATACAATCCTTCATTTATTTAATGATTGTAATTATCACGAAAATTCAAAAACATTCATTGCATATGCAATACTATGAACTTGATTAAATGAGAAATGACGAACAGAATATTATTTAGTAGTAAACGGACAATGATACTATTTAGATGAAAGATGAAATATTAGTGATGAATGCTGATTCGGAGGCATTCCAACAAGAATCACTATCGATGAGACAAAAGAACTTCCATCATTCCAAGACTACAAAACAGCAGAAGATTGAACAGAATTTGATAGTTCAACAAAAGAAATGTTTTCTGAAAAAGCAGACAAAGCAATAAAAAGTTGAAAATACACATTCAACAATGAAAGACCATTCTTAGAACAAGCAGAGGAATACTTCAATACAACAATCATCCCAGAACCAAAAAATAACTTCGAATGCACATTCTGTGACAAACTCCGATACTATGAATATAGTCCTGAAGATTATAATAAAGAAACAAACGATTCATATTTCAACTACATATCAGAAAATAACGGTAAAAATACAATCTACTTCTGAGCAGATTGAACATTCGAAGCTAAATGATCTCGAGATGAATGAAAATGAACATGGGTTTTCTGAAAAGATGCAAATACAATCATAGTTTCATACGAAGCTTTGCCACATGTTTACGATAGATACATCATCATAAATCAAGATGAAAACAATCTAAACACAATCCTCGAAATAATTCAAAAATAGTAACACAATTATTAATTCTTAATTCTCAATTATGCCATCATTCCATATTCTCACATTCGGTTGTCAAATGAATTATGCAGACTCTGCAAGAATCAAAACAATTCTCCAAAATTGCTGATTTTCGTATGAAGAAAATATCAAAAATGCTGACATAATCATCCTCGACACATGTTCAGTTAGACAAAAAGCCGAAGACAAAATCACATGACTAATGAAATGATTTGATAGAAAACAAAAAATTTGGATTACGGGATGTATGATCCAGCACAATATCAGAGCAAGTAAACTTACAACAAAAAAACTTCCAGAAACTCTGAGAAAATGAAATTTTTTGTGAACAATCGATGCAGAAAAAGCTCAAATTGTATGATTAAATACAAACGATGTCGATGAAATAAAATGAGAAAATATTATCCCAATAAACAATGCATTCAATCCACAATTTTTTAATTTGAAAAAAACTTTTGATAATTTGGAATTGTATTGGAGAATTGATGATACAGGATTCTTGCCACTAATTTTGAAACATATCTGATATGATATATCATATGACAAAGCCATATTTAGTGACTACTGCCAAATCGTACCAGAATGAAATACTTCCATGAACACAAACCATAGAAAAACTGCATACATTCCAATTTCCACATGATGTAGCCAATTTTGCTCATACTGCATCGTACCATTTGCCAGATGATTAGAAAAATATTTCCCAGTGGAACAGATAGTCAATGAATGCAAAACTCATCTACAAAACGGAGCAGAGGAGTTAGTTCTGCTCGGACAAATCGTAAACAAGCACCCACAATTCGTACAAATAATTAAAGAAGTTTTGAAATTGGATTGATTAAAACGACTCAGATACACTTCACCATATCCTACTTATTACAGCGACGAATTGCTCGAACTTCACGAAAAAGAACCAAAACTCTGTCCACATATCCACATCCCATTTCAAGCATGATCAGATAGAATTTTGAAACTAATGAATAGAGGATACGACAGTGAAAAAGCCAAAGAATTCATAGATAAAATCAGATGATTAAAAAGAGACATCAGCATCACGACAGACATAATAGTATGATTCTGCGATGAAACAGAAGAAGATTTCCAAAAGACTTTGGAATTGGTTGAATACTGAAAATTTGATATGATTTATATCTGAGTATATTCTACTAGACCTGGAACCTATGCTCAAAAGCACCTTCAAGACAATATCCCATACGATATCAAACAAGATAGACGAGATAGATTAAACAATCTCTTGAACAAAACCTCCAAAGAAAACAATGAAAAAGAAATAGGGAATACAAGAATTGCCTTGATAAACAGATTTTCTTGAACAAACAAAGATTGAATCTATCTATACGAATGATACACAGATAACAATAAACAAATCATAATTTCATCAAAATCACAGTTAACTCCATGAAATTTCATTGACACAAAAATCACAAGTGGAGTAGTATTCAAGTTGTTTGGAGAAATAAAAGAAAATATAAACAAGTTAAAACAAACATACCATTGACATAATTATAAAAATACATATAATAGTTACAATTAAAAAAAAGTTAAACAATAAAAAACTAACAGAAATGAAAGAAAAACAAATCAAAAGATTGATTAGAATCCTAATCGAACTTCCCATCAATTTTTTAGGTAGTTTCTACGTCACTTACATTATCATTACACGTTTTGGTGGTTACGGGCTAATTAATCCCATACCATCAACAAAACTATTTCTCACAAACACCATCTTACCAATTGTGATAGGAATAGTAATTATAATTCTAATAGATTTGATAATCGATTCTATAATCAATTACCTAACGGACAAAATCAGTTTCTTCCTATTCAGAAAAAATGAGATAAAAATCATCGAAAAAGGAAGGAAAAATTGGTTTGAATGGTTTACCACGCAAAACGAACTAAGTCCCGAAGGACAAATCAAACTAGTCGAACAAGCGGGAATAGACGAAAAACATCTCAATATGTTAATGGGATATACAGACAAGCTATGCCCTGAAGCAGCATCCCTCTTTGTCAACACATTGTTAGATTACGTGGAAAACTACTTGGTTAACGGATATTACCAAGTTAATATCCTATCAATCTTAGTCAATGGCTTAAAGGGAAACCCAAAGTATAGTGAGATCCTAAGAAACTACGTAAAAAGGAACGATTGGGGCTATGTCTATCTATCACACGAAAACTTCATTGAAAAGTTAATTGAAAACGGCGAAACAGAAATTCTCATTGGACTTTGCAAAAAAGAGAAATACATGAAGCCAGAATATGAAGTTATGTTAGTTAAACAAGCTACAAAAGAGCCAAGATTTAAAGACGTCATAGTTGAATATCTAGATGCCATAAAAAGCAGCAATTGCAGATATTACAGGACAGAAAACAGCATGGGCTGCAGCGTCAAATATGGCATGTGGAAAGACAACATAAGCGAAGAGGCCGAAAATGAAATAGCTGAGAACTCTTCATATGACATCATTAATGTCTACTGCAAATATGTAGAGAATCTTCGGTACACAACCCAATCAATTCTCGCAAAAAGATACCAAGAAAACAAAGACGAAGGAATCAGAGAAATCCTGCTGCGACAAAAGTTGTTATGTAACGATGCTCTGAGCATCATAATCCACGACAATTAATAAATAATTTAAAAAAATGGCTCCCGAATAAGGGAGTCATTTTCAATAAATTAAAATATTAATAATAATATTCAAGATAAAATAAAAAAAGTAAAATATTTTTTCACTTGAATTTTTATATTTTTTAGTTATTTACATATTTGAGAAAAATTATTTAATTTCTAATTTTTTCCGACCATGAAAATTATCGTAGATGTAGCTAAATTAAATGATATCATCGATATCAGCAGTAGATTTGTAGCAAAGAACGCAACTTTGCCAATTTTGCAAAACATTTACATGAAAGCATCTATCGACAATATAGTAGTTAGAGCTACTGATATGGAAAAATATGTAGAAATTGAAGCTCCTTGTGAAGTAAAATTGGAATGAGCAATCACAATCAATGCGAAAATGTTTTCAGATATCATCAAAGCTATAGAAGATAAACAAGTAGAGATTTCAGTAGATCAACAAAGCCAAATCATGACAATCAAATCATGAAAAGACAATTTCGAGATTCCTGGAATATCTGCTAGTGAATATGTGGCTTTGCCAGATGTACCACAAGACAATAAACTTACATTGGATACACAAGGTTTATCAAACGGAATCGAAAAAGTAGAATACTCAGTTACTGAAAAGAACTTCAGTCCAGTTTTGACATGAATCTTGATGAAATCAAAAGAAGAAGAATGAAATAGAAAATTAGTTTTTGTTTGAACAGATTCATTTAGGCTTACAGAATTCAAAACAAATTCTACAATAGTTTGAGATGATTTTTCTCTAATCATACCTAAAACATCAGTTTTGGATATCAAAAAAATATCAGATTATGCTTGAGAAAAATGATGTGAAAACGTTCAACTAAAATACTCAAATAATCTAGTTGCTTTTGATTTCGATATAGATTGAATGAAGATTTTGGCTACAACATTATTGATTCAATGAAACTTCCCAGATTATGAAAGAGAAGAAGTTATGCCAACAAAATTCAATACAACATTGATAATGAACAAAGATGACTGCGAAAAAGCAATCAAAAAAATCTGAATTTTGACAAGAGATATTAATAACTTCATCCAAATCGAAGTAAACGATTGAGAAGCTTCTGTTTCTTCTGGAAAGACAGACAAGTGAACATGAAAGACAAATATCCCAGTACTAATGGAATGAGAACCAGTATCATTTGGAATCAATGGTAGATATATCACAGACTTCATCAGGACAATGGACACAGAAGAAATAGTTTTCAATGTAGTTGATAGTCAAAGACCACTTATCGTCCAAAACAAAAACGATAAGAATTACAATTGCGTAATTAGACCTTTAATAAATTGATAAAAAATCCATACATAGAAATAAAATCTCGCCTAAAAACGAGATTTTTTTCATTTGAAAAAATAATAAATATTTGTACACTAAAAAAGATAATTTAAGACAATAACAGTACAATATGAAAAGAATAAAAGCTTTCACCTTATTAGAAATGATTATTGTAGTAGCAATAATCTGAATAATATCTACATCATTATTGAGAATGAAAAATAATTCAAAAAATAATCATACAGATATGTGAAGAGAAGCAGTAAACATGATACACAAAGAAATAGACCAACATCTTAAAAACTTTCAAAGAAATAAGGTCCGAGAAAATAATTGAGAAATAAATGAAATAAAATATTTTAGGTTAATATTTTCTGACACTATATCAACAGAGACTGGTACAGAAATAATAATCGGAAATTATTATAGTGGAGGTACCAATACATATTTTGATTCATGAACATTAATAAATAACCAAAAGTATTCTGCATTTCAATACTTAAAATGAGTAGACAAATATACATTTTACACACGCAATAAAAGCTGAGTTGCGATAAATCCAATACGAATATCAAATAACTGAAAAATTTACACATGAAATAATAATGATGCACCTAATGAAACAGAATTAGAAGAAAATGAATACCAATTTGTAATTTGTTGATGAGAATCATGAATAATTGAACATATAGGAGCAATCACAATAAATGCAGTAACAAAAGAATCAAGATTAGACCGATGCCGATCTGAAAAATATAGTGGAATTGATTGCAATATTTTTGAAAAATGCAAATAATATGAAAGATCAAAAATTACTATTTTATGAAATAATGCAATATCCAGTACCAAAAAATTCAAAATTATTTGAGTACTGAGCAAAAAAAGAAAATATAAATTTTGAAGAAAATCAAAAATTTTCTCGAGATAAAAAAAATGAATACATCGAACAATTTACAACAAAGATAAACAGATTTTGAAAATTATACAAATCGCTACCATTTATCTCAGAAATATTTTTATGCAATTCAATCACATTCAATTCTCTAAAAAAGGATTCTGATATTGATATATTTATAGTAACAAAAAAAAATAAATTACGAAGAGCTAGATTTTTTAGCGAATTATATTTCACCATATTATGACAAAAAAGATTTAAAAATAATAAAAAACAAAAATTTTGTTTATCGTTTTACACAAGAGAGGACAACACGAATCTATATTCAATTATGCTAAAAAATAAAAGTGATATCTATCTATGATACCGGTTAGCACACTTGGTACCATTGTATCAAGAGGAAAAAAATGATGATTGAATATACAAAACCAACCCACGATTTAGTGCAATGTTTCCAAATCATCCACAAAAATACTGCATTAACATCTGAACAAATTTGTTCACATGAAGCTCGATATTCAAAAAAATAATTGAATTCATTTTCTGATGATTGTTTTGAAAACTTATAGAAAAATTAATCAAATACATACGGAAACCAATATTACAATACAAAACAAAAAAATTATGAGATAAATGAAAATGAATAATCGTAAACGATAAAATGCTAAAATTCTACGACGACAAAAGATATCAAATCGCCTCAATTTTCACACTAAAACAGAAAAACTAGACACCATTGATAACCAAAAGTTAGATATACTAAAATTAAAGAAAAATCAGTTCTAACCTATATGATAACTAAAGTATATCACAATAATTAAAAACCAATTTGCATTTGGTATATTTTTTGATAATAAAGCAATCGTAAATAAAATAATTTGTAGAATGTAACAAAAAATCTCGTAGGTAAACAACTTTAATTTTTTATTTTCATAAAAAGATGCAGGATATTAAAGCTATTTTTGACATTGGAAACGATTCCATCAAGGCTGTTGTATTTGCAAATGATGAATGAAAAAACACAATTCTTGCAAAGCATATCGAGCCAACACGCTGAATGCGTAAAGGAAAAATTCTGGATACAGAGGCATTTACAAAAAGCATAAACAACATTATCGAAAACTTCGTTAAAAAACTATGATGAGATTTCATAGATGAAGTATTCGTTTGAATTTCACACCCAGATGCAGTAGTAAAAAGAATAGCAGAGCAAAAGAGAATAATGGATCCTGAAATTACAGAAAATGATGTTGAACATTTATCAAAAGTTGTTGCTGATATTGCTATAGAAAACAATATGGAAACAATAAAGATCGTTCCTGTTCATCGAATTATAGACGATACAAAGAAAGAAAAAGATCCAATCTGATTGAAAGGAAAGAGATTAGAACTAGTAGCAGACGCATTTATGGTTCCAAAAAGTATCTACAATGGAGTACTTGAAGCATTTGATAACGTTTGATTATCAATATCAGATATCATACCAAATATACTGTCTGCAAGCGAATTAATACTAGATTATGACCACAAAGATTTATGAACAGTATTAATTGATATATGAAAAAATCAAACAAGTTATGCAATATTTGAAGATGGATATGCATTATGATACTGAACAATCCCAGCATGATGAGAAGATGTAACTAAAGACATTTCTATAGGAATGCAAATAGATATCAAGGATGCAGAAGAAATTAAAAAAACACACTGAACAGCTATTTCAAATAGGAAACCTGCTGATAACGATCAGTTAGATACATTATTCTTGACTGAAATTATATCATCAAGATACGAAGAAATATTTGAAAAAATCAACAAACACCTAAAAGCACTTGATAGAGATTGAAGGCTTCCAGGTGGAGTAATATTAATCTGATGATGAGCAAAAATGCCAAATCTAGATTTATTAGCAAAAGATGTATTCAAATTAGCAACATTCTATGGTAAAGATACACAATTGAACCTATGAGACATTTCAAATAATATTCAATTTACAAATGTATTATGAACATTTGTATGGTCAGAAAAATATCAAGACTGAAGAAAATGATGAGCTTGATTTGGTAAAGGTATAAAACAAATATGATGAAAAATATGAGATTTCTTTAAGAATTTATTCTAGCACATTTGTGCAAAACATTTACTTTGTAATTATAGATTAAAAATGGTTATCAATGAAGTAAAACCTGAATTTATACCAGGAGCAAAAATTAAAGTATTAGGAATTGGTTGATGTGGAAATAAAGCCGTAAATAGGATGATTAGCGAATGACTACAAGGAGTAGAATTCGTAGCAATAAATACAGATGCTCAAGATTTAGCGTGAAGTTTAGCAGATAAAAAAGTAAACATCTGATTAAATTTAACTAAAGGATTATGAGCTGGAGCTAATCCAGAAATTGGTAGAAAAGCTGCTGAAGAAAGTGAAGCAGACATCAAAAACATGTTACAAGATACAGATATGGTATTCATCACAGTTTGAATGTGAGGATGAACATGAACATGAGCAAGTCCAGTAATAGCAAATATAGCAAAAGAAATGTGAATTTTGACTATATGAGTAGTTACAAAACCTTTCGAATTTGAAGGTAAAAAGAGAAAATTAAATGCTGAAGAATGATTATGAAAAATTAAATCAGCAGTAGATACATTAATAGTAATACCTAACGAAAAAATCTTCAATGTGATCGACAAAAAGACTACATTTAAACAAGCATTCTTGATGATTGATCAAATCCTTTATTCTGGAATCAAAGGAATATCTGATTTAATCATAAAACCAGGTGATATCAACATCGACTTTGCCGACATCAAGACTGTAATGCAAAATTCATGAAACGCATTATTGGGAATCGGATACGGAGCAGGAGAAAAGAGAGCAGTAGAAGCTGCAAGAAAAGCTATCGACAATCCATTAATGGAAACAAATTTGGACAAAGCAAAGAGTATCATATTTGCAGTATCAGGATGATCTGATTTGACTCCAACTGAAGTACAAGAAGCTGCAAGTATCGTTGAAGAAATTATCGATGATGATGTAAATATGATTTGGTGAATGTCTTTTGATGAAACTATGGAAGACGAAGTTCAAGTTACAATTATCGCTACATGATTCGAAGAACAAAGTTTAGAACCTGCTCACAAAAAGATTTGATATGATGAATTATGAAGACCTGACGCTAGAAAGTCAAATTACAAACCTATGAATCAAAGCCAATGATTCATCGAGAGAATAGTCAGCAGGACAAATGAAGAAACAGCAAGTGCACAACAAGAAGAAAAAAATGATTTCTTCAATTCAAATAAATCAGAAGATATGGACGATGAAACACCAGCTTTCATCAGAAAAAGATTAAACAACAACGAAGATTAAAAAAGTTTTGATTATTTAATGAAAATTATTATGATATTTTTATGATTGGTAGTTTTGAAATTTATTTCAAAAAAAAGTAATGTTATTAAAAATTTCAAGTCCAGAGAAAATTATATTTGAAGGCGAAATTGATAAAATAATTTTACCTACAGAAATTGGTGATGTCACTGTAAAACCATGACAAAGACCTACTGTAACTTCATTGAAACCAGGAATTATCACAATTTCTCCAATTTGAAAATTCAAAGAAAAAGATTTTGTAAAAACAGATGAATGAATTTCAATTAGCATATCAAAATGAATAGCATTCATAAGTGAAGACTTAGTAAAAATCGCTACAACAGTTGCTACGACAAAAATCAGTGAAGATGAAAAGGAATTAAAAGAAAAGAAAGCACAATTAGAAAAACAAATTAGAGAATTAAGGAAAAAGGGTAGCCTAGAAGAAATTGAAAATTCATTAGTAAAATTGGAGAAAATAAATGCCGATTTAAAACTACAAGCATTGCACAATTAAATAATAATTCGTTCACATACAAAAAAATCTTAGCCTAAGCTAAGATTTTTTTAAATTAAATATTTTTAAACTAGAAAGCTATTGTAGAACCGTCTTCAAGAATACAAGCTCAATCAGCCCATGTTCATCCAGCATTTGCACAAGTATTAACCATATCTTGTTCAATCTCTTCTGCTGTAGCATTTTCATCTACAACCATTTTTCTCATCATTGGTTCATCTGATAATTCATCAGCAGTTTCTTCTTCATCAAGACCGATTACTACAGAAGGAGATTCTTCAATTTCAATTCAATGATTACCAGCATCCACCTCTACAGGGCAAATTTCTTCACCATCACAAGATAATTTTTCTTGAGTTTTAATATTTTCACATCAAGCAACAACTATAACTCAAAATAATAAAACGAATAACCAAACTTTTAAATTTCTCATCAAACATGTTTTTAAAATATAAAAAATTGTGCTGTCAATATACCAAAAACAATCCACTTTTCAAGTACGAATTATTTTGATTTTTTAGTAGTCTTAGTCTTACTTTTACCTTTTGATGATTGAAGTTTACTTACCAAATTCTTTCATCTAGTATACAACTCTTTTCAATCTGCCAAAAGTTCTTTTCAATTCTTCAAAACACTTTGCTTATCCTTAGTTGTCTTATTCTTCTTTTTTGCTGTCGTTAAAGTTTCTTTTCATTTTTTTAGAAAATCAGATCATTTACTAACAAAATCTTTTGCATCTTCCAATAATCCAGATCATCAATTTCAAAGTAAATTTTTGCATTTTCAAAGCAATGCTCATACTCCAGATGCTGAAGATTTAGATGACTTTGATGTCTTAGCAGAACATGAAGATACTTTTACTACTTTCTTTGTTGTTGCCATAATTAAATACTAAAGAATAAATACGATAGTATATATATTAAAAACAACAAAATTCAATAAAAATTTTACCAACTTCATCATCAACCACCTCATCAACCTCATCCGCCAGAAAAACCTCAACCTCATCATCAAAATGATGATCATCAACTGAATCATCAGTTAGAACTATATGTATTTGTTGCAACTGAAGAAATTGTTTTACTTATTGTGTCTATTGCATTGTAATCTAAACCATTTAATAAAGGCTTTATTTGCATTTCCTGCATTATCGGTTCTATTTTTTCTAAAAATTCTGTTTCCATTCAAAGAGCAACAGCATATGGTAATGTTTTATCAAAATATAACGGATCTTGTTTTAAAAATGCTTTTAATTGTCTTTCATCGCATGCTTTTAAAAATTGTTTATATCACAAAATATGAGAAATAAGTTCTGCTCACTTATCAGTCTCTTCCAATTTATTATTGAAATATATGATACCAAATATCAGTAATATAATAAACATTACTATACATGCAGTTGGATGTACTTTTGATAATAAAGGGACTCATATAAAAACTAATAAAAGATAGATTATCATTGTAGTGTTATTATTTTTTGTATTATTAAACCATCACATGTTTTTTCAATATCTTTCTAATGATGCTAAGTGAAGTTCACTAAATATTTTTGTATTTGAATCTATTTTATTTTCATTATTATGCACTATAGCTTTGAAAAAATTTTTTTCATAATCGGGTGCGTTTTCAGGAATTTCGGACTTTTTATTTATCATAACGTATGTTGACTTTGAAAATAATTTAAATTCATATTCTGCTGATAATGTTATCAGTCATTGAGCAGCCCATTTATATATTAAACTAAGCATATCTTTAATTAAAGCTCTACGATGGAATAGTAATCAAACTTCTGCAGAATTTAATCATTTTGGTGGTGTATATTGTATTACTATATGATATTTTTCTGCGAAATCTCATTTTAGTTTAGAGGTGTTTTTTATTTTTTTAATACTTGCTATTAAAATATATGGTATAAAAACTAAAATCATTAATATTACGATGAAATTATTATTATTTATATTACCAAAAAAAGATTTTATAGATCATATAATTCAAAAAAATCAAAATTTTGCATTACCGATTAACTTTTCTTGTTTTTCATGATCAAATTCAAAGTAATTATTCGGAAATTTTATAGCTAGAGTAATTCATTGATTTGCTGGTAAATTTTTATCATATGTAATAATAATTTTATCTCATTGACTTCGATCTACTTTTCATGCAAATTGTGCAACTGTTGTTGTAGATCAATCAGTTATTATCAAAAAATCTGAGCTTTGAAATCCGGTATATACCTTCGGTAATTTAATTACGGTTGAAACTTTTCATATACTAGTATCAAAATTATATCAAACAAGATTCCAATATAATTCTGCATATCACATTCCAGAAAAATTCTTAATTAATCCATATACAGTATATGAAATTGGATAATCAACTTTTCAATATACATATTTATCGGGATCTCAAATTTTAATAGTCCGCTCTCCACGACTTCTTTTAGTTGTAAATTTTTTTCATACGACATTTATATTACTTATATCAATATGAAATTTATTTCAATCAACTGAATAATTCAATGGAATTGTCCTGAATATACCATGTTTCTTTACAAGAAAATCAGCTGTATATGTTTCCTTCACATTGATTGTTCAGTCAATTAATACATCTGCATTAATATCTAAATTAGTATATTTATAGTCACTTGCATTTGTATAACTAATAAACACAGGCACAAAAAAGACAAAGACAAACAAACTTCTTATTAAATTTTTTATTCTCATTTTTTTGTTTATAAAATAAATACTATATATATTGTATATATAATTTTTATTTTGTCAAATTTTGAATATTCTAAAATTTCTTAATTATTCACACTTAATTTTTTTACTTACTTTCCTAATATCAAACCTAACGTCCTCTGAAACTGCTCATAAAAAATCTTCAATAGTTGCAGATCAATCTTTCAAAAATAATTTATCAACATTTTGCCATGGAATATCTGCATATGAATCAAAAAGTCATAGTTCTTTTATTTTTTCAATAAATTTATCCTTGTCTAAGATTGAAATCTTTGCCTTCTTTGAAACTCTAACATTTCATGTACTACCTACAATCAAAAAATCACTTTGCTCATTATCTGGATCCTTTAATTGCACATATTTTTGGAAAATATCTTTTAATCAATCTCTCTGTCTTTCTAAGTCTGAAACCTGATTACTTAAAGCAATAAAATCATCAACAAACGAAGACAAAGTTTTTTCTGATAAATCTGAAACTACTTCATCATCTGTATTTATCGCATTAAACAACGGACAAATTGACAAATAATCACACCACTGACAAAGTGGAGATTGCTTTGATTCAAAACATTTCTTATCTCCCAATCAATATTTTTTCTTTTTTTCTTCAATCTCATTAATCAAACCAATATATTTCTGTTTAACTTGTTCCATACGTTCAGCTGTCAAATCCCGCTCATCTTCAATATCAAAATGCAAAAAATAAAGCCTTGCTTTCATATCCTTGAAATACTTTGCATATTTCTGTTTGATTCAAATTCCATATAACGTCAGCTGTTCAATATATCAATCTTTCTCCTCGGTTGGCAATCTTTTATTCGTTTTGTAATCTGAAATCACAAAAGTATCTCAGACTTTATCCAATCTATCAATAAATCATTGAAAATTAATATCATCATCGAGTTTGAACATGATTTGCATCTCTGTATCAATGACTTTAATATCTTCAAAAGGGGAGTGCTTCTCATAATATTTAGTCAAATAAGATTCACCTCTACGCTTGTAATCATCAAGAGTAAATTCCTGATTTATAACCTGAATTTCTCATCAATTTTCTTTAGCATCTTTCTCTTTTTCAGCCCATAAATCATGATAATACTTAATCAAATCTTCTTTGCTTGGAGTTTTTAATACATTTACATCATCATACAATTTCTCTAAAGTCTTATGTACTAACTTTCAAAGCAAAGTATCAGCTGTTTCAACGAATTCAGGAAGTGGAACTTTATCAACATATTGATAACGATATTTCAATGGACACTGAACATAAGTCTGTACTTGAGAAGTAGAATACTTAGACATAATAAATCTTTAATTTATAAACAAAAATCACTTTAATAAATAAATTTTCATAAACAAGTTATTTTTTTCAAAAAATTTTCAAAAAAAATGAAAAAAAAGTACACTTTTTTAGCTGATTTATGATTTTCAGCTTCAGACCTATAGAAATTCACACAAAAAAAGTGCCTAAAAATTTGACAAATTAAAAATTCTGATTATAATATATACGTCATCAAGAAAAACAAGAAGTTCTTGATGGAACAAAATGAG
>Ga0310786_10004670_pt1 | contig 18946 bp, 36 predicted proteins | sample AusTroGonzalo_MG_FD_203881 | JGI IMG/M metagenome (GOLD analysis project Ga0310786, IMG submission 203881) | Bovine rumen microbial communities from tropical cattle in Woodstock, Queensland, Australia - Gonzalo_03 (v2) (version 2) | ecosystem: Host-associated > Mammals > Digestive system >... | reverse complement strand
GTCTCCTTGCCTTTTAAATTTGACCGAAATATGTGGGGCACACTCGCCGAAATTATTTTGGAATCAACATTCCATTCTCGTCAAAGGTATAAGGATTTTGCTCCCTGACTTCTCTTCCTTTCCCATGCTCGCCCCTGTGTTCTTCGAAGTGACAGTCTCTACACAAGCTCACAAGGTTGTCAGGATTCATTGTGATCGACACATCGCCTATGTTCTCCGGAGTCAAGTGTTTGATGTGATGCACTTCACTCGCAGGCTTACCGCAACGACACAGATACTTGTCTCGCTTCAAGATATATTCTCTTGTTTTTTCCCATTCCTTGGAATTATAAAAACTCTTTGCGAATGCTCTTGCCATATCAAACACCCTTATGAGCGAGAGCTACCGGCACTCTCGCTCGGAGAACTGCAAAAGAATAGAGCCAAGGTTTTCCTTGACTCTCACTCTCTGACACTTACATAGTATCACATTTATTATTCTCTTTTTTATCTTTTTGCAGATCAACCATATAGAACTTGGTTTCAGGGAATGCTTTTGTATATTCTTCGCATTCCTTTTCGCTTCCGACATAAACGAGTCTGTCGGTCTTGTCATCATACAATCCCCACATTATTTGTCTCCTTCCATTTCAACCTTAAATCTTTTCATATCGCAATATGCTATATTTCCGCAATCGTCAAGCAATATAATCTGTCCATCTTCGCATATTGCAAACTGATCTATGTCGAACTCCATTAAATGACTTTTTCTTGCAATATTGCCTATAACTCTTTGCGTTGGTTCTTTGCCTGTCTTTCTGTCAATGATTTTAAATGTCATTGTTTATTCTCCTTTTCGTACTTCTCACACAAGAACAGAATATCACATAAATATTCTTGAACGGCACTATTTGTCAAATAAGGTACACCCATATATCTGCACTCTTGGTTTATTTTATCAGCATATTTCTTTACCGCTTTTGACAACCCTTTTTCTTTAAGAAGTTTCATCATATCGGATTCATATTCTTCTTGGGTATATTCTTTAAGTGTCATTGTTTATTCTCCTTTTAGTTCGGATATATGCTCGTTGATAATGTCAACACAATCTCCGAGTGCGAGATTATATCTGTGATAAGTCTCGCCCCATTTGTCCAGAGCTTCAATCTCTCTCTTAATGCCTTCAAGTTTTTCAATGGCAAATTCTGCCAACTCTTTATCTTTATTCATCCACAATTTCCACCTTTCCTCTTGATAACCACATAACGGCTCTTTCTCTTCTCATTGTTAGCACTTCGCCTTCGGTCACATTCCTTCCGAGTTCCAAGTCTCCGAAGAACTCTAATGCTCTGACCTTCAAAAACGGCTTTTCTGTATTGTATGTATGCTTTGGCTTGGTATCTCCAAGAAGTGACTTCCATTGCTCCACGATCTCTCGATTACAATTATCATATCCCTTGACCTTTGGAATCTTGGTTGCGATCTCTTCAACATCAATCCCCTTCATGTCAAACGGCAGTATATATCCGTCTTTCTTGTCTCGGAATCCGAGTTCCTTCAAAACTTCAATCGGTGTTGTGAGCACCGGAGTTCCTTCTTCCAATGCTTCAACAATCGAATAGCAATAAGACTCCATGTCTGACAACTGCACGAGATAGTCTGCTCTCTTTATCCATTCACGCATTGTGTGGCTCGGAAGCATCCTGACAATGCCGTTCTTTTGCTCGATATTGCAATTTGTGAACACAAGCCATAGAATCTCAATGTCCTTGTCTTTGAATCGCTCTGCGAGTGTGTACATTCGTTCTATACCCTTTTCAAAACTAAACCTTGAAGCGGTTATCAGTATCAAAGGTCTTTTCATTGGCTCTCGGTATGTCAGGTTGTGAATTGTGATTCCTTTTTCCGTAAAGGTCTTTCGAGCCGTATCGGAAACATACACAAGTTTGTCATAGTCCGGTTGAATCTTCCAATCAAGCATCTTACAAGTGTGACACATTTGGATGATCTGCTTTGCAACGATCTGTTTTGGAATCTTGTCCGTGATTCGCATATTTATAAACGAATCGCAGAATATCGGTTGATTTCCGAGCTTATGAACTAAAACATACTTGGAGAACTTCTCAATCTGCTTCGGATATATCTTGGACTCATAAAGAACGATAATGTCATATAGTTTATACATTGTCGCTATAAAGTTATAAATCCAGGTCTCAACACCGCCGATCTCCTGCGTGTTGCCGATATAGATTGCCACCTGTGTGTGTATTCCTCTTGGAATCTGTCTGAATAGGCTTGTCCTCTCTCCCCTTAACTCGTTTCCGTAAACTATCGCCGGTTTCATAATGAGAGCATAGTCTTTAAGTTCTTCAAGATCGTTCTGCTCTGTCATCACAATGACTTCGGTGTCATCATACACGGCTTTCATTTCATCAATGAGATAAGTCATGTCCTTGGTAACTCTTGGGAAATAGTAAACGATTCGTTTCATTTCCACTTTGCCTTCACAGATTCTTTGAGTAAGTGAATCGTGCGGACTCGTTCTGTAAAAGTAAACAGGCTTTGAAATCCTTGTCACACTCTTCGGCTTGATCTGACGAATGAACTCGGCATCCTCTGCAACCTTCTTTTTTTCGTTGAAACGAATGTCTCCGATAAGTTCCCTTTTATAGACTCTGTTCCAAACGCATAAGTTCCAAGAAGGGAAGTCATCATTCTCTCCCAAGTGAACTTTGACATTCCAACCGCCGAAGCCTTCCCAGGATAGCCAAAGAACATCCGCACCCATATTGTCAAAGATCGTTTTGATGTAGTCGGTGCTCACGAGATCATCCGAGTCTATAAAGGCAACATATTCTCCTTTTACCAAGTCAAGACCTCTATTCCTTGCAGAAGAGACACCGCCGTTCTCCTGTCTTGTCACTTTAACCTTTGGAACTGATGCAAGGTAAGGCACTCGGCTTCCGTCATCAATGACAATGACTTCCACTTCGTTCGTGATCTGCGGAGCTAATCTGTTCAATAACTCATCAATGTACGGCTCTGAATTGTAAGCCGGAATTATAATGGATAACTTAATCATTTGATTTTCCTTCCTGCATATCGCTCTCGATTCTCTCGTGCATCAACACCGGACAAATACCAATTCTCAAATTATTGTTCGGATAGATAGTTCTTAATGTGGCAAGTGCGGAAATGATTGAAGGCATATCAGATTCATAAATTCTAACTGCCTGCTCACCATAATCGACACTTACGATCAGATCATACTTATCGCCCATTCTTGCTCTCCTTTTCTAAAAAATCTACGAAGTCTTTATTTCGACCGTTTTGACTTTCGCTATTAAAATAATTCTTAATATTCTTATATTCTTTATATTCTTTTATGTTGCCACTTGCTTGCCGCTTGCCTGCCACTTCGTTTGCCACTTTGCTTGCCACTTCGTTTTCATAGCCTTGGAATTTTTCCCAATTTATAACGGTTATAATCGAAAACTTGCTTGCCGTTTTGATTGCCACTTCGCCTGTCGATTTTAAGTGTTTTATTGCAGTTCGTGTATTTTTAACGGATATATTGAGAGCATTGGCTATTGATGCGTAGCTTGTCACAAGACTTCCCTTTGGCACATCATGCCCCATAAACTTGGAATCTTCCCAATTCGCATTCAGGAGCAAATACATAAACACTCTCATTGTGTTTGCATCCTTCCACCACTCCCACTTCAAAATCGACCTATGGATTTTTATAAAACCTTGGTCTGTCATTCTTCCTCTTTCTCCAATGCTTTCATACATATAGGACAATAGTTCATAAATAAGTCAAAGTCTGTGAGAGTCTTTCCGCATCTTTTGCACTTCACTTCCGGAGCAGGCTCTTTGGCGGTCACATCCTTTAAGACAACTCCGTTCTCAAACTCCTGTGCGACCTTCTCGGCTTCGCCCTGGGTTTCAAATCTTCCATAATACCAAAGTTCGCCGGAGACAACCCTTGCAACTACAAACTTATATTTGCCTTCCGACACATTATTCACTTTGACTTCCATTTCCTTAATCTTCATCCTCGTCTCTCCCTTCTCGTATAATAAAAATCATTGTCGCTATGCTCACAACGAGAGCGGCGAGCAAACAGATCACTAAATCAATACTCATTTTCGCTCTCCCTTTTTGCTATACATAAACACATCACAATCACACCGAGCAATGCTCCTGTGCTAAATCCCAATCCTAATCCGAAAAAAAATAGAATCATTATTTCATCCCCCCACATAAAGCCTTATAAACAGACAATTCTTGTTTTAGTTCTTTGTTCTCTTCAAGTGCTTCTATTGCCATATTGAATGCTTCTTCAATTTCATCCCAACAATAATCATCATCAGGAATTGTTGATTTTCTTTTAAGGATTGAGATTGCTTCTTCTTTTGTCATTGTTTATTCTCCTTCCAATATTCAATTAAGGCTTCGAGACATAATGAAGCCAAAAAACCGACTATAAAAAACCCTATGTCTCGACCAAGTATAGTGACCAAAGCGCCACCGTAGTTCTTCCAAGTGATTTCTTCCATGAAGCCGTTTAACATTTCCCCAAATTCTCTCATAGGTTATCTTCTCCGACCTGCGAAACGGTCTTAAATCTGTTTAAAAGACAATCCTGACATAATGTCTCATTATCTTCTGTGACATAAAGCTCATCCGGAGCATATTCATCCTCGCAATCGTCACAAAACCAATGTGTCACATGGCTATATGGACACGAATTACCCAAGCAGGGCAATCCACAACTTACACAATCATCCTGCACTTGCTTCATTCTGTTTCTCCTTTCAATGCCTTCGCTCCAAGTTCCAATGCTTCCTGCAAATCATCATCCGAGAAATTGCAAGGACAATTATCACAATCAAGATCGCATTTCTTCCTTGTGTGGCATTCTGCTATATTCATCATCACTTCTATTGCTTCTTCGTTAGACATTCCAATTCTCCTTCCGATATGTCCAATATAAATTTGAGTTTCTTCAAGGTCTCATGCCTTGGAGTTCTTCTACCAACTTCCCAATCAAAAACACTTTGATAAGACACATCAACCATTTTGCCGAGTTCTTCTCTTGTGATTCCCTTCGCTTTTCTCTTATCTCGAAGAAGTTTTGCGAAGTCTCTTGGCTTGATCTTGTTGTATAAGTACGGCTTTCCAACTCTTATATAGTCCGTTCCGACAATCGGTCGAAATCCACTCTCTTGTATCATCCTGGTGTATGCTCTTATGTCTGTGTCAGGAAAAGTCTTGATTATCATTCCTTCTTCTATCATTTCAACCCTGCTTCCTCGACAAGTTTGTCAAAAGGGCATTCTCCTTCGTGAGTCTGCATAAAGACACATTCTCCGTTCGCACCGGTGCCGCTATATTTGCAGAACTTGTCGCAAATCGTTTCCATTGTTTCTTCTATCGTGATTTGTAAATCGCTCATTTTGCTCATAAGGCTTCAATCCCCTTCCTGCGTAGCTTATAACACCAACTTAACGCATAACCCAGGTCATTTGATAAAGTCTCCATATCGTTTCCACCGACATAAAACCCAAAGAGAATCGTTCGTTCAGGGCACTCGCCCAAAGTGTTGATCTTTGCGGAAATCTCTCGGATGACATGAGCTTTTCTCAACTGTAACTCTTCGCATTCCTCTTTCAGTTCCGTAATGTCTCCGATTATCTTCTCAAACTTGTTCTCCGGCGAAGTGACAACCGAAATCTTATCGTATGAGATACCCTGCAAGCCTATACAAGTGTATAAGGCTTCTATCTGATACATTTTCTCTTTGATCTGTAAGTCTATTGTTCTGACTCGTGAGAGCCACCGAACACCCTTTATATATTCCATTCCGTCTCCCTTCTCTCAATTTCAACTTCTATTCTCGGATTGTCCTTGTCATATAAGACTCGGCTTCCGTCATGGCTCTGTATGATCGTGCAATTATCATCAACAAGCATTCCACCTTTGACAAGAACATCATCCAAGGCTTCCAATAGGTTTGTAAGATCAACCTTGCGTTTTGTTTTCATATAGAACAGAGCCTTCACATTCACAGGATAGTCAATGCCGATCTTCTCTATAAACCACAGAGCCGATTCTTCAAAGTCCTTGTATTGCTTGGAAGGAACAATAAACGGTCTGCCTGTGGTCTTGTTTATGCAGATTTGTTGGCTATTCTTTTTTGTTCTTGGCTCAATAGGAATTGTAAACTTCATGCTTTCAACTCCTTTCTCACGAAGGCTTCCCATTTATCAACGAACTTCCTGACTTCTTCGTCAGGCTTGGAATCGTGATCTCCGTAGCATTGAGAAACTCGCCTTGTTTTCAGGCTATATTCAACCGTCACAAAAGGCTTGATCGGATCGTCGGCGATCCTAACAAAAGCGATTATGCTCTGCCCTGTTACCACTTTATTGTCATAACCCATTTTGCCGACACAATGATGTAGTTTAGAGCCTTCCTTTTTGAGATCGTTCACACAATTTGGAATAACAACGCAGTATTTTCCTTTTTCAAATTCAAGGCATTTATATTCTTTGTTCTTCGCTTTGAACTTCTCATTCATAACCTTGGCTTTTGCTTTGTTATCCTTTGCCAACTTGCTTGCATACTCATTGGCTCGCAGATCGTGCATCCGGCGAAAGTCTTTTGGAAATAGATTCTTCGTATCGGAGAAATCGAGTCCGAGATAGTCGATCGCTTTGAGATAATCGTTATATATCCAGGTCGATATGCCATTGGATGTGCAATATCTGTAAATCTTTAACTTATCAACATTCTTTCCACGAATATATCTGTCAAAATCTCTCGCCCATTGAACAGATCGAGCCTTTTCAGATATGATGCTCTGTGCCGTTTTGCAATCAACATGATTTTCATAGGCATAAACAAGAGCTTTGGGAGTGTAAAACTCGTCTTTATTCTGCCAAAGGAAGTGTGCAAAGCCTTTGTCCTTTTCGATCTTCTTCATAAGCATCTTCGAAGGCTTCATGTTTAACTTGCCGAAGAACTCCACTTTGGGATTTTGTTCGTAAGCTCGAAGATACTCAAAAAGGTTTCCATTCTGATAGCCACAATATTTGTATTTGCCTTCATAGAGCTTTTCGAGATTCAAGATCGGATAATGCACACCGACCTTATCCATATAACTCCACACTCCGAAATCTTCTTCGCTTATGTTGTAATAGTTGTAACCATACCAATTAGCACTCCGCTTTCGTTCAGGCTTATAGACAACCTTCCAACCGGCACACCCTGTCAAATACATATCTCTTGCGATCAGATCTTCGAGATTCTCTCGGATGACTTCTCGTAATTGGAATCCGTAAGTCTTGGTTTCCCTGAATGCGTAAACTCGAATAAAAAGTTCGACACCGAAAACATCCAACCAACCAACATATCTCGTTGTCATTTCTGCCATTTTGTATGCGTAGGCATGGACTTCTTTCGGAGTGATCTCAACAACCTTTTTAAGTTCCATTCGCACCACCCCACATATCAAAGATTGTCATTTGACCTGGGAGCATATCGCTCTGTTTCGGCTCTGCGGCCTTCTTCGGATTTCCATGGCGATCTCTGACAACCGGAGCCGGATCCTGTTTCTTCACTTCAACCTTTGCAATCGGCTTGGTTTCTTCTTCTCTGATCTGATCTTCTTCGAAGAAATGCACCGCCCACCCAAACACTTCAATGTCAGGGATGCAAGCACAGTTCCCATTCTTCTGTTTCTGTGCCTGCTTGGTAATATATGTCCAACATTGACCGAGAGTCTTGTTGCCGGACTTGATCTTTTCTGCCAATACTTCACTCACATTGGCTTCAAGGTATTCAAGAACTATTTTTTGTGCGGATGTTTCCGCTTTTAAACCTAAATCCATGCTTTATCTCCTCATATTCTTATCCATTTGAACATCAATTCGAAGATCGTCTAAAAGCATCCTCTGTTTGTTGACTTCCTGCGTTAAGAACTCAACTTGCTTTTTAAGTTCATAAATCTCGTTGGTCTGTCTTTCGACAACCTTTGTCAGTTCTTTTGCATCCATATATGTTCTCCTATAAGTAAGACTTTCCAAAGATTTCTCTCCATTCTTCTCTCGTATGCGTTTCCTCAAACTTCTTTTGTGCCATTTGCTTACACGCAAGCATCTTTTCAGGCTTTGTGTGGACTCCTTCTGCTCCTGTGTGATGATTAAGGCATAATGGAAGGATGAGTCCGTATTCTTCGCTTTTGGCTTTGTTTGAGCCGTTCATTATATGATGTATGTTTGGATAAGGTCGACCGCACACAAAACAATGGTCTAAATCTTCGGTAAAAACACTAAACTTCTTCATTTTTCTGTCTCTCTGCATATTTGCTCTTGCAGGCTTCCCAATTACTTACAAGATTTGTGAACTTGCGAACGGTCAATTCGTTGATAGCTCCGACCGAATACAGTTCGCAGATATATCCGTCAGGAATATTGTCCTCTTTCATCATTTTGGCGAGAGCCTTCTTTTGCTCTGCCGAGATCGGCTTCTCTGCTTCCTGGTTGACCGTTGCCGTTGCGACTTCATCATAAGAAGCCACATCTGCATCTATACCGAGTCCGCACATTCCCAAAGCTCTGCCGACCGCCGAAGTCTCGCAGTTCTCAATATAAGAAGTCTTATTGATGAATGATGAGCCTTCCTTCTCGTAAGCCATTCCTGTGCCGAGAACAAATCTCTCGCCGAGTTCGTCTTTATATCCGACCGTTGCTTTTATGATGCAAACCCCGTTCTCATTTGAGATCAGATCAGTACAGATAAACCCTTCCGGATATAACTTTCTAAAAGCCTTTATTCTCTCGGAAACTGCCGCATACTGATTTCCCTTGATCTCCGTTGTCTGTATTTCCTTATTGACTTTATCTATGGCATTGTATGAAATCATTGATTTTCTCCTCTATAATCACTATTGTTCCTGCTATTAAACATCCCCATATAGGGAGCATTGATATAATTAAAAAACTGATGACTCTTGCGTTTATCATTTGGACTCCTTTCTTGCGATAACATCAAAATCCACTTGCTTGTCTGCCTTTAAACCTTTGTTGTAAAGTTTGGTAATGTCTTGCAGATAATAGTCCGTTGTAACCACAGGGCGAATAAGCGGATATTTTGTCTCAATGACATTTATCAACCTTTTTCTGTCGCAACTCTCAACTGATAAGCACCAAGCAATTCCGGTTGTGACCGTTCTTCTATTTCCAACCATTTTTTTGAAGGTATCTTTTAATGGCTTCAAAGCGGTAATAATCTCAACCGCTCTCTCATAATCGGCTTCGGATGTTTCAAAGCGACCTTCCCTTATGCTCGTAGTACACCAACCGTTGTAAACAATTTTGTTTTGAAGTATTCCGAGAACTTCCTGCAAAGAAAGAAATTTCTTATTCTCTTCATATAGAGATAAAAGAATCTCGTATGAATACACACCGCTTTCGGCATAGCTTTTCACATAATCAAGCGGTTTCCAATTCGTTCGCCCAAGGTTTAAGGCTCTTGCTTCTTCAATGCCGATCTCCTGTATGATGTAATATTGAACAGGCATCCCCAATTCTTCGAGAGCCGATAATCTGTTCTGTCCGTCTATAACTTCAAACTTTTCATTGACGATAATTGGATTTGGAACATATCCTATCTCGTTTATGCTTTCAACGATCTTCTTTGCACAAGCGACATCCCTGTTTCCTTCTAATCGTTTAAACTGTCCGTAGTTTTCTGTTTCGTATATACATAAATCGTTTCTGACTTTATCCACTTGTTTTCTCCTTTCCCAAGGTTTCAGAATAGACATTCTTCCGTGATGAAATAAATTCGTTCAAGTCCTCTTCGGTCACTCGGAGTGATTTGATCTCAAAGGCTTTCAATTCGCCTGAATGTATGAGCTTGTACACCTCGTTACGATTTATTCGCAGAACATCCGCAACTTCTGAAACCTTGTACAATCTATTCATCATGGCACTTCGTTCCAAAATGTCTGCGGAACTCCTCTTCTCGCTCTGATCTGAAATCCTGGACTCTCTCGTCTGCTTTCAGATCGTCTCGCTCGGCTTGTATCTTCTGTCTCGTTCTTCTTACTGTCTCGAAGCAGGGAAGTCCGAGAGCTTCCAAGCCTAAAAGAATTTCATTTATTGGTTTTTGGGAATTTCCTCTTCCGATTCGCTCGATTACTTCTAAATAAAGAAGTGCATCCGAAGATCGAGTGTCCGGATTTGATTCAAGTATTGATAAGACAAGTCTGTCCGTTCGTTTGAATTTCATTCTGATCTCCTTTCATTTGTGAAGGAGTTATGATATAATGTCTTTGTTTAAGAGACATTACAAAAACTCCTAATTTTTGGACTTCGGTGTTGCCGCACCGGAGTTTTTTTTGTTAAATAAAATATTCATCCGCACTTATTCCGTACTTTTCGCAAATTGCTCGGATTTGTGGCAAAGTAAAGTCCTGTTTGCCGTTGACTTTGAGATTAACATTTGCAACATCAATTTTGAGAAGTTCTGCGATCTCACTCTGCTTAATGCCGTTCTCTGCCATATATCCTTTGAATTTCAGATTTGCCATATTGTCTCCTTTCTTATCTTTTCTTGTTTCGTTTTCGAAACTAACTTCATTATATATCTTTGTATAAAAAATGCAACAACATTTGCAAAAAAAATTATATTTGATATAATATTTTCGAAACTGAATCCGATATAATGCAAATAAGGAAGGAACTAAAAAATATGGAAAATACAGGATTTGGAAAAAGATTAAAGGAACTCCGTCAGGAAAGAGATATGACAATGGAAATGCTCATTACTGATGTAAATTCGAAATTTGGAACTAATATGAATCGCTCTCTTGTCTCTCGTTGGGAATCCGGAACGAGTGAGCCTTCATTGAATTATAGCCGTGTGATCTGCGAATATTTCAATGTTTCGCTCGATTACATGATCGGCTTGACCGAGAACAGAACTCCGGCAAGGCTCTTGGCTTATTCGAAGAAATTAAAGGAGATAACGGATGACAATTCGAAAAAGGAATAATTCTTGGGAATATCGCTTTGACATTGCCAAGATAGACGGAAAAAGAAAACAGATTTCAAAGTCAGGCTTTAAAACGAAGAAGGAATGTGAAAAAGAAGCAAGGAAGGCTCTCGCTTATTATGAGAACGGCGGTCTTGTGGCAAATTATGAGAATATTTCCTTTGCCGATCTGCTTGATCTATGGTATGAAACCAACTTACCGACTTGGAAGCTTCAAACCGCTCGGAGTTATAAAGTGGTTATGGAAGCAAAAGTCAAACCTATGCTTGGAAGTTTCCGTGTGAAGTCGATCTCTCCCCTTGCATACCAAGATTTTATAAATAAGATATATGAAGAGAACTCTCCTGCTTATGCGAAACTCATCCGAGCGATCTCAACTTCGGCTCTGCGTTATGCCGTTGTGCCTTTGGGGATTTTGACTTCTTCCCCTTCCGATTACATAAAGACACCGCATTATAAACCAAGGCAGACCGCTAAATGTGTCGACCTGGATGTGTTACGGAAGGCATACAATGAAATTGAAGAGCCATATTCGTTCGCTTTGCTTATCGCTCTCCACACAGGGATGCGAATTGGCGAAGTATTCGGCTTGTGTTGGCGAGATATTGATTTAAAGGGTAAAACTATCAAAGTGAATAGAACTGTCTCATATAGCAAGGGAAAATGGCTCGTATCGACACCCAAAACGAAGAAGTCACAACGAGTTATCCCTTACGGCGAACAGCTCTCTGCGATCTTGGAGCAGATAAAGGCTTATCAATTAAAAAATAAAGTATATTATGGAGAGTATTACATTAAAAATCATGTAATGGATGATGAGATCAACGAGATCGAAGGCGAAGAATATGATTTTCTTTTGACAAGACCTTGGGGAAGTTTTACAGATTATCACACAATGGAAAAGAAGTGCAAGAAGTACGGCTTTAAGTTCCATGAGATCAGACACTTACACGCAACGAGCCTTATCGACTCCGGCATCAATGCAAAGATCGTTCAGGAGCGACTCGGACACTCAAATATAGCGATCACACTTCAAACTTACACGCACCCTTCCGAAGAAGCTCAAAGGGAAGCCGTAGAGATATTCGAAAAAAATGTGGGCGATATGAGGACAAATCAAAAAAAGGCGAAGTAAAAATCGCCTTTTTTCAATGGTTTCAAGGGGATTGTATGAAAAACAATTAAGTTTAATTTGGTATGTATTTTATTGTATCTATTTGTATCATATAATATCCGTCTGCACCGCCTATTTGCAAGGCTTTCAAGCATTTCAAATCTGAAACCCTTTAACCGCCTAAAAAGTCAATTTGACCACATTTGTGTGAAAAAATGTGGGCGAGCAAAGAAAAAAGAGCCACTCAATGAGTGACTCAATTTTCTTGGTGTAAGGGGAATATATTATGAAACGATTATTTATATAAAGCACCCCAAGTCAACTGACCGACACATCCGTCAACTGTCAATTTCTTGCCGTATATGTCCGTGTTGTCGCTTTGGAAGTTCTTTACCGCTATAAGACATCCATTTCCGAAGATTCCGTCAATGCCGTTCGGATTGTAGCCTTTTTTCACAAGCAGGGTTTGAAGTTCTTTGACATACTTTCCTGTGCTTCCCTTTTTCAACACAGGATATTTGGAATAATCAACCTTGATCGGCTCCGGATTCGATATAGCTAAATACTTAACCCATTTATCCATTAAACCGTGTTGACTCCATTTTCCATTACGAGAGCCACCTTTGTGGTTATATCTCTCGCCCTTGGCATTTACATAGGAATAGAGGATGCCACCGCCCCAAGAAGCCGTGCATTCAATAACATTATATTCTTTGCCATTGATGACATTCGTTCCGATAAATGCTCCAATATGCCCCTTCATATAAAGAAGCCTTGGCTCTCCTTCAACGAGCTTTGAGAAATCCGTTGATACATCCGAACATTGTCCGATAAGTCTTGCTTCGGTGCAATCGCCGGTATTCGTCAAATTCCTCTGATAATACCCAGGTGTTTCATTATAAACATCATATCCGTTCAAGATCGCTTTGTATAAGTTCACACAATCGGCAGAAGTGCGACCGTCTGTGTGTACATAGCAAAGGTTGTCGGGGAACTTATTTTTGTAATAGGTCTTACGGCTTGCAAGCACCTTCGCTCTTTTGATGAAATCATCACTTGTCATAATAACCATATTATTTCCCCTTTAACTGTTTATAAATCTGATTTACTCCTGTGGAAGCCAAGCCGGAGACAATTCCAACTGCTATTGCCGTGATAACATCATTTGCAGGGAAGTTTGGCATTCCGGTTAAATATGCAACCGTTCCAATTATTCCACCAACTACACCGACAATAATCGGTATGAATTTATCGTCAAGTGGTGTTGCCTTAACACCCAAGCCGACAAGATAACAAATAATAGCGATCGCAGGAACTGCAATGATTCCTAAAATGTCAAAACTCATACATCAATCTCCTTTCTTGTCTCCATATTGAACAATGTATCTCTTCTCTTGTCCATTATTCCGTTTGCTCCGAGAGAGTGATAAGCCTGATATTGATTCTCCCAATCTTCAAGCTCGGACTCATAGACATATCCTCTCTGCTTATAGGTATAGTAATCTTTCAACAACTGACTACGCATTTGAGCTTGTTGAGCAGACATCAAAATCTTAATCTGCCCCGAATACTTCCCCACCTTCTTAAACAATGCCGACAACATTACAAAAACTGTCGGAAAACCTAAAATTGCCATTATGTTGAGTATTATCATTGTTTTTTCCATTGTTTTTCGCCTTTACTCTTAATGTATAAAATCTTTCATTGTTTATTCCTTTTTGCTATGTCATAAGGTGTTATCTTCTTTCGGTTTCTTTTCCGTAATTTGTTCTTATAGTGCCTTTTGTTCATCAGTTTACTACTACGATTTTTTCAATATTCCAAATACGGAAAGTCTGCTATATGTATAAATATTTGAGCCTCTGCGAAGGTATATAGAAGAATCGCTTTTATAAGCCACTAAAACTGACTTTGAATCTGACACGTTTGCGTAATCTTCTACAATAGCAATAGGATAAGAAGTTGATGAAAGTTTGAAAGATGATGTTTTGGTTATTGCTCTTATTGTTCCTTGGTCTTGTGAATTATCTGAACGTGCAAAACTAAAACCTAAAAATTCATAGTTTTCAATACTTGCGTTTAAATTTGCGTCAACCCAAGTGTCGGCAGTTCCTATATGCTTATTGCCTAATAAAACATCAACCACAAAACTTTCTAACAAAACCAACGAGCCTGTATAATTTGGAATTGTTATGCCTTTGTTTGTCAAATCTGCATTAGCAATTCCGTCTTCAATATGATTCATTCTTGTAGGATTCACATAAGAGGTTGTGTCCCAAGTTTGCTTACTGTATGCCATTTGTGTTCTCTCCCTTCTCTTGTTCGTATGCTTCGGCTTCGGCTTTCAGAACTTGATTCATGCTCTCCGTTGCCGTTGCAAGGACTCTGTCTAAAACCATTTTCTTGACGGTTATAGGCAGAGTCGATTTGTTCAATACATCCACCAACTCGTTTTCGAGTGTTATGATCTTTAAGTTATCTCCCATTGCAATTCTCATTTTCTTTTTATACTCCCAATGTTGCAAAATAACTGCTTCCGATTGCCAAATATGACGGTGCTCGCAGATTATTCCAACTCAATGATGAACTAAACACAGGAACATAGCCTTGTAATTCACTTGAATATTTCATATACGGAGTGCCTGACGGTGCATAAAATGATGTGCTACTTGCATAATTGAATCTATATCCACGAAAATATGTATTGTTCGGAAGGTTTATGCTCGAACTGATTGTCACATTGTCTGCGTAAAGAGTTGTGAACTTTGAAGTGTTCGCCATTGTGTTCGTTCCTTGAAGTGTGACACCGGTTATAGTGACACCACTTATAGAGCCACCGACAATGCTACCATTTACAAATAAACCGCTTGAATTACACTTCAATACTTCGTTATTGTTTGAGAGCAATCGGAAGTTTGTGGTGTTCAGTTCCCAAGCGAAGCTCGAAGAACTACCGCCTGACGAACTAACCTTTGCGGTTATCGCATTCGCATTCTGCGTGATTCTCGAAGAGAGATTTCCTTCTGCGGTTGTCGCTCTTGTGACTTCCGAAGTGATGCTTGATGCCGTTTGGGTTATCTGTGATTGTAAACTGTCTGTGGTTGTCTTTGTTGCGTATGTTGCCGCAACCGTTGTCTGTATCTGTGTGGCACTCTGGGTAATACGAGAATCCGTTTGTACTTTCGTATAATATCCGTCTGAAAGAGTCAAGGACAATTCAGAGTATTCTATTGACAACTGCTCTGCGGTTGCTTCCAAGGTTGCGAGTCTTGAAAGTATCTGCGTATATTCAGAATCTGCAATCTCCTTCCAATACCAAACACCATTCTCCAAAACAAATCTATAAGCAAGGTTTGTGTCATCCACATAGCAAAGGTCTGATCTGTGGTCTTTCCTGTTCTTCTCTGTGTATGTGAAGTGTGGATATTGGTCTCCGTCTGCTCCCATGTTCTCTGTGTAAATTGGAGCAGTTCGAATCGTATTATTACAAGGTATGCTCGTTGTAAAATCATAGTACGGATAATTGAGTAATGTCGGAGCACCGCTCTCTCTTTCGTAGTAAGCAACTTCTCCGTCTATCTGCTCTTGTAGGTCTTGGATTTGAATTTCCAAGCCTTCTGCGGTCTGCTCTATCTGTGTGGATAAGCCTGCCGCAACATCAACTATCGTTGATCGAGTGACTTCAATATCACGATAAAGTCTGTTTGCTTTACCCATTAAAGCAATTATTGAATTGTTGGAATAGGATGCACTCTGCGAATAATCGCTCAACCCTTTGGATTGGATTTGCTCTCTCTGCAAGTCCGTTGATCTATTCAGAATAATTGTCTGATATGTGTTGCCGAATCCGTCAGGAACTGTGATCTTGTCTCCGAGTTCATATATAGGATTGAACATTTGCTCGGATTCCAAAGGTTGAAATGTGAAGCCTGACAACTCGTCATATATATCGTCTGCAATGTCCTGCAAATCTTCCACATTCAAGCCATAGAAAAACATATTGCCTTCTATGATGTATGCGTTTGAGCCATAGCCGGAAATCGCTCCTATGTCCTCTTCATCCATTCGAACAATAACCTTGTCGATCTCGTCTGTCACATAGTCGGCTTTTGTCATTGCAGATACTTCCGCAAGTGCGACCGTTCTATTATTGTTTGTAATGTTCAGATATGTGAACTCTCCGTCATAGTCGATATGACCGAAGCAGACATTCGCTTCACATAAAGGTCTTATGATGTCTCGACCGAGTATTCCCTGGTTGCCTTCTTCTCCACCGATCGTGCGGTCAACAACGAAGTCATCAAAAAGAAGTGTTGTGGTCTTTTGTGTGATGCCAAAGTGTGAAAAGAACGCATCACGAAAAGCCTTCATTGTCATAGGCAAAGTCAGAGCATCATACCAAGCCGTCACATCCGCATTGAATACTCTGTAAAGAGCATCATAAGCCACAACCTTCATTGTGTTGTTTCTTCCGTCAAGGTCTGCCGTGTAGACTTTTCCTGTGAAGATCTTTAATTCTGTGGTGTTACCCTTTTGTGCATACACTTCTATTGCATTTAAGTGTATGTCCGTTGTGAAATTGTTTAAGGTCAGTTCTATGCCGGAGCTTATACATCCAACGAAGAACAAATTGTCTGTGTCGGAAATGGCTTCCGTGAACTTAATCGAGCCGATCTTTGAATCGTCAATCGACATTGACAAGCTCGGCAGATATACTCTTATTTTTGTGTATGATATACCGCTCCAAGCGGTTTGCGTTGCTTGATCAACTGTTCTCATTTACCATTCCTCTAATGTGATCTGTGTTTTTCCGTAGAATGCTCCGTCAGATTTGACCGTTTCGTGTTTCCAAGTAAACGGCTTCACTTCGAAACTTCCTTCGACATAATCGTTTGCGTTATCATCCCAATACTGAACTGTGACACTTCGGCTTGAAAGAAAAGCCGTGAAGGTTGCGTGATCTGATGCGTTGTGTTCTCTTATGGAGAATGTGATCTTCGCTTTTTCGGTCGGATAATGTGTCTCATGTCCGATTCCGGTCAGATCATCCCAACTCTTACTCACTCTCGGACTTTTCTCGAATGAGTAAGAGCCTTTTGCCATGTCGTGATTTGGGAATATAACATTGTTTATTTTGATTCTATATCCTGCGTAAGCCATTTCTTACTCCTTATAAAGCAGATAAACCGCCGTGTGTTCTCTTATAGACCGTGTTCTGATTCACGATCTCATCAAAGAGATTCTTCGTGTTAGGATTCAAGGTAACTTGTAAGCCAACTGTCTGCAATGCTTCAATGAATGCGTTTGTAATGTCCTCTTTTGTCAGATTCGTTGTGTTCTGCAAAGGCTCAACTGTCGCACCCTTGGGAAGTGTGAGAAGTTCTGCTCCTGCTTCGCCAACGATCGCCTGTCCTGCTTCTTCAACCACACCGCCTTTTGCAAGCATAGGAATATTGATCTGTGGTATTGTGGCACCGGACACATCCAAGTCAACCCCAGGAATGATATTTGCGATCTTCTTCGCTCCGTTGATGATTGCATTTATCATGTCAATCCACGAATTGATTGTTGCCTGAACAAACGAAATAATCGAATTGAGAATGCCTTTTGCAATGCTCTTGATGCCTTCCCACGCAAGAGTCCAATTTCCTGTGAACACACCGCTCAAAAAGGTTGTTATGCCATTGAATATTGATAAGAACTGTTCGAAGAACGGCTTTAAGTTTTTAAGTATTGAAGCAATCGTCTGACCGACAACCATTTCAACTTCTTCAATGACAAATATCAATGCAGGCATTACCGCCGTGATGAGATTTGTTGCGAACTCTATGACACCTGGTAAGATCGTCACGAGCAAATCAACCAAAGGCACGAGCAAAGTCATCAACAAACTTGTCAACGGCTCGATCAAAGGTATAACTGATTGAATCAAAGGCAATAATTGATTTATGATCTCAACCGCAAGTGGAAGAATCGTCTCGATTATCTGCATAGCAACCGGAAGCAAGGCTTCGAGTATGGAGAACAACACAGGAAGTATCGCTCCCACCAAGTCTGCAATGACCGGAGTTATCTGTGCCATAAAGCCTTGAATCTGTGGCATAAATGATAATATCTGTTGAATAATGTCTATTAAAATAGGGAAAAGAGCCGTTCCGAGACTATTTCCGAGAGCCGAAACACTCTGTTTAAGGTCGGACATTAAATCTCCAAACTCGACACCGCTTTTTACCGCATCCCCACTCATTACCAAGCCAAGATCGTTCGCTCTTTGGATAAGTCCGTCAAAGTCCTCTCCACTCTGCTCAATAAGTGGCGATAAATTATAAGCGATCTTGTCTCCGAATAGCTCTGCCGCCATTGCCGACCGCTCTTCCGCAGTTCCAAGAGACATGATTTGGTTTATAGCATCATTGAAGTTTAGGTCAGTTCCTTCGAGCTTCTTCGCCGCCTGCTCCATTGTGGACATTTCCACACCGCATTGTCCGGCGGCATAAGCCAACTCTTGATATGACTCCGCACTTATACCCATTCGAATAGATGCTTTGTCGATCTCGTCTGCCGTAGATGCAACATTATTGGCTAAACCCAAAGCCGCACCACCGACCGCAAGCATTGCACCGCCGGCGATCGTTGCGAACTGTCCGACACCTTTTCCGACTTTTCCTATGGTCTCGCCAAAGGAAGAAGCCTTATCGTCTGTTTTCTGTAAAGATTGATTTGCTTTGTCGGTATCAATGAAGATGCTTCCGACAAGTTTGAACAATTCAACTGCCATTTTGTTTC
>Ga0310786_10004669_pt1 | contig 18947 bp, 17 predicted proteins | sample AusTroGonzalo_MG_FD_203881 | JGI IMG/M metagenome (GOLD analysis project Ga0310786, IMG submission 203881) | Bovine rumen microbial communities from tropical cattle in Woodstock, Queensland, Australia - Gonzalo_03 (v2) (version 2) | ecosystem: Host-associated > Mammals > Digestive system >... | reverse complement strand
AATATGGCTCACAGCAAACGGAGCGTTCCAAGGTGCCTTAACAGCTTTTACACTAACTTCAATTAAATCCTTTACCTTTGTCGAATCTGCCTTTTGCGCATACACATTGCAGATTCCGGCCACACTTAACAACAGTGAAGCCATCACGCACAATCTTTTCATCAATTTTTAATAAATTTAATGTTCATAACTCTCTACGCCAGCATTACCTGGTTCAGATTAAATGGGTATAATCTCAGCACTCACCAACTGGTGAGGCACCCCGGCGAGAGTCCTGCTCTCGCTGTTTTGCGATGCAAAGTTATAAAGAAAAGATAATATAGGAAAGAAAAGAACAATTTTTCTTTTCTTATTCTTCACACAACCACCCGCCCCTCCTTAGCCTAAGGAGGGTACCTACCCCCTCCAAACCTCCCCACAACATTGGGGGAGGCTTAATTGACTGTAGCAGCATACGCCGCTTACGTCAAAGTTTCGGTATGGCTCACAAGCTTTCGCCCTTCGGGTGAGCCATGATTATTTTGAATACTTTTATAAGCTCTGTAGGATTCTTTTCAGGACAACCGTAGCAGAGATCTCTCGGTTGGCAGCCTCAGGAATAACAAGCGAGGTTGGAGCCTCTATAACATCGTCTGTAACAATCATGTTTCGACGAACAGGCAAGCAATGCATAAACTTAGCATTGTTGGTCCAACTCATGTGTTCTGTATCAACAGTCCAGTTAGTCATGGTGTGATAGTCATGCAGAATCTTACCATAGTCAGCAGGACGAGTAACACCTGGGCAACTCCAGTTCTTGGCATAAATAAAGTCAGCACCCTCAAAAGCTTTCTTCTGATCGTACTCTACACGGGCATTACCAACAAACTTTGAGTCCAGCTCGTAGCCTTCAGGATGTGTGATGACAAAATCAACATCTGCAGCATTCATCCACTCGGCAAAACTATTGGGAACAGCCTGTGGCAAAGACTTGGGATGAGGAGCCCAGGTTAGGACAACCTTAGGTCTCTTTGATTGACCATTATTTTTCCAGTTCTCTTCAATGGTTATCAAATCGGCAAAAGCCTGGAGGGGATGCACGGTAGCTGTCTCCATTGCAAAGACAGGCTTTCCGCTATACTTAACAAACTGGTTATAGACAGTCTCGGCATAGTCATATTCGCGGTCGGTCAGACCGGCAAAAGAGCGGATACCAATCATATCGCAGTAACAAGCCATGACAGGAATGGCCTCCAACAGGTGTTCACTCTTATCTCCGTCCATGATAACGCCACGTTCCGTCTCCAACTTCCATGCTCCAGCGTTCACGTCAAGCACAATAACGTTCATGCCAAGATTCAACGCAGCCTTCTGGGTTGAAAGGCGGGTGCGCAAACTATTATTGAAGAACACCAACAAGGCGGTCTTGTTACGTCCCAACTCTACATACTTATAACGGTCGTCCTTTATCTCTTGGGCTTCTTTAAGCGCCTCCTTGAGGTCACCTAAATCCTGTACATTCAGAAAACTCTTCATTTCTTTTCCTCTAAACTCTAAACACTAAACTCTCAACTCTCAACTCTTTTTATCTTTATCCCTAATCTCCACTCTACGAATCTTTCCACTGATGGTCTTAGGCAATTCATCAACAAACTCTATTACACGAGGGTACTTATACGGAGCAGTTTCCTGCTTAACGTGATTCTGCAACTCCTTAATCAGTTCCGGCCCTTCCTTTCCTTTATAAGCATCGGACAGCACTACAGTTGCCTTAACCACCATACCACGCACCTCATCGGGAGCACCAGTTATAGCGCATTCTACGATGGCAGGATGAGTCATCAATGCATTTTCCACCTCAAAAGGACCTATACGATAACCAGAACTCTTGATTACATCATCAGAGCGTGAAACGAACCAGAAATATCCATCTTCATCGTAATAGACCACATCTTTTGTATAATAAACACCATCATGGTAACTCTTCTCTGTGAGTTCCTTCTGCAGATGATATTCCTTAAAAAGACCCAAAGGCTTTCCGGCTTCGGTATGTATTACCAACTGGCCATGTTCACCTGGTTTACAAGGATTACCCTCGTTATCTATGACAGCTACAGGGAACTGAGGATTGGGTAAGCCCATGGAACCTGGCTTAGGCTCTACAAATGGATATGTTCCCAACACCATTGTTGTCTCAGTTTGTCCATAAGCCTCATAAATCATAATGCCCGTCTTCTTTTTCCACTCCATGAAGACTTGGGGGTTGAGTGCTTCTCCCGCTGTGGTACAATAGCGGAGATTAGACAAATCAAACTTACTAAGGTCCTTACGTATCATAAATCGATAAACCGTAGGAGGAGCACAGAAAGACGTAACCTTGAAGTCCTGCATAACAGTCAACATCTTCTCGGCGTCAAAGTGACCTTCAAAGTCGTAGACAAATACCGTGGCACCGCAAATCAGTTGACCATACAATTTACCCCAAACAGCCTTACCCCAACCAGTATCAGCAACTGTAAGATGCAGAGACGTCTCATCTACATTATGCCAGTACTTGGCTGTCATTATATGAGCAAGAGGATAAGAGTGGTCATGCATCACCATCTTAGGCTCTCCACTTGTTCCACTGGTAAAGTACAACAGGAAATCGTCCGTAGATTTATTTTGCCCTTTCAGACTCTTGAACTTGGGCGCCATCATAACGCCTTGCCAGTAATTGTCCCAGTTCTGCGGAACGGCAGGGCCAATGGAAATGCAATGTTTCAACGACGGGCAATAGGCACGTGCACGAATAACGTTTCTGAGCACTATCATATCACCGACTGCCACAATAGCCTTGATATCAGCCTGATGACAACGGTAAATAATATCCTTGTCTGTAAGAAGGTGTGTAGCAGGAATAGCTACAGCGCCAATCTTGTGCAATGCTACCATAGTAATCCACCACTCAATCCTGCGCTTCAAGATAAGCATCACACAATCACCTTTTCCTATACCTAAAGTTTGGAAATAAGATGCAACGCCATCCGAGAGAGTCTTATACTCTGCATAATTGATGTGCTTAACATCTCCTCTGTCGTTAGTCCACAAGATTGCCTCTTTCTCCGGATCAGACTCAGCATATGTATCCACCACGTCATATCCAAAGTTAAAGTCTTCAGGAACTTCCACCTTGAAGTTTGCCATAAAATCGGCATAATCTTTGAACTTCGTTTGCTTTAGGAACTTCTCTAACATATTTGTTTTTTATTATAGTTTAGAGTTTAGGGTTTAGAGTTTAGAGTCAGTTATTGAGTTTAGAGTTTACAAGTTGGTATCCCACATTTTTCACTTTTGACCTACGGTCGAGCCTGCTTACGCTCGGAATAGCCTAAGCGAGCTTAGCTCTCCTCTCGCTCAATCGCAGCCTTCACTCTTTCACTTTTCACTTTTTCAACTGCCTCTCAACTCTACACTATCAACTTTCAATTTTCACTTTCTGATCTGTCCATTACCATTTATCAGCCACTTATAAGTGGTCATTTCTTCCAGTGCCATAGGTCCACGCGGACCAAGCTTCTGGGTACTGATACCTATCTCAGCTCCAAGACCGAATTGTGCTCCATCGGTAAAACTGGTGGGAGCATTCACATAGACACAGGCGGCATCTACCTCACGCTGAAAACGCAGAGCCGTCTCTTCGTTCTCCGTAATAATACACTCGCTATGGCCTGAACCATGCGCTTGAATATGCTCCAGAGCCTCATCTATAGAATCAACCACACGGATACTCAGGTCGTACGACATCCACTCGCGATCCCAGTCAAATGTTTTTCCTTCTTCCGGTTTATGTATTTGCACCTTATCCTTCATAGGAGCTAACAAGGTGGATAAATCTCCGACTCTGTCTTTGTGAACCAAAAGACAGTCAAGCGCATTACAAACACTTACCCTACGGGTCTTGGCATTGTTGATGATGGCACATCCTTTCTCCAAATCGCCATCTTTATCGAAATATGCATGCACCACTCCAGCGCCCGTCTCTATAACAGGAACTCGGGCATTGTCACGCACAAACTCTATCAGTTTCTTTCCTCCACGAGGAATGCAGAGGTCAACATATCCCACAGCATCCAACAATTCAGCCGTTGCCTCGTGGGTAGGCGGCATCAGTGCTACCACATCTGAAGGCAATTCCTCTGCATCGATCGTCTTATGAATAAGGCTTACGATAGCCTCGTTGCTATGCTGGGCATTACGGCTACCCTTCAGAATACAGGCATTACCACTCTTGAAACAAAGCGAGAAAACATCGAAGCTGACATTAGGACGGGCTTCGTAAATTACACCTATCACACCAAAAGGAACACTCACTCTGCGTAAATACAAGCCATTCTCCAATGTTCTTTCCTTAGTGATAACACCCAAGGGGGAAGGCAAGGAGGCGACATGACGCATATCAGAAGCTATTCCCTGCAGACGTTCTGGCGTAAGAAGCAGGCGGTCGTACAGCGGATCTTCAGCATCCATCTGCTCAAGATCCAACTTATTGGCATCCAAGAGCAACTGCTGATTAGCCAAAATGGCATCAGCTAAATGCTCCAGAACAAGATTTCGTTGTTTGTCTTCGACCAGAGCCAATTTCCTGCTGGCAGTCTTTATAGGTCTGAAGTCCATTCTGTATGTATGGTTTCGTTTGGTCTTTCAGCCAAATCTATCAATATATTGGGGCGGTTACCGTTGGCAATAATAACCTTAATACCAGAAGAAGCCACAGCACTGGCAGTTTTATACTTAGAAGCCATACCGCCTCTACCGGCACTGCTCTTCTCCGACTGAATATAACGAGAAAGATCCTCGCCAGGCTTAATGGTTCGTATCACTTCGCTATTAGGGTCGGAAGGATTACCTGTATATATACCATCCACATTGCTCAACAAGACCAATGTCTGGGCATTCATCATCTGAGCTATTAACCCAGACAACTCATCGTTGTCCGTGAACATCAACTCCTCAATGCTAACGGTATCATTCTCATTGACAACAGGAATAACACCATTTTCCAGCATCACCTCCATACAGGCACGCTGGTTTTGGAAAGTACGTTCCGTAGAGAAATTCTCCTTGGTCGTCAGTACCTGACCAATATGAAGACCGTATTCACGGAAAAGGTCGTAATAAAGATTTATCAACTTCACCTGACCCATGGCTGAGAAGAGCTGACGTTGCTCCACAGAGTCCAGCATATGATCTACCTGCAGCTCCTTACGACCACAGGCAACAGCTCCACTGGACACAAGTATAACCTCGTAATTGTGCCAACGCAACCAGGCAATCTGATCCACCAAGGCCGACATGCGGGTAATGTTCAACTTACCCTCTTTCATTGTCAGCACATTGCTGCCAACCTTTACTACTATACGTTTTTTCATGCCAATACGCGCTTGAATTTCTCTATGAACTGTTGAGCCTCATCCATGCTTAAGCACAGGGGAGGTAGCAGACGGATTACATTGGTACCAGAACAACCCGTAAAGCAATGCTCCTCCTTGATAAGACGGGTACGGGGCTCCTTGTAGGGGATATCCAGTTCGATGCCAATCATCAAGCCCTCACCACGAACATCTACCACATGGTAGCTACCAACGAGTTTCTTCAGCTCAGCAATCAGGTATGAACCCACCTTAGCTGCATTCTCTACAAGTTTTTCCTCTTCTATTATATCCAATACAGCCAATGCACCGGCACAACCTAAATGATTGCCACCAAATGTTGTACCCAACTGGCCATATACGGGAGTGAACTTAGGAGATATCAACACGCCTGCCATGGGAAAACCATTGCAGATACCCTTGGCTACGGTTATCATATCGGGCTTCACTCCCAGATGCTGGTGAGCAAAGAACTTTCCGCTACGACCATAGCCGCACTGGATTTCATCGCAAATCAGAACGGTATTATTCTTGTCGCACAGCTCGCGCAAAGCCTGAAGGAATTCTGCACTCACCATACGAATGCCGCCAACACCCTGAATGCATTCTATGATACAGGCACATACATCGTCCTTCTCTATTTCCTTCTTCCATGCCTCGATATCATTGAGGGGAAGATATGTTACATGTCCGTTGGCATTGATGGGCGCAATAATCTTGGGGTTATTGGTTGCCTCGACTGCCAATGAGGTACGTCCGTGGAAAGCTTTCTCCAAAGAAAGCACACGGGTACGGCCATTATAGAACGAAGCTAGCTTCAAAGCATTCTCGTTGGCCTCGGCACCCGAGTTAATGAGAAACAAATGGTAGTCCTCATAGCCGCAGGCTTTACCCAAGCGCTTGGCAAACTCTTTCTGCAAGGGATTCTGCACCGAATTGCTGTAGAAGCCTAACTTAGCAACCTGGTTGCTGATTGCCTCTACGTAATGAGGGTGAGCATGTCCCACGCTAATAACGGCATGACCACCATAGAGGTCTAGATACTCCTGTCCCTCGCTGTCCCAAACCTTGCAACCTTTGCCACGCTCTATTGCTATATCAAAAAGAGGATATACGTCAAACAAATCCATATTTACCTTATTCTTTTGAATGCTGCAAAATTACCACTTTTATTTTACTTATCTGTAATTCTGCAAAAAAAATATCAATTCTCAATTAGAAAGCCGATGCTTTCAGTTCAAGTCCGGCTTTCTCGTCCAAGCCGAACATCAGATTCATATTCTGAACAGCCTGACCTACGGCTCCCTTCAGCAGGTTGTCGATGCAACTGATCATCAACAACTGATCCTCGTACTTCTCCACATAGACCACGGCTTTGTTGGTGTTTACCACCTGTTTCATATCAGGGCTCTTGGTGACAAAGTGGGTGAAAGCTGCATCCTTGTAGTAATCAGCATATATCTGCTGAACCTCCTCTAGAGACTTATCGCACTTAGCATAGGCCGTCACGAAGATGCCTCTTGTGAAGCAGCCACGCTGAGGAATGAACAGCACTCGGCCGTCATAACCAGGGCACAGTTCTTGTACCGTTTGGTTGATTTCCAACAGATGCTGATGGGTGAAGGTCTTATAGACTGAAATATTATCGTTACGCCAAGAGAAATGAGTCGTAGCACCTGGCTTCTGACCAGCTCCCGTGCTGCCCGTAATACCGTTCACATGAATATCGCCGCTAATAATCCCCGCCTTCAAAGCTGGCAGCATTGCCAACTGAATACAGGTGGCGAAACAACCAGGATTGGCCAAATGCTGACAACCGGCAATGATGTCCTTATGCGTTTCGGGCAAGCCATAGACGTAGTCGTGGTCACCCTTGATGCGGAAGTCCTGCGCAAGGTCGATGATCTTTACGTTGGCGGGGATGGCGTGCTCCTTAAGGAACGCCTCGCTCTTGCCATGACCGAAACAGAAGAATACAACATCAACCTTATCGAAAGGCATCTCATCGGTGAACTTAAGGTCAGTGTCGCCAATCAAACCTTCGTGCACATCTGATACAAGATTGCCCGCATTACTTTCAGAATTGGCAAAGACAATCTCCGCCTCAGGATGCCCTAACAATACCCTTATCAACTCGCCACCAGTATACCCTGCAGCACCAAGTATTCCTATCTTCATATATTTTATGATTAAACTAATTGTTCACCCCTCCTTTCGGAGGGGATGGAGGAGGCTTTACCTTTTCTCATCCTTATGGATGCCATAATATACGCGAAGTGGCGTACTTGAAACCTTGATGAAACCTTTGGCTTCATCGGCAGTCCAACCAGTCTGCGTCTCACCGTATTCGCCGAGCTTGCTCTTTGTCAGGTCGTTGACAGAGTCAATACCAACAGTCTCGAAGCCGTAAGGACGGAGTTTCAGAATGGCTGTACCCGTTACATTGCGCTGACTGCTGGTAAGCATAGCCTCGATATCGGGCATAACGGGCTCTAAGTACTGGCTCTCATGCAGGAACATGCCGTACCAGTTGGCCACCTGATCCTTCCAGTACTGCTGCCACTTGCTCAAAGTAGATTTCTCCAGCAGACGGTGTGCCTCGATGATAAGTTTGGGAGCTGCTGCCTCGAAACCTACACGACCCTTGATGCCGATGATGGTATCGCCCACGTTGGCATCACGACCGATGGCGTAAGAAGCACCGATCTCCTCGATCTTCTGAATAGCCTTGATGTGGTCATCGAACTTCTCGCCATTCACAGCTACAATCTCACCCTTCTCGAATTGAATCTTCAATAGAGACTCCTTCTCAGGGTTCGTAACGTGCTTCAGATAAGCCTCCTCAGGCAGTCCCTGTGTGGGATCGAGCAACTCGCCGCCACAGATACTGGTGCCCCAGATACCAACGTTATATGAGTACTTCAACTTGGTGAAGTCTGCAAAGTAGCCGTTGGCGTTCAGGTAGTCCACCTCTTCCTTACGAGTCAGATTGCGGTCGCGTGTCAAAGTGATAATCTCTACACCTGGAGCCATCACGAGGAAGGTCATGTCGAAACGAATCTGGTCGTTGCCAGCTCCCGTTGAACCGTGTGCAATAGCGTCAGCACCAATCTCCTTGGCATAGCGCGCAATAGCGATAGCTTGGAAGATACGCTCTGAGGAAACGCTGATGGGATAGCAGTTGTTACGCAGCACGTTACCGAAGATCATGTACTTCAGCGACTTCTCGTAATACTCCTGTGTTACGTCGAGGGTCACATATTTCACAGCGCCCAATTTGTAGGCGTTCTCTTCGTTTCTCTTCAACTGTTCGGCAGAGAAACCGCCTGTATTGGCACATGCGGCATAGACCTCATAACCTAACTCCTTGGTAAGATACATCACATTGTAGCTGGTGTCCAATCCACCACTGAAAGCTACGACAACTTTTTTCTTGCTCATATATATATTATTTTTGTTTATTCAATTCCTCTCAAAACCAAAGTACGCATAACATCCTTTATCACCTCCAATGAGGTTGGTTCTCCATGATGTTTCTCAGGATCCCACAGCATGCCTGTGCATACACAGAACTTACGGCCCTTCGCTTCCAGGATATCGTGATTGCAGCAACCTTCACAGCCGCGCCAGAAAGCCTCATCGTCAGTAAGCTGGTTAAAACTAACGGGAACATATCCCAGATTCGTATTCATCTTCATAACGGCATCACCGCTGGTAAGACTGAATATCTTGGCATGAGGCCAGCGCAGACGAGCCAACGTAAAGGTATAGTCCTTGATACGCTTGGCAATACCCAAGCCCTGATAATCAGGATGAACTATCAGACCGCTGGTGGTAACGTAGTGCTTGTTACCCCAAGTCTCAATATAACTGAATCCAGCAAACTTATCGCCATGCAATGCCAGCACAGCCTTACCTTCCTTCATCTTAGTTGCCACATACTCATGGGTACGCTCAGCAATACCAGTACCACGCTTCTTGGCTGCTACACGGATGGTGTCCAAAATAGTATCTACATACACTTCATGACTAGCGTCTGCAACCAAAATCTTTATATCCTCAATCTTTATATCTTCCATTTTATTCATTGAACATTGAATATTGCGGTAGCAAATTTTTCACTCTTTCACTCTTTCACTTTTCACTTAATCGCGAAACAATCTCTGCTATGGCCGTACGGGCCTCATCTCTTTCCAAGTCTTCTTTCAGAACCACCAGCACCGTATCATCACCAGCTACAGTACCCAGGAAATACGGATGGTGAGCATTGTCTATATCATACGCCACCATACTGGCATGCCCAGGTGGTGTATGGACAACCATAATATTACCCGAGAAATCTATTCTCCAGCAACTTTTATTCATCTCCTCACGTGTCATCACAGGCGAGAACATTCCTTCTCTGGGCAAAGCATATACGCTATGACCGTTGCGTCCGCGAACCTTACTGATACGCAACTGCTTAAGGTCGCGACTCAAAGTTGTCTGTGTACAGGGAAAACCAGCCTTGTCCAATTCAACCTGCAAATCCTCCTGACTCTCAAGTGCCTGGGAACTTACAATCAGTCTAATAGCCTGCAAACGTGTCTTTTTATCCTGTCTTTTTTGCATATTACCTTATTTTCGGGTGCAAAGGTACAACATATTATTGGATTACCATCAAAAATATGCAAAGAATATGCAAAGAATATGCACAAAGAACACAAATTTACTGCATTTTTATGCAAATTTAGTGAATAAACATTTATGATTACCTTCCTTTATCTCTCCTTACCCAACTTATGAGATGAATTTCCATAAGATCCACCAATACTTGTGATTGGCTTAATGAAAAGTTCAGAATCGTAAAAAAACTAAAATGCAAAGAAATTTTGGGCTAATCGCTTTGCATTACCTATAATAGTTAGTACCTTTGGCACTGGAAACAACCAACATACACAATATTTTGAAAAGGATTTTTATTTTACTATCAGCCTTAGCACTTTCTGTTGGTGTATTTGCCCAAGTACTGCAGGGCGATGTGGAGAATGATCACATCTATGTTGATTACCATGAGAATGCCCAATTCCCCGGAGGTGAAGAGGCATGCTTCAAGTGGATGAAAGAGCACATTAAATACCCTAAGGATTGCCTGGAGAAGAAGATTGGAGGACGGGGTAATGTAAGTTTATAGTCAGAGAAGACGGTTCCATAGATTCAATAGAAGTCTATAAGTCGCCCCATCCATCTCTTTCTAAAGAGGCGATTCGTTTGGTCAAGGAAATGCCTAAGTGGAAACCTGCGAAGTTTGATAATAAATGTATAAAATCTCGTTGGCGCCTTCCTGTCAAGTTCGAACTTCCTCAATAAATGATATACAAAAATAATATGAGAATGAATATTTCTGTTTGGAAAATATGTTGCAGTCTTTTGCTCTGCCTGTTTGGTTTACAAGTTGCAAAGGCACAGAAACAAGATGTGGAGCTGGATGCTGACGGTATTATGCGCGTGGGAGCTCCCATTACCATAGTTACCATTGGCAACAGCATTACGGCTGGCTACAGCAACACATCCAGTTATTGGGCTTGGCCAGCTCAGTTTGGCAGGATGATAGGCCCCGATTACGAGGTGAAGAACTATGCTGTGAGCGGCACCACGATGAACCTGCATATTAATGCTTCTTTCCGAAATACAGGCAATTATCCTAAAGCCAAGGCTGCAAACCCAGACATTCTGGTTATTGGACACGGAACCAACGATGCTAATGTGGGATGGTGGAAGAACTGGGGACATTTGTTCTGCGACGACTATAGGTCAATGGTGGCTTCATTTCGTGAGAACGGCAGGAATCCTATCCTCTACCTTGCGCTGGCACCTCCCGTCTTCAGCGAAGCCAGAGCCGATCAGAACAAGAACATTGAGGAGGAAGTGATTCCTCGCGTTAAACAAGTGGCAGCTGAGTTGGGTGCAACAACCATCGACTTCCATACGCCCTTTGTAGGCAAAAAGGAGTTCTTCCCTGATAATGTACATCCCAGTGATCCAGGTGCTGCACGGATGGCTGAGATTGTGAAGAGCATCATCATACCTCAGCAACAACTGACTTCTCAGATAAAGGTAAAGAAGGGAACAGTTGTCAGTCCTACGATGGTGGTTGTAGAACCAGGATCATCCGCAACGCTGAAGCCAGAAGCTCCTACCCAGGGGGCTTGGAGTTGGAGCGGACCCAATGGTTTTACCTATGGAAAACAGGTACTGAAACTGTCAAATCTGACTTCTGGCGGCATCTATACCGTTCGTTTCCAAGATAAAGAGGGACACCGCAGCGTACTCCGCTATCTGGTGAGCATTCGCGGGCAGAAGGCTGGCATCATCACACCTCATGTCTCTGTAACTGGCGAAGGATGGAAACAGGAAACCACAATAAGCGTACGTCCCGGTCAGGATGTAAACTTCGGACCTTCATGCAGCGCTGGTAATGATGCAGGCACATGGAGTTGGCGAGGACCCAATGGTTTCTTTGCCTATGGCAGGGAGCAGACCATCAGCACCATGACGGCAGCCAAGGCAGGAAAGTACGGTGTAACCTTTACGGACGAGCAAGGACGCCAGACATCCGTAGTATATAATATAAAGGTAGAGGGTGAAGCCGTTTGTCCTAAGTTGGTTGGTTATGGCCACAACGAGGACGGCTGGAGACAGACCAACGCCATTGCCGTGAAGCCAGGAACACCTGTCACCTTTGCACCCCATCCCATGAATGGTAAATGGGAATGGACCGGCCCCAAGGGGTTCCATTCCAATGAGCGTCATAACCAAATCTTCGACTTCGATGCCAGCATGGTGGGTGATTACGTCGGGACTTATACCAACGAGGCCGGTTGTCGTGACCAACTGGTGATTAAACTGACGCTAGCAGAAGAAAAGGCTTCAGAGGATACGCAGAAGGCACTGCCAAAGGTTTACAACGAGGATATCAACCCGCTGAAACAGATTGATCAGGCAATAGCAAATGCAAAGAAGGAAGGAAAGTTTGTAATCTGTCAAGTGGGAGGCAACTGGTGCCCTTGGTGTCTGCGCTTTGCCGACTTTATCACCAACGACACGACCATCAGCAAGATGATAGACGAGAACTTTGTCTATGAGCATGTGAACTACAATCCACGCAAGTCTGAGGGTGCAGGAAAAATCGCTCAGGCCAAGAAGATGTTGGAACGACTGAACAATCCTGGCCGATTTGGCTATCCTGTATTTGTGGTTCTTGACGGAAACGGCAAAGTCCTGCACATTCAGGATTCAAGCTTCCTAGAGGAAGGTAAAGGCTATAATCAGGAGAAGGTGCTTCGTTTCTTCAAGAACTGGACACCTAAGGCGCTAAAAAAGTAACCACAAGAAGGGATTTCTGAATGAAGAAGATACTATTCCTTCATGGTTTCTTTGCCAGTGGCCAATGCGTTCCTGCCTTAGCGTTACGCGAAGCATTTAAGGGTCGGGCGGAGGTGCTTACACCTGATTTGCCAATGCACCCCAAGGAGGCAATCAACTTTATCCGTGAGATTATTGATCGTGAGCAGCCCGACTTGCTATTGGGCAACAGTTGCGGAGCATTCTATGCGCAAATGTTAGCTCCTGTAGTTGGTATTCCGGCTCTACTTGGAAACCCACACTTTAAGATGACTGGTTTCCTGAAGCAGCGCATAGGAGAACATGAGTATAAGTCGCCCCGTACAGATGGTAATCAACAATTTATCATTGATGATACCCTTATTGAAGAGTTTGCAGAATTAGAAGCAAAACAGTTCAACTACTGCAACCCCTATTACAGCAATCGCATCTGGGGATTGTTTGGGGAGCAGGACACACTGGCACACTTTGAATCGCTCTTCTTAGAACATTACCTGCAGAGTTTTCACTTCCCCGGGGGACATACACCAACTTCAGACGAAGTACACAGCCATTATGTACCACTGGCTGAGAAGATGCTGACAGCATACCCCCTACCCCAAGACGGGATCCGCTACTTTAAACATTTTAAGGGAGGGCAATACCGTTTCATCCGTACGGCTTTCGACTCAGAAACAAGAGAGCGAATGGTTATATATCAGGCTCTTTACGGCGACCACAAATATTGGGTTCGTCCAGAAAAGATGTTCTTTGAAACCATCACACGAGACGGACAGACATTCCCAAGGTTTACAGAACAGGATAAAGTGTGAAAACAAACAACAAAGACATATATATATCGAATCATAGAATGGAAAAGTTTGAGGAACAACTACATAAAGACTTGCATCAGTATCTGCTGAGCATGAAAGAAGTGGACGAACGTCTGCCAGAATGCCCCGATGTGGAAGGCAAGTGGGAAGAGATCGCAAAATCTTATCTCCCCGACGGCATCCGGGAGTTCAATGCCTACCCAACCTCATCGCTCGGATGGATGATGTACATAGGTATGGCTATTGCAGCATACTGGGACGATGAATGGGACATCTACTCTAAGATGCCTGATATCTATTCCTTCATACGTGATAAAAGAGGCTATGATGCCCTTGATGAATATGTACGTGAAGAAGTACTACAACTGAAAGGTGCCGAATTCGAAGCGTCAGAGCGACTTGTTGGCGAATGCGCATCACGCATCTATAATGCACTCCGTCATCAAGACATAGAACCAGGAACAAAAGAGGCTTTCGACGCCTATGTTGACAGCCTGCATCAACTCTATCAGTTTGGAGTTGCCATCCAGTTAAAACGTATGGGATATCACATGGAAAGTATCTGACAAAAGGATCAGAGAGACTCTACGATGACATGCCGACAGGAAAAATAACACAATTATAATTATGCTTGAAATAGGACTAAGACACACCAGTGAATTGACGGTCACAGATGCCGTAACAGCCATACAATTGGGATCAGGCGATATGCCAGTACTCTCCACCCCTGCCATGTTGGCACTAATGGAAAATGCAGCCATGCTGGCAGTAGCCCAGGAACTACCCGAAGGTCATACTACCGTAGGAGGGCATATTGCATCCTCACATTTGAAACCTTCAAAAATCGGCGACAAGATATCTGCCACAGCCACAGTTACTAAGATAGAAGGGAAAAAGATTGAGTTCACAGTCTCCGCATACTGTGGAGAGATCCTACTTGGCGAAGGCACACATCTGAGATTTATCGTCAATAAAGAGAAGTTTATGTCTAACCTAATGTGAGCTACGATGCTACAGGCATCTGAGACATGACCGATACTAGAAGAGATGAAGAATCTTAGGGATGGTCAGATTCTACGAATAGCAGTACCCTCAATAGTGTCCAATATCACCGTTCCCCTCTTGGGAATGATTGATGTTGCTATTGTGGGTCACATGAGTAGTCCTGCATATATCGGAGCTGTTGCCGTAGGGTCTATGATCTTCAACCTGGTATACTGGCTCTTCGGATTCCTTCGCATGGGAGCAAGCGGAATGACGGCTCAGGCGGTAGGAAAAAGAGACCTGACAGAAACCATAAGGATATTGGCACGCTCGATGGCTATTGCACTGGGGATAGCCATGCTACTCATCATACTTCAGATACCCCTGAAATGGCTTGGATTTCGGTTGATAGGTCCCACAGCAGACGTTTCACCATTTGCCGCCACATATTTTTACACTGTTATCTGGGGAGCTCCAGCTTCCTTAGCGCTGTTCAGCCTGATGGGATGGTTTATCGGGATGCAGAATACACGTTTTCCCATGATTATTTCCATCATTCAGAATATTGTAAACATACTGGCCTCACTGATACTCGTCTATGTATTAGGAATGAAGATTGAAGGTGTAGCCTTAGGAACAGTGATAGCACAATATGCAGGTTTACTTATGGCTATCGCCCTGTTTCTGAAGTATTATGGCCGCCTTCTCCCGTATTTCAGGAAAGAAGGACTACTTCGCGACTTCCGCAAATTCTTTGTCGTGAACCGAGATATTTTCCTCCGCACCCTCTGTCTGGTAGCCGTTACTTTATATTTCACGTCAGCAGGAGCCCGCAGCGGAGCCGCCATTCTTGCAATCAATACGGTTTTGATGCAGTTCTACCTGTTCTTCTCCTACTTCATGGATGGGTTCGCATACGCAGGCGAGGCTTTGGGAGGCAAAACGTACGGAGCAAGCAACAGGGGTGCCTTCAGGGAGATACTTCAACGCCTGTTTCTATGGGCAACAGGTGTCACTTTAGTATTTACACTGACATATGTTTTTGCAGGACAGTGGATAGTGAAGGTGCTGACTGATGAGCCGCAGGTACTTGATGCTGCAAAACACTTCCTTCCGTGGGCATGGCTGATTCCCATAGCAGGAGTTGCTGCGTTTATATGGGATGGAATATTTGTCGGCATCACAGCAACACGTGGTATGCTTATTTCATCTTTTGTCGCTGCACTTTTCTTTTTCGTCATATTTCTGCTGAGCAAGGATACTTTAGGCAACCACGGTTTGTGGTTGGCTTTTATAACTTACCTTGCCATGCGAGGCATAACACAGACCATCATTTTTTTCTCATCCACACATTGATTAACATATCCTTGAGGTTCAAGGTACATGGTCCTTATTTCCCGTATAAGGACCCCTAAAAGTCATCTCTCACGAGAAAAATACAAAAAAAATGCAGAAAAATTGAAAATTTCTTCAACCTGTACCGCGATATGGTACAGGCGGAGCCTTACTTTGCACTATCAAACAATAAGTTTAACTAAAAAAAGTAAGATTATGTGGATTGTATTTGCTGTATTTTTTATGCTTTTTCTTTTATCTGGTGATAAAACTGAAAACGTATCTGTAGAGAACCAGAATTAAAGGTATCAAGCTATTGGATTCTTCTTCGATTTAAAGGAATAGTCTGAACAAGTTGTTCAGATAGTCTCTACGAGTCATTCAGATATTCTCTTACCCCCCTAAGAGACTATCTGAATGAGTTGTTCCAATTATCTCAACGACTGATGGAGACTATCTCAATGAGGCAAAGGTTAGGAGATAAAAAAAAGACATCAACCTTATGAGTTGATGTCTTTTTTTGTGGTGCCACCAGGAATCGAACCGGGGACACAAGGATTTTCAGTCCTTTGCTCTACCAACTGAGCTATGGCACCGTTGTTTTTGTTAAGCGGGTGCAAAGGTAGGAACTTTTTTTTTACCCACCAAACTTTTTGGCATTTTTTTTACAAAGCAAAAGATTTTGAGTCCCTACTCCCCATTTCACATCCATAACTTTGTCCGACATGGAATTAGGGCTCAAGGACATGACTTATTTCATCCCTGTCATATACATCCATGATGACAAAAAGGTGGTGATTAAATAGTTATTATCAAATTTAACGATAACCGCAAATTACTGCTACACGTAGAAAAAAATATTTTCACGTGTGGCAGTAATTTTTCTTACGTGTACCAGCAAAAAAGAAAATAAATAATGATTTATTTTGTATATCGCTCGGTTTGCACTATCTTTGTACCCGCAATCAGGGACATAGTCCCTTGTAACATTGCATTCGGATAGTAGCGCAGTTGGTAGCGTACTACGTTCGGGACGTAGGGGTCGGGAGTTCGAGTCTCCTCTATCCGACAACCACTAACGAAACGAATGACACTGAATATTATACAAGATAAGGTCTCTGCCTTTCTTAAGAAGGACTTTATGTTTTTCTTGATGGCAAACATTGTATTCAGTCTCTCTTCATTCTTGGTCAACATTTTTCTTCCCAAGATTCTTAGTGCCAATACATACACACAATTTGTGTACATCTTCCAGATGGTTCTGTTTAGTACCAATACCATGCAGCTGGGGTTTGTGCTGGCGCTGTATTACTTTGCTAAGCAGAACAGCAAAGAGTCGTTCAACATCTATTACACCTTGGTCTCCCTGCTGAACATAGGGATACTGATTTGCTGTCTGCTACCTCACAGCTTTGTGTTCGGATTGCTGAAGTTACAGGACCTCTCCTTTGCAGAAAGGTTCGGCTTTGCCCTGAGCGTGATAGTATCCAGCATCTTCCTCTACAACAAGGGGGCTAACATCCAACAGAAAGAATATCATTATATGCTGTGGGTATCGCTATCAGCCTTCTTGCTGCGAATCGCAGCGCTGATATACATCGCCCTGACACATACAGGAGGAAACACCATGCTGCTGTTGCTGATATTCGTCTGCCCCTTTGTGGTGGATATCAAAGACTATACGCTAAGGGTGATACGCAACGTCAGACCCAGGCAGATTAAGAAACCCATGCTGTCGGATTTCACCACCTATTCTTTGAAGGCTTGGCTGACAGGCGTTCTGTTTATAATCTCTGAAAAGATGTTCCTCATTTCCACGAAGGATATGGATGAGGTTTTTACTGCCTCACTGGCCTTTGCCTCTGGATTCATAGGAATCATCTATATCTTCAAGGCAACTTTCTACAATTTCTATCTAGCAAAGTTCTCAAGGGACAATATTCAGGAGATAAAGAACTATGTGCAGAAGCTACTTAAATACGCACTCCCCTACTTCGTGTTACTATTGTTCATAGTCGCATGTTCCTGTATATGTGTAAGATACATATTCGGAGGACTGGGAGAATCAGCATGGAAAATCCTATTTGTCCTGCTGATGCAGACAGGCATTATCTGCTATCTGGGAATGATAACGCTGCTGACCAAGACACTGAATTACCTGAATCTTGAGATTATACTGAATATATTCAGGGTATTGCTTGTATGGGCTATCTGCAACCAGTGGAAAACAGATAACATGCTCACATGGTACAGCGTGAGCGTTTTTGCCCTGATGACACCAGAGATTATCATCAGCGCCTTTATCCTTAACAGATTGGCCCATAAACCGATTCTAAACTAAAAATCAGAAGATATGCAGTATTCCGTTTCTCTTTTACACGAGGCATTAACAGTGGCAGCATGGATAATTATGCTACTGTTGGGTTATCGTGAGATGAAGAAATACGATAAGCTGTATGAGGAATATGATTATGAAGGAGAAGAAAGTTATGTCTTCTACAAGCCCCGCTCTTTCTGGTACAGGATGCTCATCTTTACCATGCTGTTCTGTACCTTTGGATGTGTAGGAGGTGACTTCTTGCATAATCATGTGATATATGACTTGAATGTGCAGTCCGACCATTCTATCCACTTTGAGAACGTATATGTACTGCTGATAAAAGGTCTTCCTACCAATTATTATCTGTGGCGTTTCTGCGTATGGGGAACAGCAGCCTTCCTGCTGTTCAAGATATTAGACGAGATTAAAAGTGATTTGGACTTTTCCTTCTTCGTCTTTACACTCATGCTAATGAATCAATTCCCCAACCTCAGGCAGACACTAGGCTTCATGATGATGTTCTACGGATATGTGCTTATGTTCCGATCTGCAGAGGATACCATGCCGCAGAAACTTATCATGGGCATAATGCTCCTAGTATTCTCTACCTTCTTTCACTCTACTATACTGGTATTCATTCTTTTGTCCCTCCTGCTATTCATTCCAGGAACAAAGTCGCTGCCGATGATTATCGTTTCGCTGATAGCCTTCCCCTTCCTTTAC
>Ga0310786_10004668_pt1 | contig 18953 bp, 19 predicted proteins | sample AusTroGonzalo_MG_FD_203881 | JGI IMG/M metagenome (GOLD analysis project Ga0310786, IMG submission 203881) | Bovine rumen microbial communities from tropical cattle in Woodstock, Queensland, Australia - Gonzalo_03 (v2) (version 2) | ecosystem: Host-associated > Mammals > Digestive system >... | reverse complement strand
CGGCAGCGTGTAGACGATGTTCGTATAGAACGTCTTTGCGCCATCCCACAGCGGCGTCTCGCTCGCGCCGACGGCGTAGGTGGACGCCGCGCTCTCCACCTTCCAGGCGACCGTCGACCACGACAGGTCGCCCGACGCGCCGCTTGCGGTGAAGGTCTGCGCGTAGTGGACCTGCTGGGTCGCGACCGGGATTTCGGTCGGCGTGATGGCGAGCTCATCCGCCCGCAATGTCGCTCCTATCGCAACCGCCACAACCGTGGCAAGAATATAACTAAGGGTTTTGCCACCCCTGACGATTCCGGCACCTACGCTTTTCATGTGTCGCATCCTCCGCTTTTCATGAGAATAAAATACACCTATAAGTCCATGAGAATAAAATACACCTATAAGTCCGGCACACCGCCCGACTTCACCATCATTATACTAAATGCCCCACAACCCCCGCAAGCACAAATAATGCCTTGCAGTTGCGAGTGGAAAGTGTAATATCTAATGGAACACTTTTCTATGATGGAGTACCGAAGTGGGTCAGGCACAAAGAGAAGAGGGAAAAGCCCAAGGGGATGATCGGGAGGAACGGAAGACCTCCACACCGCCCCCTAGGGGGCGGCGGCGCAAAAAATCTGGGCCGCGGTTTTGCTACAATGTGGTTACCACACACACAAAGGCAAGGCACACGAACCCAGATGTCAGCGAATTATACCATACATCACGTCAGAGGTCATCACCTAAGATTCGACCAGCGCGAGACGATCGCCATCGTCTACAACGACAACCTCCGGCTTCCCCCTGGAAGGCGCAAGTCACAGAACCAGCTCGCCAGAGAGCTCGGGCTGCCGAAGTCCACGTTCAGCCGCGAGATCAGCCGCGGGAGGTGCGACAACCCGACCATATTCGCGGGCAGGACGCTCTGGGAGTACTCGGAGCACAAGGCGCAGGACTCCGTGGACGAAGGCAACAGGAACAAGGGATGCCCCATGAAGGTCACCAACCGGATGGCGCTGCGCCTCCAGGAGCTCATACTCAGGGGCGGATGCTCCCCGAACCACGCGCGGGAGACCATGGTCGCGGAGGGGTTCGACATGCCGCACACGAGGACGATCTACAACCACATCGAGCACGGCGACATAGGAATCTGCCACGGCCAGACGCCCTATCACCCGAAGGCGCGGCGGAAGCGCCAGGAGAAGCCGCGGCGGTCCTACAGGAACCCGCGCGGGCTCTCCATCGAATGCCGGCCCGAGGCGGTGGACGGACGGGCGCGGCTCGGCCACTGGGAGATGGACACCGTCGTCTCCGCGCAAGGCGGGAGAGGCGGCCTGCTCGTCCTCACGGAGCGCAAGACCCGCTACTCCCTCATCGAGAAGATCAAGGCGGTCTCGCAGGACGAGATCGTCGCGGCCATCAGGCGGCTCGTGCGCAGGGACGACCTCGGGCCCGTGCACTCGATCACGACGGACAACGGCGGGGAGTTCGCCAACCACGGGGAGTTGCGAAAGGCAATGCGGCGGGTCAACCGCTTCCTGAAGGTCTACTACACCCACGCCTACGCGGCCTGGGAGAAGGGATCGGTCGAGAACGTCAACCGACACATCAGGCGCTTCTTCCCGAAGGGGACCAAGTTCAACCTCGTCTCCCGCAACCGCATCAAGGAGCTGCAGAACTTCATCAACTCCATCCCAAGGGCATCACTGAAAGGAAAATCAGCCAATGAGTCGTTTCTTCTGGTTCGCTAATGTACTGTTCCGTCTCTCTTGCAATTCACCGCCTTGCAGTTGCGAGATTTACCGCTCGCTGCGGAGCGCGGGGTCGAGACGGTCGCGCAAGAAGTCTGCGAGATGATTGAAGACGAGGACGAGCACGAAAATCGCAAGCGTCGTGAACGTCATCTCCCACCAGACGCCCTGCCAGAGCCGCGCGCGCGCATTGTTGATCATGACGCCCCACGACGGTTCGCCCTGCACGCCGATGCCGAGGAACGAGATGAACACCTCCGTCGCGACGGCCGACGGGAAGCGTATCGAGAACTGGATGAGGACGATATGCGCGACATTCGGCAAGATGTGGCGGAACATTATCCTGAGATGCGAATACCCGAGCACCTTCGCCGCCTGGACGTAGGCGCGGTCGCGGTGCTTCATCACCTCGGCGCGGATAGTTCGGCAGACGCCCACCCACGTGGTGAAGCCAATGCCAAGATACAACCCCATCAGCCCCTGTCCGACGACAAGTGAGATCGCAAGGATGAAGAGAAGTCCCGGCATCGATGCAACGGTCGCACATAGCCACACGACGACCGAGTCTACCTTCCCGCCGAAGTAGCCGCCGAGAAGCCCGAGGAAGACGCCAAGCGGAATCGCTATGAGCGACGTCATGATGCCGACGTGGAACGCGATGCGCGTACCCTGCACGAGCCGAAGCCCCACATCGCGCCCGAGGTTGTCGGTGCCGAGCCAGTGCTCGGCTGACGGCGGCTGGTAGCGCTCCTTGGTGTTGACGACGTTGTAGGCCGGCGTCACGTCGCGCGCAAGGGCGACGCGATACTGCACCTCGCCGTAGACGGCGGCAGCGAAATACGCGGCAAGAATGATTAGGCAGATCTTAATTGAAAGCTTCATTGACCTTCTCCACCACTATGTCGACCACCTGCTCCAGTGTCAGGTCGGAAGAGTCGATTTCGATTGCACCGTCCGCCTTCCTGAGCGGAGCATACTTTCTCGTAGAATCTATCGCGTCGCGTGCGAGGAGCGACGCCTTTACTGCCGCGGCAGACTGGTTGGCGATCCCCTTCTCGACCTCCTCTTTCTGGCGGCGCCTGGCGCGCGCCTCGGCTGACGCCGTGAGATAGAAGCGGGCAGGCGAGGCGGGAAACACGGCAGTCGTTATGTCGCGACCTTCGACCACGAGGTCGCCGAAACGCGTCAAGTCGCGCAAGATAGCGGTGACTTTGTCGCGGACGGCTTTCACCATCGCGACCTGCGAAGCGTGGGCATTGATCTCCGGTGTGCGAATGCGGTCGCCCGGCAGCTCGCCGCCGACATAGTAGGCGATTGCGCCATTCTCTGGACAGCACTCGATTTCGACAGTCGGCGCAAAGGCCGCGACTGCGTCGGGATTGTCGGTATCGACCTTCCTGACAAGCGCCTGCCAAGTCATGATGCGGTAGAGAGCGCCCGAATCGACATGGAGAAAGCCGAGCTTCTTGCCGACAATACGCGACACGGAGCTCTTGCCAGCGCCGCTCGGTCCGTCTATTGCTATTACTCTTGACATGGTCTATCCGTTGTTTGTTGCCAAAGGCCTACAGCCGCCCCGTCTCCTGCAGGAACATGAGGACTGTGTAGCCGACGAAGACGAGAAGCCAGACCGCAGCCTCGCGGCGGCGAATCCGCCCGGGATCCCTCGGGCTGCGAAAATTCAGGCCGAAGACAAGGATGGAAAGCGAAAGCAACGCGTTGAGCGGAAGGTCGCGCCTGAGGACGTAGGGCGAGAATTCGTCCACAGGCGAAATGACGCAGGCGAGTCCCACGACCGCAAGCGTGTTGAACAGGTTTGAACCGATTATGTTGCCAAGCACAAACTCGTGTTCGCCACGACGCGCCGAGGCGATGGCGCTTGCGAGCTCCGGAAGCGAAGTGCCGACGGCGACGATGGTGAGCCCGATCATCAGGTCGGAAACGCCAAGCGTCTTTGCGAGGTCGACAGAACCCCACACGAGGATATGCGACGAGCCGACGAGAACGGCAAGCCCGACAAGCACCTTGACGACGGCAAGCGGAAGACCCTTCTTGTCCGCTCCTAGCGAGGAAGTAGCACTATCAGCCGCCGCGCCCTTCGTGCGCTGGTCGAACCAGCAGTAGAGCGGCAGCAAGAGGGCAAAGGCGGCGAGAAGGATTCCAGCGTCGAGGCGAGTGCAACGGCCATCGCGGAGAACGAACATCGAGAAGAGTGATATGGCTACAAGCCCAGGGCCTGCGACAAGTGTTGTTGATGGCCGCGCGACGAGCGGGCAAATGAACGCCGAGACGCCGAGAATCACTGCGACATTGAAGATGCAGCTGCCGTAGGCGTTGCCGAGCGAGAGATTAGCATGCCCCGAAAGCCCCGACAAGGCGCTCACGCAAAGCTCAGGCGCGCTCGTCCCGAAACCGATGACTACCATACCAACTACGAACGGAGAAATGCCGAGCGCCTTGGCTACTTGAGCCGCGCCGTCGACAAACACACCGCTTGACCATGCGAGGGCAACAAGCCCCCCGATGATCATCACAATCGAGAGCCAAAGCGGTATGTCGGAATACATTGTGCTTATTATACCAAAAAAACGCAGGCCCTATGCGTCAGGCGTGGTCTTTGCCGATGAACTCGCAGGGGGCCTTTTTCGCAAGGAGCCCGCCAAGGAAGCGGACGCCGTAAGTCACGTGCGTGGCAAGGACGCCGCAAAGCGTTATGATCCAAACCGCGGGATTGAGCGAGAAGGAAGTCAACAAGACAAGGAGAATGTACGTAAGCATCGGCATCGAGATGATTCCCTGCCAGATGCAGAACAGCTCCACCGACATAATGTCCGGCTGCGGGATCGCGACGAGAATCGCCCAGAGGAAGAGATACGCGACAAAGAGCGTCGGAATGAAATACGAAAGCCGAAGCGAATTGGACGGATAGCGCTTGCAGAAATAGCCGCGGTGGAACGCGTAGCGGCCGAGCTGCCGCAAATGCGCCCCGAAAAGCGGACGGCGATGGTGGCATACGACGACCCAAGGGTCATAGACTATGCGCTTGCCAGCGTCGACGATGTCCTTGCAAAGAAGCGTGTCCTCGCCCGGCCAGAAGTCGGTGCGGTAGCCGCCGAAGGAATCGAGAAGCGACTTCCTGACAAAGAGATTGCAGCTCGGGTAGTCGTCAACGTCGCGCCTCACGCCACCCGCCTTGTAGCGGTAGCGGTAGTTGCCAGAGACGAGCAGATTGTCGTAGACGCGCCCGCCCATGCGCGCGAGGAACGAGTCGCCAGGCGGCGTCACCCCAGGACCGCCGACGGCGCCAATCGTCTCGTCTCCGAAATATCGAACGGCGTATTCAAGCCAATGCGCGTCGGGATAGGCATCGTCGTCGATGAAAGCGATGATCTCGCCCTTCGCCTCCTTGATGCCGAGATTCCTTTTCTCAGCAGGCCTCACCTTGCCGGTAGGGAGAGTCGAAAGTTTAAAGTTGAAAGTTGAAAGTTGAGAGTTGTCGTCCGGCAGCACTATCACCTCAAAATTTCTATACGACTGCTTCCCGAGCGCGGCAAGACACTCATCGAGCATCCAGCTGCGGCGCGGGCAAGCGATCACCACCGAGACGAGCGGATCGTGGTCGAGTTTCGGCGGCACCTCGGCCTTCGCATAGTAGCGAAGGACGCGCAAACGGTAGAAGACGGCGAGCGAGTCGAGCGCCATTGTCTTTACCGTGTTCGCCTTTAACGCGCCGAACTTGTTGCCGAAGCGAATCACGACAGGCGCCTCAGCGATCTTCGCGCCGCGCTGGTGGGCGATGGCGAGAAGCTCCAGGTCGAACGCATACGTCTTGACAAGCATGCGGCCGAGCGATTCGCCAAGCACTTCGCGGCGAAAGAGCTTCATGCCAGTCTGCGTGTCGGTTATCGGAAGCCCGACGAAGATCCTGACGAGCGTGAAGTAGACCCAGCTCACGATCCGGCGGTGCCACGGATACTGCACGACGCTTCTCTTGTGGCGCTTCGAGCCGATCACGATGTCTGCGCCCTTCTCGACCATCGCCTCGAAGAACCACGGCGTCTGCTTCGGGTTGATGTCGAGGTCGCCGTCAAGCAGCATCACGTATTCGCCAGTCGACGCGTCAAACCCCGCCCTTAGCGCGGCGCCCTTGCCACCGTTCCTCTGGCATATAACTGGTCTCACGACGACATGCTCGTACTTCGGCTCTGCCGCGCGAGCAAGCGCCGCCGCAGTGTCATCAGTAGAGCCGTCGTCAACGGGAACGAGCTCCGCCCTGATTCCGTGGGAATCGAAAAGCCGCGCCGTCTCAGCGACATTTTGCTCTATCGTGTCCGCAAGGTTGTAGACCGGCATGATGACGGAGAGCCGGCCGTTGCCTATCGCGTCGCGCGCGATGGCCCACTTGGCCTCAAGCTTCGTCCTGCCGCCTTCGGACATTGATCTCCCTCAAATCACTTTCCGTGGCGACGCATCTGCCGCGTAACGGGCGGGTCGATCACCTCGCCCATGAGGACTTCGCCCTTCGCGGCCGTCTTAGCAGCCGTCTGGCGACGAATGATCCACATCTGCACAATCGAGAAGAGGTTCGAGAGGAACCAGTAGAGCGAAAGCGCCGACGGGAACGAGTAGAACATGAAAAGCATCATCGCCGGCATGAAAATCATCATCATCTTCTGCTGGCTCTTGTCGCCTGTCGCCGGCGTGAACGCGCTCTGGAGCCCGGTCGAGACGGCCATCAGGATCGGGAGGATGTTGAGACCGCCGAACGGGAACCAACTCGAGAAGAGAGCTTCCGGCTCGGAGAGGTCGCCAATCCAGAGGAACGGCGCATAGCGAAGCTCTACGGCGGACCTCAAGACATTGAAGAGCGCGATGAAGACAGGAATCTGAATCAGCATCGGCAGGCACGAGCTCATCGGGTTGACCTTGTACTCCTTGTAGAGCGCCCAAGTCTCCTGCTGCATGCGCTGCGGGTTGTCCTTGAACTTCGCCTGGATTTCCTTCATCTTCGGCTGGAGCTCCTGCATCTTCTTCATGCCAACCGTCGACTTGTGCGTAAGCGGCCAGAAAAGAAGGCGGACAAGGATCGTGAGGAGGATGATCGCGACGCCGTAGTTCGGGATCATGTTGTTGAAGAAGTTAAGCACCCAGACGAGCGGATAGCAGAGCCACCGCCACATGCCGAATTCCATCACGTCCTTCATGCCAAGGTCCCAGAGAAGCGACTGCTTCTTGGGGCCGACGTAGAAGACACTCGTGCGCTTCGCCGCATCGTCCGCGAGCCGGACCTTTGCGAAGACGGACGCGGGGCGGTAGTTGGAGGCGGACATGTCGCGCGCGACAGTCGCGTCGAAGCCGGCGTTTGCCGCGGTCGACGAGCAGAACGCCGTCACGAAGAAGCGGTTCTTGACCGCGACCCACTTCTGCGCGCCCGGATACTTTATCGCGGCCTCTTCAGGCATGCCCGCCGCGCTCTTCGAGCCGCTGCAGCCGCCCGAAAGCCCGCCGACGAGATAACCCTTGAGCGGAGAGTCGCCCTCGCAGTGGTGGATCACGCCCTCCTTGCCCTTACCGGCGTCCATCGCCCAGCTGTCGACGGAAAGAAGGTCGTTCTTCGAGTCTCCCATGCGCATCTGCCCAAGGGAGATGGCTCCGCCTATCCCCTCATCCTCGAGCGTGATGCGGTAGTCCGCACCAAGGCGGATAGTGCGGCTCTTGCCACCGTTGACGAAGCGGACGGAATCGGGATTTTCCTCGGCCACCTCGAACGACTCCACGGCCTCGCCCGCGCCGAGCGGAGAATCCGCAAAGTCAAAGGCGACAGGCGGGTTCTCGTCGGAGATTTCACCGCGGTCCTTCGCGTATTTCTTCAAGGTCGCCTTCTTGACAACCGCGCCCCAAGTTGAAAGTTCAAGCTTCAACTCGTCGTTTTCGAGAACGACAATCTTCTCGGGCGTCGTGGGAAGCACGGGAGCCGGCGTTGCAACAGCGTTGGTCTCGCTATTCGCGGGAACATTGGCCTCCGAAGCCGAAGGTTGCGGTGCGGCGGCCTCGACCGTCACGTTCGTCGCGGCAATCGCCGCCTGCTCGGCTGCATACTTGGCGCGCTCCTTTGCACGCCCAATCTCTGCCCAGATGTACCAGGCGAGGACAGCGCCCAAAAGAAGGCAAATGATCTTTTCTGTCTTGTTCATGTCTCTCTCATTCTCCTATAAAATCGTTTTTCCATCTTCCCCGCGGCGGAACGGGGTCGTAGCCGTGCGCGCCAAACGGATGGCATCGCAATATCCTCCATAGTCCCAGCAACGTTCCCTTCACCGCACCATGCGTCTTCAATGCCTCGATCATGTAGTTGGAGCAACTCGGCTCGAATCGGCAAGCCCCGCCCATCACCGGCGACAGCACTACCTGATACGCGCGGACAAGCAGAATCAGCGGCGCCGTCACGATGCGCGAGAGGCGAGACGCACCATTTCCTCCATCACATCCTGGCATTTCCTGTCCTTAAGGGCGGAGCGCCCGATGAAAACCCACTCGGTCCGCTCGGGCATCGCGCCGCTCTTCACAAGCAAGCGATAGGCCTCGCGCATCAGGCGCTTCGCGCGGTTGCGGTCAACCGCGTCGTGAAAGCTCTTCTTTGAAACGACGACGCCGGCCTGCTGGTCGGCGTCGGGTGACGAGAGATGCCACGCGACGAGGAGACGCCCCTTTATGGAACGCCCCCGGTCGAAGACACGCTTGTACTTCGCGCCGGGGAGCCGCGTGGACATTTCGCCCTGCCTTTAGACTTGCGTCAGGCGCTTGCGGCCTTTCGCACGACGGGACGCGAGAACCTTGCGTCCGCCCTTAGTCGCCTTGCGGGCGCGATAGCCGATTTTCCTTTTCCTCTTGATCTTCGAGGGCTGCCATGTCATCTTCATGATTGATTCTTCCTTTCAACTGAAATGAGTGGATATTTTACCATATTTACTCTTCGGCTTTCAAGTGGCGCAGCAATTCCTCGAAACGGTTGATCTTGACCGTGAAGCGCGAGTCGTTCAGCCGCCCAAAGCCAAAAGTGCAAAAAGCGCCCTTCACGCCTGCATTTGCCGCCGCCTGCATGTCCGTCCAGCTGTCGCCCACCATCCAGTCGTGCGACGAGAGGCGATGTCCGCCGAGACGCGACGCGCACTCCCGCAGCGACTGTGGGTCCGGCTTCAGCGGCACTCCGTCGCCGCCAGCGACAATCGCGGAGCCGAAGTATCGCGTCATGCCGAACTTCTCGAGGATGAGCTTCACGGCGAAGTTGGGCTTATTCGTGTTTACGCCGAGAAGCCACCCGCGCGCCTTGAGCTCGTCGAGGGTCCTTCGCACATTCGGATATGGAACGACCGTCTCGCAGCAGTGCTCGGCATAGTGGCTGTGGAAAATCTCCCACATCTCCTCGTACGGAATCTTCGCTTCTGGAATCGAATGTTCAAGAAGATACCGTGCGCCCTGCCCAACATGTGTGATGACAGTCTCGACCGGAAGCTCTGCGAGCGAGAAGTCGCGCCGAGTGTGGTTCACCGTCGCCGCGAGGTCGGCGCGCGTATCAAAGAGTGTTCCGTCGATATCGAAGAATACTGCTGGCATAGTAGGGGTCAGGAGTCAGGGGTTAGGGGTCAGTACGCAGTAGTCAGGGGTTAGGGGTTAGTGGTTAGGAGAGGCCTTTCGGGGGTGGGGCGGTGAACTCCAGCCATTCGCCGGTGCGCGGATGGCGGAAGCGAAGCGACAGCGCATGAAGGTAGAGCCGCGATGCACGCTCGCCGCCGTACTTCTCGTCGCCTATCACTGGATGGCCCGCCTCGGAAAAATGGACGCGAATCTGGTTCTTGCGACCGGTCTTGAGCTTCACCTCGACGAGCGTAGTGCCGTCGGTCGTGGAAAGCCGCCGCCATTCGGTGCGCGCGAGCTTTGGCGCCTTTGCGCCGCGCGATGCGCGACGCGCGTCAGTCGCCGCAACAGAGCGCACCCTATAGCCGTCGGCGTCTTCAAGAAGATAGGACTCAAAGGTTCCGCTCTCCTCTTCAAGCAATCCACAGACTCGGGCGCGATACGTCTTCTCGGTGAGGCTCGCCCAGTCTGTGCGAAACTTCTCCGCAACCTCCTCAAATTTCGCGAACATCATGACACCGCTCGTCTCGCGGTCAAGGCGGTGGACGAGCCACACTCGCTTCTTCGACCTCGCCTGCCCCTTGCGGACGTAGTCGTTCAAGAGATTTTCTGCAGTCCGCTGGCTTTCGCGCGCGAGGCGGCCGACGAGCTTCGTGTGCGTAGCGAGAAGCCCGGCGGGCTTTTCGATCACGAGGACGTCGTCGTCCTCAAAGAGGATTGGAAACGGCAGACGGTGCTTCTTCATTTCGCATCCACAGGCTGGAGCAGCCAGCGCTTGTTGTACCAATACCAGTGCTCGGGATGCGCCTTGATGCGCTCGTCAAGCATCTTCATCGCCTCTTGTGTGAGACGCACCGCCTCGGCCTTCTTGTCCTCCGCCGCAGGGTCGGGGCGAAGAGTCCCCACATGGTCGAAAACGTGCTTTCCGTTCTCGCGGCGCATGACTGCGACTACGATCGGAGAGCCGCACCTAACGGCGAACATCGCACCAGCGTGGCTCACGTTCGCCTTGCCGCCGAGGAAGTCAACCTCGACATCGGGCTGAGGAACGCGCAAGTCGGGGAGTATCGCAAACGCGCGGCCTGACTCAAGCTTCTCCTTTATCTCGACAAGCGTCTTCGCGCTACCGCGCTCGAGGATTTCTATCGCGCCATACTGCCGCTTCATCCATGCATCAATCTTCGGATTGCGCTGCTTCGCCGCGATTGAGAACAGCGGAAGTCCGTAGGCAGCCATAGACCAAGCAGCCATATACCAGTTGCCGGAGTGCGGCACCATTATCACGACGCCCTTCCCCTCGTCGACGTATGATTGAAGCCGATCTTTGTACATCTGTCCGTCAACGACATGGCGATCCATCCACTTGCGGGTGAGGCGCGGTGCGCGTATCATCTCGACGGCAGTCTGGAGCACGTTCGCGAGCGAGCGCACAGCGATACGAAGTCGTTCAGGTTTGGTCTTCTCCGGAAACACGGACGCGATTCGCTCCATCGTCCGCGCGCGCTTGAAGCGAAGGACACGGACGGCGAAGGCGGCCGCAAACGACGCAAGCCACATCGCCACCGGATACGGAATGGCGTTGACAAGCCCGCACGCGAGCCGCAACGCCCCGTATTCGACATTGACCGCAAATCCGCTTTTCTTCGCCACTTAGAAATCCTCTTGATTGCCCTTGTGGCCAGTATTATAGCAAAAAGGCAAGCTGTCCAAGAGCGCCTGACAGCCGCGAAGCACATCGTCGTATGTCTCGTCGAAGTTACCGGTATACCACGGGTCTGCGACATCGCGATTCAACCCAGCGAAGGAAAGGAGCTTTTTCAGCTTGCCGCGGTCCTCGGGGCGGACGAGATACTCAAGGTCCGACATATTGTAGCGATCCATCCCGACGATCAAGTCATATTCGGACGCCTTTTCGGCAGTAAGCAGCCACGCCTCGCGCCGCGGATGCGGTATGCCCTTCTCATCAAGTTTGTTCCTCGTGCCGCGGTGCGTGTCGCAGCCGATCGCGTCTTCGTGCATCGCGGCAGACTCCACGACGACATCGGACCTCCCCGCCTTGGCGAGCAGGTCTTTCATCACGAATTCCGCCATTGGGCTGCGGCAGATGTTCCCGTGGCAAACAAACAAAATCTTCATCGCCGCAGATTATACCAAATCGTGGCCGACTTTGCGTCGCCACTCGGTTAGGGCCGCCTATGCCAAAATCTATCAAAAAGAGATATTTGCCGCCAAGACTACGACGACTGCGGCGAGCATCAAAGCCGAGATGAGCTTCAAGGTGGCCGTCGCCTTCACTGAGCCGACGAGCTTCGCGCGAAAGAAGTCGGCGGCCACAATCGCGGGGAGGTAGATAAAAGGCACGAGGGCACAGAAAAGCGTACCAAGGAGAAGTGTCTGCACGGCCGGCGCAAGAGTCGAGTCGGGACGCGTGAAACTCGGCAGGAACGCGAGGAAGAAGAGAATCGTCAGCGGGTTCGACATCGACATCGCAATCCCGCGAAGGAAAAGCCGGAAACCACGTCCGCTCGCGGGACGGAGCGCGTCAGGCGACGCGGCGCGGAAACTGCGGATCGCATCCGCAAACGCACCGTAGGCGAGATACGCGATATAGGCAGCTCCGGCGATCTGGATCGCGGACATCGTCGCAGGGTGGGCGGTGAAGAACGAAGCGACGCCCGCAGTCAATAGGAGTATCCAAAACCAGCAGCCGGCGACGAGCCCCAGCATCAGCGTTGCTGCGCGGGCCTTACCATCCGAAAGCGCCGTCGCGATTGTGCAGGTCAAATCAGGCCCGGGCTTTACGATCAGCGCCAGCGATCCAATGATATAAGTTGTCAGCATACCGCTTTCTTTGCGCCAACGGAATAACCGGCCTGGACGGCAAGATGCCTGTCGTCGTCGAAGTCTGCACCAGGAGTTGTGAGCAGGGGCCCCGCGATTCCAGCAGACATTCCAACATAGATGCACTTTGCCGCCGTCTCGTCAGTCATGTCGCGGCGTCCGCCTGCAAAGCGAAGCGGCGTAGATGGATTCACGAGCCGCAGAAGCGCGACAGAATCGACGACTCGCTCTGGGTCGAGGATGCCGCGGTCCGCGAGCGGAGTTCCCTCAATTGGATGGAGCACGTTGACAGGAATGGAATCGGGCGCGATTTCCTTGAGAGCAAAGGCAAACTCGACGAGCTGCTCGTCCGTCTCGCCCATTCCGATTATGCCGCCGCAGCAGATCTGGAAACCAAGCTTCTTCGCGGCGCGCAAGGTCTCGAGCTTGTCGGCCGCCGTATGCGTCGTGCAAAGCGACGGAAAGAGAGACGGCGCGGTTTCAAGGTTGCAGTGGACGCGCTGTAGTCCCGCCGCCTTTAGCTTTGCGAGGTCCTCTTCGGAGAGCAGCCCGAGCGAGGCGCAAAGCCCGATTTTCGGCGCCGCTTCGCGCATCGCCTTCAATGCTGCACAGACGTTCTCGACATCCTCATGTGAAAGCGTGCGACCCGAGGTGACGATGCCTATCCTGTCAGCGCCATTAGCCGCCGCCTCCTTCGCTGCCTTGACGCACGCCTCGGTTCCGACCCAGCCGTATGTCTCGCAGCCGGTCTTCCAATGCGCCGATTGCGCGCACCACTTGCAGTTCTCGGAACATCGCCCCGAGCGTGCGTTGATGATCGAGCAAAAGTCAAACCGCTTCTCGACGCAATTTAGCGTTATTGCGTGCGCGCGCTCGCGAAGCTTTTCTCTGCGCCCCGGCTTCAGAAGCGCTAGCGCTTCGTCTCTCTCTATTCCGTCAGACATGGCGGATATTATACCATCAAAGTCCGAGCAGTTTTGCCGCGTTGTCGTGGTAGATGCGGCGAAGCGCGTCTTCCGGAAGGTGCGTTGCGCGAATCTTCTCGATCTCGACGCTCGGCTCGTGGAACGGAGAGTCGATGCCGAAGAGGACGCGGTCCGAACCTACGGTGTCGTATGCCTCGCGTATCTTCACGCTCATCGGAGAGCCCGAAGTATCGAGATAGACGTTCGGATAGCGCCGCGCCGTCTTGAGCGCCGCGTCGACATAGACGCCGTGGGCATGGCCCATGTGCAGCATCACGACCTTGACGTTCGGATGGCGTTCGACGAGCCAGCCAATCTGCCACGGCAGCGAAAACGGCGGATGGCCGCTATGGATGAACACAGGGATCTTCAACTCCTCCGCGAGATCAAGCACTGGATCGACGAACGTGTCGTCCGCGCAGTAGGCGTCGAAAAGCGGGTGCAGCTTGATAGCGCGGAATCCCTCGCGCTCGACAAGTCGGCGTATCTCGGCAAGCTCCGCCGCGCCGCCCGGCTTCACCCAGGCGACTGGCACGATGAGGTCCGGTTCCTTCTGGAAGGCGTCGATAACCGACTTGTTGTCGTGGAATCCTGCGCCGGTGAGAAGCGTCTTCTCAATATCGAACTCTGCCATCTGCTCCTTGAGACGGACGAGGTCAAAGTCAAATCTCGCCCATGACCCGAAGTTTCCGATATGTGTATGTGCGTCAATTATCTTCATAGCTGCCCTTTCGCCGCATATTATACCACGGCACCCTGCGCCTACGCCAATAGGAACCTTTTCCACTCAGCAATAGGCCGCGACTATGGCCTCAAGATGCAAAAAGTTGAAACTACCCTATTGACTAGGAGTTAGTTCCAAATAGTATAATATTCACCGTAGGGACGAAGTCTCACAGTAACGCCGGAAGAACAAACACATGAACAGAAGAACTTTCATCAAAAGCGCGTTTGCCGGCATTGGCGTGGCAACGGCGGACATCAGCGCTGATCACACCACAAAAGGAGCAATGACGCTTCGCGAGAATCCGCATGGCAGAAAGGTGTCGCTGCTCGGCTACGGTGCAATGCGCCTGCCCACGGTAGACGGCGGACACGCCAACGCCTGGGCGCAAGATGGCTACTCGAAGTCTGGAATAGACCAGAAGACGCTCGACGCGCAGGTCAAGTACATGCTCGACCACGGTGTAAACTACTTCGACACGTCGCCGGCCTATTGCCGGGGAGAGTCGGAGTCTTGCCTGGGCAAAGCCCTCGCGGCAAGCGGCTACTCGCGCGAAGACTACCTCATCGCAACGAAACTCTCAAACTTTGCGCCACAGCAGTATCCCCTCGTCAAGTGCAAGGAGATGTTCGAGAATTCGCTGAAATTCCTAAAGACGGACTACATAGACAACTACCTGCTCCACGCCATTGGCAACGGCGGCTTCAAGACTTTCTCCAAGCGCTATCTCGAAAACGGTGCGCTCGACTGGTGTGCGGAGCTTCGCGCCGCCGGCCGCATACGAAACCTCGGCTTCTCCTTCCACGGCGATCCCAAGGCGTTCGAATGGTGCCTCGACAACCACGAGAAATACAAATGGGACTTCTGCCAGATACAGATGAACTACGTCGACTGGCTCCACGCGAAAGAGACTAACGACCGCAACCTCGACGCGAAGTATCTCTACGAGCGCCTGACTGCACTGAAGATACCTGTCGTCATCATGGAGCCCCTTCTCGGCGGACGCCTTGCGCGCTACAACTACGCGCTTGCGAAGGAGCTTACCCCCCTCGACCCGGAGGCATCGCTCGCCAAGTGGGCGCTTCGCTTCTGCGGAACGTATCCGAACGTCATGACGATTCTCTCAGGCATGACGCGCACCGAACACATCGAGGAAAACGTCGAGACGTTATCGCCGCTGAAGCCGTGCTCTGAAGAGGAGCTCGCCGCGCTCGAACGCGCGGCGCAGGCGCTCCTCAAGCTCAACACCATCCCGTGCAACAACTGCAACTACTGCATGCCGTGCCCCTATGGGCTAGACATCCCGGCAATCCTGACGCTCCGCAACGCTGTGCTGACTGCGAAGACCTTGCCCTCCGCGCGAGAGGTCCTCAAGATGTACGCAAAGGCCATCCCGGAGGAACTGCGGCGTGCAGACCACTGCACCGGCTGCGGCAGATGCAATCCGCATTGCCCGCAGTCGATCAACATTCCGAAGGAGCTTGCGCTGATCGACGAATGGATAGATTCGCTCAAGAACGAGGAGGCCCGCCGATGAAGACGAAGAAGCTCATAAAGGCGCTTGTCGCCGCCGCCATGCTCGCCTGCGTCACCGCCGCGTTCTTTGGCTACGACACCGACCTCGCCTGCCGCATTCAGCCCGCAGCGACCATCTGGTTCCTCATCGTCCTGCTGCTGACGCCGATCGTAGGGCGACTCTTCTGCGAGTGTTTCTGTCCACTTGGGATAATCCAGTCGATAGTCAACTGGATCTTCCATCCAAAGACAAACGTGCGCCGCGTCTGCACACGACTCCCCGAATCACACGCACAGCAGACAGTCCGCTGGACCGTCCTCGCCGTTTCGGTCGTGCTGGTCGCGACGGGCTTCGGCGCAATCGGCTGGCTACTGACGCCCTACTCGATCTACGGCAAGGCGCTGACGCTCTTTGCGCCCGGCGTCGCCATCTTCGCGACGGTCGTCGTTCTTGCGGCGTTTGGCAAGGGTCGATTCTGGTGCAACTGGATATGCCCGGTCGGAACTCTTTTCAATCTTCTCTCCAAGAAGAGCGTGTGCGCCCACAAGATAGGCCCCGGCTGCGCAAACTGTCGCGCATGTTTTGGAGATGGGGAACGGAACGGGCGACCGAACCACACAACCACCGAACCGCCGAACCACCAAACCAGTCTCTCACGCCGCGAGGCGCTCAAGGGCGTAGCCGTTCTCGCCGCGACAGAGGCCCTCGACAAGACGACTGACGGCGGCTACGCTCCAGTATCACTCCCTGGCGTTCCCGAGCGCCCCGCGGCCGTCCTGCCGCCGGGAGCCGTAGACCGCAAGGCCTTCAACGTGAAGTGCGTCGCCTGCGGACTTTGCATAACGAACTGCAAGGGCAACTGCCTCACGGCCTCTACGAACATCAAGCGCTTCGGCCAGCCCGAGATGGACTTTAGGCGCGGCTACTGTCTCCTCGGCTGCAACTACTCCTGCGGCCATGTCTGCCCGACTGGCGCGATCAACTGGATCCCGCGCCTCGCGCGAAAGAACGTCCACATGGGCCACGCGATATGGAAGAAGGACCTGTGCATCCGCGCGACCGACGGCGTCCAGTGCACGGCATGTTCGCGCAAGTGTCCCGTCGGCGCAATACACATCGTCGAGGGCTTCCCCGTGGTGGACAAGACGGTGTGCATCGGCTGCGGCGCATGTGAACATGTCTGCCCCGCGCGTCCGATGCCGGCGATTTTCGTCAAGGGCTTCGAGCAACAGCGGCTCGTCTGGCCGATTGACGAAGGTGGACTTCTCGCAGAGATGAAGACGCTAGTCATGAGCGGCGTCTCGTGCGTCGCGGCAAAGGACGGCGTGATCGTGGCCCAGGAGACGGGCCGCGGGATTATGCCGATAATGAAGCTCCTTTCCGACGGCAAGCTCGCACATGCGCTCGTCGTGGACAAGGTAGTAGGACGCGCGGCGGCGGCAACCTGCATCGTCGGCAAGGTGAAGAAAGTCCATGCCATGATGATGAGCGCAGAGGCGGCAGCTCTTCTCAAGGCGCACGGGGTTGAGGCGAGCGCCGACAAGACCGTTCCAAAGATCTTGAACCGAGACCTCACCGACAGCTGTCCGATGGAGCAGACGATAGACGGCATAGAGGATCCAGCCGAAATGGTCAAGGCGCTCAAATCGCGCCTTGGAATCTGACAAAGCCAATCTCGCAAGGCGGACACTTTGACAAGAGAACACACAAGGAGGATACAATGGACATGAAGTTCAGCGAACTCATCGAGGCGCGCCGCAGCGTGCGGAAATACGCCAAGGCGGAGATATCCAAAGACGAGATGGCAAAGATCGTCGAAGAGGCGCTCAATGCCCCGACATGGAAGAACACCGAGACGACGCGGTACTATGCGGCGATAGCCGACGACGTCAAGGCGAAGCTGTGGAACGACGCCCTTCCGGGGTTCAACACCGCAAGTTCCGAGAACGCCGCCGCACTTGTCGCCGTGACCTTCGTCCCCGGCGAAAGCGGCTACATGGGCGATACGCCCGCGAACGAGCTTGGGGAGATGTGGGGCGCGTATGACTGCGGCCTTGCGTCCTCCTACTTCGTCCTCGCGGCGAAGAACCATGGCTGGGACACGCTCATCATGGGCATACGCGACACGGCGAAGGTAAAGGCGATACTCAATATCCCCGAGAAAGAAATACTGACGTCCGTCATCGCGGTCGGAAAGTCCGCCCAGACGTATTTCAAGAATCCCCGCAAGCCCGTCACCGAAGTGCTGAAGGTGGTGTAAGCAATTGAAGGATTGGTTTTTAGCCACAAAGTACAGGAGAGACAGGAGAGGTAGGAGGATTGGTTTTAAGCCACAAAGAACAGGAGAGACAGGAGTGAGGGAATTATGAACCGCAAAGGAAGATCGATGAATGAAAACTAATTATGTCATGATCGACATGGAGAATGTCAAGCCTGACAATTTGAACCTTCTTGATCGGGATTTGTTCAAGGTCTTCTTGTTTGTCGGGAAGAATCAGACCAAGCTGCCAATCGCCATCGTCAAGGCAGTCCAGCAGCTTGGCCCCCGTGCACAGTATGTCGAGATATCGGGCACTGGCCATAACGCACTCGATTTTCATATCGCATTCTATATTGGGCGAATTGCCGCTACGGACAAGGATGCCTTTTTCCATATAATCTCAAATGATACAGGGTTCGATCCTCTTATTGACCATTTGAAGCAAGAACATGTTTTTGCCGACCGCGTGGCGAAAATAGATGAAATCCCTGCGCTGATTCAGCTAAAAATGGCTTCAAAGCCACTGTCCGAGAGGATGTCTTTTGTCAAAGAGCGGATGTTGAAACCCAACGCCTCTCGGCCTCGAACGCGCAAGACTCTCTCCAGTCATATTGCGGCGATGCTTCTCAAGGCTGTTTCCGATGAAGATATCTCCAACATTATTGACGGACTCTTTAAAGACGGTTGGATCCGCGAGAATGGGAAACGCATCGTCTATTCAGACGAGTCTCGTTGAAGAGATAATTCCCGGAAAATGAACAGGAGTCATTCATGACATTCAAAGGAAAAGTCGTTGTCATAACTGGTGGGGCGCAGGGCATCGGGAGGTGCTGCGCCGAGTGCTTTGAGCGCGAGGGCGCGACGGTTCACGTAATAGACGTCAAGGACGGACCGTGGTTTGTTGGCGATCTTTCCGACAAGGCCACCCTCGAAAGATTTGCCGCGGACGTGATTGCAAAGAGCGGGCACGTCGATGTGCTTGTCAACAATGCGATGCCGCTTTTCAAAGGCATCGACGAATGTACATACGAAGAGTTCACATACGCACAGGCAGTTGGAGTCATAGCCCCCTTCTATCTCGCAAAGCTCTTCAAGGAGCATTTCTCTCAAGGCGCATCCATAATCAACATCTCTTCTTCTCGCGATCGGATGAGCCAGCCGCAGTCGGAGAGCTATACTGCCGCCAAGGGCGGGATTGCCGCGCTCACCCACGCGCTTGCTGCAAGTCTCGCCGGACGCGTCCGCGTCAACTCGATTTCCCCCGGCTGGATTGACA
>Ga0310786_10004667_pt1 | contig 18958 bp, 15 predicted proteins | sample AusTroGonzalo_MG_FD_203881 | JGI IMG/M metagenome (GOLD analysis project Ga0310786, IMG submission 203881) | Bovine rumen microbial communities from tropical cattle in Woodstock, Queensland, Australia - Gonzalo_03 (v2) (version 2) | ecosystem: Host-associated > Mammals > Digestive system >... | reverse complement strand
TGTAGAAATAGCCGGGCAACAATTCAAGGTTGAAAAAGACCGCAGAGTCTATGTTCAACGCCTTCAGGCTGAAGAAGGTGCGCAAGTCAAATTTGACAGCGTTATGTTAGTGGATAATGACGGTGATGTGAAAGTGGGTACGCCTACCGTTTCTGGTGCCAGCGTGACCGCTACCGTTCTCCAACACTTGAAAGGTGACAAAGTTCTCGTTTTCAAGAAGAAAAGAAGAAAAGGTTATCAGAAATTGAATGGTCATCGCCAATGCTTGACCTCTATCAAGATTGATAACATTACTCTGTAAAATTTAGTATTAACGATTAAAATTTAGACTTATGGCTCATAAAAAAGGTGTCGGTAGTTCTCAGAACGGCCGCGAATCAGCTAGCAAAAGATTAGGTTTGAAAATTTTTGGCGGTCAATTCGCCAAGGCTGGCAACATCATCGTTCGCCAAAGAGGTACTGTCCACAATCCTGGTAAGAACGTGGGTATGGGTAAAGACCACACGCTCTTCGCATTGTGCGACGGCATCGTTGAATTCAAGAAAACCTATAAAGACAGATCCTACGTCTCTGTGGTTCCTACCCAAGAGTAGTAAATTCCTTGTCGAGATTCAAAAAAAAACGCTTCCATTCCGGAGGCGTTTTTTTTATATATAATACTTTAATTTTATTGAAAAAAAGTGTATTTTTGCAAGTTGTGATATTAATGAAACTGTCTAGACTCGTTAAAAACGTAAGTATTTGAAAATCAAACAAATAATATTAATAAAATCAATTTATTATGAAAAAGAATGTATTAAAGACGTGCGGTTTGGCGGTACTTTTCTGCCTTTTCGCATTCGTAGGAAGCCTTTCTGCGCAGACGACTGTCAACAAGACAGAGGTGTTCAAGGTGCAGAATGGCAATGGTGACTACACCTGGACGGTGCCTACCGAACTGGATGGAATTCCCATCACGGTGACCAACATTCGTTTTGAGGCTATTGGTGCCGGCGGTGCCGGTGGTTATGTTTATGACCACCAAGGTGGTGAAGCTGCCAGCGGCGGTGGCGGTGGCGGTGCATACGCTTACCTCGAAGTTGCCAACCCACAAGAAACCAGCTACACTATTCACGTTGGTAAAGGTGGTACAAGCACAGCCAGCGAAGGAGGCTCAACCAATGTTGATGGCGATTTCTCCTCCGTGTCAGGTTCTAATGGTATCATTCTTAAGGCTGCCGGTGGTAAAACCGTTGTGCCAACCAATCATGGTACTGTATCCATCAATTACTATACTAAAGCCGGTGCTGAAGGTGGCAAAATTGCTGATTGTATCCCCCAAGCAAATGCAACTGCTGGCGGTAATGGTTCAGACGGTGATTATGGTCTCTTATGGACTGTCAGTGGTGACGGTGGCTATGCAGCAGGTCCTGCTGATCTCGCAGGCGACGGCGGTCACACAAGTAATCAATCCTATATTTTATCGGATGGTAAATCTGGTAATATTGGTTTTAATTATGGCGGCGGCGGCTCTGGTGCACAAGCTTATAGCGTTCGATTTGGTAACAACATCGAGTGTAACGGCGGTGCCGGTGCTGACGGTGTCGTTCGTGTGACCTACGCTTACGAAATCAACGCAAATGTGCAGACAGAAGATGCCACGGCTAGCGTTTGTTCTGACGAGAATTTTGAACTTCCATTGAATATTACGCTGACCAATCTTACCTATAATGATATCACTTTCGGTTTCGATGAACCTCTGTTTGTTTCCAATTATGTCACACGTGATGGTACGTTCAGCATTGATGAAAATTTTGTGTTGAAGGGTAAATTACACAACGTAGCGACTGAAGCTAAACCTTACGAATTAACGGTTACCATACTCACCAATGATCAGGATCCCACCGTTTTGGCCACACTCGTCGTGAATTTCACCGTTTACGCTCCGCTGACAGTAGGCACTTTGTCTTACGATATTTCTTCTTGTATTAACGTTAGTAACATTTTAATTGCCATGAGCGAGGCTACGGGTGGTAGTGGTGACTATACATACGGATGGCTTGATGATAATAATCCTGTTTCCGGAGCCAACGGTTTGAATTACTCACCTAGTGAAACAGGTGTGCATTATATTAGCGGCGTGGCTAACGACGCTGTTTGTGGCACTGCAGATACAACAGATCAAATGTATTTGCAAATTACTGCTGGTGTTAATTCAATTGACCCTGGTACAATGGGTAAAGAAAATGTTGAAGTTTGCCCGAACGAAGATTACAGAGTTGAATTATGGGCAAAAGAATTCACAGGAGTAGCAGTTGCTTATATCTGGCAAAAAAATGTAGATAATGCTGGATGGGTAAACACTAATGCTAGACCAAGAAGAAATTATGATAGAACATTGGATGCCGATGATTACACCGAGTCTGTCAGCTATCGCTATTGTGTGAAAATTCAAGGATGTGATTCCATTCCTTGTAACGACGTTTTCACTGTGACCAAGAAAGAACTCCCTGATTATGCTGATCAGTTCGAAGAGGTGACCATCACCCTTCCTTACGGTGCATGCGCCTTCAACATTGATAGTCTTAAAGCTCCTGAGTTGCCCGCAACTGAAGTAGATACGGTGTATTTGGCTGAAGACCAAGAAAAGAATCTTGTCCCGAGCGAAACTCCTTACAAAGTGGTTTGGAATGTGGTAGATGCAGAATGCGGTGCTATCACCCCTGACACTCAACTGGTGACCGTCAAATTCCCGGTTTGTGGCGAAGGTTTCTTTGCAGAAGACGCTGAAAACAACGAATATGCAACGGTCCGTATCGGTTGCGACTGCTGGATGGCTGAAAACCTCAGAACGAGCGCTGCCAATTCATCTTACTTCGAAGAGGATGCTTCATACGCAGATTTCGGCATGCTCTATCCTTTGGCTGACGTATTCCCGCCAGTGAGAGCCATCGCTGCTGAGGATGCGCCTGTCCAAGGCATTTGTCCCGAGGGTTGGGCTGTTCCCACTTTCGCACAGTTCGACGCAATGATGGAGGCTGCAGGTAGTGATGAGAGTGTGAAAGCTGAAGAAGGTTGGCTTCCTGAATATGTTGGCACCAACGAGTCCGGCTTCAGCGCCATGGCTCCCGGCTTCTACAACGCTTCTGCCGACCAGTTCCAGAAACATCTGACATTCGCAGGCTTCTGGACCAGCACACGTCCTACAGTGGATGGTACTGGCATGATCTTCGAGATCAACTACAACTGCGAAAACGGAACTCCTTCCAACGCTCCTGAAGCAAACAAGTACAGCGTGCGTTGCGTGAAAGTGAACATTGACGAAGAGTAATATACTCTTATTATTGATAAAAGAATCCGCTGCCGGAAAGGTAGCGGATTTTTTGTTTAGAGGCAAAAGGCAATAGGGAGTAGTGAATAGGGTCAAGGGGCGAGGGTCGAGTCAATAGTTTAAGGAAATAGGGAATAGGGAGTAGGGAATAGGGAATAGTCTAAGTCGTTAGTCAAAGTCAAAGTCAACGGTCAAAGTCAACACCAACAGCCAAATTTTTATTATTTTTGCAGGTTCAAATATCACGATATGAAAAACAGGTTTTATATTATTGCGTTGACTTTGGTGGCCACCATGGGTGGACTTTTGTTTGGCTATGATACGGCGGTGATTTCCGGCACGGTAGAATCGTTGCGGGTATTCTTTATTGAGCCGCAACAGCTGCCTGCCGCGCAGGCCAATGCCTTAGAAGGTTTTGTAGTGAGCAGCGCCCTGATAGGTTGCATCATCGGTGGATTTCTGGCGGGGTGGCTCACTCAGAAGTTGGGTCGCAAACCCACGCTAATCATTGCCGCTGTCCTGTTCTTGTTTTCAGCCATCCGCTCGGCTTGGCCGGAAATCTTCTGGGGAATGCCTGGCGAGGGCGACCATACCTTTATCTACCATTTTGTCTATTACCGCATCAGTGGCGGCATAGGTGTGGGGATTGCCTCCATGGTTTCGCCGATGTATATCGCAGAGATTGCCCCCGCCGAGAAGCGCGGTACATTGGTCTCTCTCAACCAATTCGCCATCATCCTCGGCATGTTGATAATCTATTTCGTGAACTACAATATCGCTCGACGTGGCGATGCCACTTGGTTGCACACCATCGGCTGGCGTCAGATGTTCGCTTCAGAAATTATCCCAGCGGGCATCTTCTTGGTTGCTTTGATGTTTGTGCCTGAAACCCCGCGTTATCTTGTCATGCGCGGTCGTGAAGAGAAAGCAATGCGTGTTTTGCGGAAAACGATGGGCGAAAATGCGGAAAACGAAATAAAATCTATCCGCGAAAGTCTGGCTGAAAAAACACCTTCCTTGCGCCCTTACTATCTCTCTATGCTCACTTGGGCTGTTCTTTTCGTGGTTTGCTTCGTGGTTTTGAAACTCTGCGGTCTGAGCAGTGCATTTGAAATTTCTCTGATAGTCAGTTTTTTGATATGTCTGCTATTTGCTATTCGCGCGTATGGGGTTGCCATCATTATGGTGGGCGTGCTGCTGGCTTCCTTGCAGCAGTTCATCGGCATTAATGTGGTGCTCTATTATGCTCCTGAAATCTTCAAGACGATGGGCGCTGGTACTGATACGGCTCTGTTACAACAGGTTATTGTGGGCGCGGTGAATCTTACCTTCACTGTTCTTGCTATCCTCACGGTCGATAAGTTCGGTCGTCGCCCGCTGATGATTGTGGGGGCTTTGGTGATGGCACTCTCCATGTTTATCCTCGGCACCACTTTTTATACGCATCACGTGGGTGTGGGCTCACTCATCTGCATGTTGGTCTATACGGCTGGTTTTGCCATGTCGTGGGGACCCGTCTGCTGGGTGCTGCTCTCCGAAATCTTTCCGAATTCCATTCGTTCGATGGTGATGAGCATTGCCGTGGCATCTCAATGGATTTCCAACTTCTTGGTTTCCTGGACCTTCCCGATGCTCGACAAAAACGAAACCCTCACCGCAACATTCAATCACGGCTTCTCGTACTGGATTTATGGTCTGATGGGAGTCCTCGCCGCCATCTTCATCTGGAAACTCGTCCCCGAAACCAACGGAAAATCACTGGAGGAAATGGAAGAATATTGGAAACGTTAGCTGTTGGCTGATATAGACTTTGACTTTGACTAATGACTTAGACTATTGCCTTTTAACCTCTAAACCCTAAACCCTAAACCTTAAACCTTAAACCCTCAACTCTCACCCCTTCTTTGAAAACCTCACTTTCCGCATAATAATCAACACCGTTCCCAGGAGGGCGATGAGCAGTAGTGGGATGCCGATGTTAAGGGCGGCGATTAGCACTTTGTGGTTGCGGGTTTTCTCGTTGTTGAGCGAGCCGATTTTGAAGTTTTTGGCGCGTAACTGCAAGAGGTCGTCATCTGCGCATAAGTAATTGACACAGTTGACGATAAACTGTGTGTTGTCGAAGGTTTGGCGCGTATAGATGTCGAATCCCGCGGGATATGGCTGGTTGCGTTTGCTGTCGAACGGGTTGCGGATGATGTCACCGTCGGAGACGAAAATCTGCCGCGTGTATTCGCTGTGGTCGCGGTAATCCAGCTCTTTGATGGTGTCGAATTCGATGGGCAGGATGCCCTTGAACGCCGACTGGAAATTGCCTTCCACCAACACAGCAATAGGTACGTTTCGATAGGAATATTCTTGCAAATTCGGTTTCACCATGCCCACTTTCAGGGTTACGATAGAGGGTGTGGGCACCACTTTCGTGCGCTCGGAGGTCGTCATCAACACAGTTTTCGTCAAGTCGGCGTTATTGCCTACAAGGTCGATACTGCCAGCAAAATCGGATTTAATGTCCTTAAGATTACGCACAATGGGATGGTTGCCAAAGTTCACAATATCAAGGCTGTATGGGAATGCCATGAATTTGTATTGCGGTTGGTCGCCAATGACGCTTACCTGCTGAGGTACAGGCATACAGCTCAAATCCTGAATCAGGTCGGTGTTGATACGCACACCGTAGGTGAAGAACAGGTCGTTGATGTAAAGCGCACGCGGGGTGGCGAAGAACTCGCCCGCATGTTGCAAGCTGTCTAAAGAGGCCGTGGTGTTGTCAATGAGCCACAACACCTTGCCGCCGCGCATGATGAACTGGTCGATGATGTATTTGTCGTATTCGCGGAACGGCTGGGTCGGTTGCGCCACAATCAACACGTCGTATTTGTTGTCCCCAAGCACCAAATTAGCCGACACTGTATCGTCCACCGAGATATTGCGCAGGGCGTTGATTTTGCCGTCCAAGGTGATGCGGCTGACATTGTAAAAACGTTGTAATTGCATGGCTGTCCAGCAGGTACTCCAGAAATCCAACTCTCCATGGCCATCCAGATAGGCCACCTTCGGTTTCTCGGTCTTCAACAAACGGCGGATAGGCATCACCAGATTGTATTCCAGCTCTTCGTTGGAGTATTTCACCCAGTCGCTGCTGCCTGAGGGGTCGGCAACCACCACTTTGGCGGGATATTCTTGGTTGCGGTAGGATACGATGGCACCGGGAATCACAACATGAGTAGAGAAACCGCCGGCATCCTCACGACTGATGGGAATGGGTTCCAGTCCCTTTTTCACAAATTCTCCCAAAATGGAATTCAACTCCTCATTCGTCTTGCCCTCAATGGGGTCGATAAATTCGAAATAAACATTTTTGGAATAGCTGCGGAACGTTTGTAACATCTGTTCCACCTGCTTCGCAAACAATTGGTAATCAGCAGGCTGGTCTTTTCCTTTCAGATAAACGCGATAATAAACCCTGTCTTCCAGATTCTTCAGCATCTCAATGGTGCTCTTGGATAGTGAGTGACGTTTATCTTTCGTCAAATCAATACGATAAAAGAAGAATGAAGACAATATATTCGCCAGCACGACAATGGCAATGACGGCCAAAAGTCCTAAAAAGGTGCGTCTTTTGAATTGTTTGCTCTGTATATTGATGTTTTTGCTCATAATGTTCAAATTTTCTCTTACAGTGGAGACGCGATTCATCGCGTCTCTACAAGATTACCATTTGCGACTTAACAATACCAAACGTGTGGAATAAAGGAAAATGAAAATCACACTACAGAAATAGATGACGTCGCGAGTGTCGATAACACCTTGGCTAATAGAAGCATAGTGATGCTCAATGCCGAGGGTTTTCAAATAGTAGCCGAAGTTGCCAAGGGCATCGAAAGAGTAGATGAAGGCAAAGCCAAAAGAAAGGATGAAGCAGAGTAGGGCGGCGATGATGAATGCCACAATCTGGTTGTTGGTGATGCTGGAAGAGAAAAGACCGATGGCGATAAATGAGGCACCAAGGAATAGCAAACCGAGGTAAGAACCCCAGGTGCTGCCCATGTCGATGTTGCCTACGGGATTTCCAATCCAATAGACTGTGATGACATAGACGAGCGTCGGAAGCAAGGCAATAACCAGTAACGTCAAACAAGCCAAGAACTTAGCCCAAACAATTTGCATGTCGGTTAGTGGGAGTGTGAGCAGGAAATCCATTGTGCCGGTGCGCTTCTCTTCAGCGAATGAGCGCATTGTGATGGCCGGTACTAAGAAAAGGAAAAGAAATTGCGAGAGGCTAAACAAGCCTTGCAAGTCTGCCAATCCCGACTCCATCACATTATTTACGTTCGGGAAAACCCAGATGAACAATCCGGAAACAATCAGGAAAACTCCAATGAAAATATACCCAATAATGGAGCTTAAAAAAGCCTTAAGTTCTTTAATATAAAGACTAAACATAGGTTACAAAAAAAATTTCGCAAAAGTACATTTTTTTTCGTATTTTTGCCGCCGTTAAAAAAAATTGGATTACCGTGTAATAAAATCGGTTTTTCTGCATCTAAGGCTTAGAAATCTAATTAAATAAAAAAGTATCTATGAAAAAAGTTTTTTTGTTTTTAATGGCTGTTTTCTGCACATTGGTAGTTTTTGCGCAGAAAGGAGACTTGAATTTGAATGATCCCATTAAAGCGGATCCGAATGTGACTATTGGTAAGCTGGAAAACGGCATGACCTATTACATTCGTCGCAACACCTACCCGAAGGATCGTGTGGAGTTCCGTCTCGCCGTGAATGCCGGCTCCAACCAGGAGAACGACGAACAACAAGGCTTGGCGCACTTCACCGAGCACATGGCTTTTAACGGTATCGAGGGTTTCCCGAGCAACAGCGTGGTGGATCACCTGCGCAGCAAGGGTGTCGTGTTTGGTGCTGACCTTAACGCTTACACTAGCTTCGACGAGACCGTTTACATGATTCCCATGCCGACGGATGATCCCGGCAACATCGACCTTGGTCTCAAGATTCTGAGAGGTTGGGCCGCTGGTCTGCTTTATGACAACAAGGAAATCGATGAGGAACGCGGTGTCATCATCGAAGAATATCGCCTTGGTCTGGGCGCCGACGACCGTATGCGCAAAGAGTATTGGCCTGTTCTGATGAAAGATTCCCGTTACGCTGAACGTATGCCTATCGGTAAGTTGGACATCCTGCAAACGTTTGATTACCAAGTAATCAAGGACTTTTACCACGATTGGTATCGTCCTGATTTGCAAGCTGTTATCGTGGTTGGTGATATTGACGTGAAAGAAGTGGAAGCCAAGATCAAGACGATGTTCGGCAACATTCCCGCCAAGCAGAATCCTCGCAAGAAAGAGATTTACGGCATCGGTGCCAACAAGGAACCGCTCGTGGCAGTCTGCACTGATAAAGAGGCTACTGGCAATTCTGTGATGCTCATCCGCAAGCACAAACATACCCCGATGAAGACCATCGGTGACTTCCGTCAACAACTTTGCATCGACCTTTACAACACCATGTTTGACGCTCGTTTTGAAGAGATGACGCAAGATCCTAAGTGTCCGTTCTTGGGCGCTAACGCTGGTTATGGCGATTTTATCGGCAACACCGACGCATACGCTGCTGAGGCTATGGCCAAGGAAAACCACATTCCTGATGCTTTACGTGTACTCTTACAGGAAGACTATCGTGTGCTGAAATATGGTTTCTTGCAAACTGAACTTGATCGTGCAAAAGAGGAACTGTTAGAACGCTATGAAAAAGCTGCCAAGGAGGCCGAAAAGACTGAATCCGCTCGTTTTGCTAGCCAATATATCAACAATTTCTTGCGTCAAGACCCCATCCCGGGCGCAAAACGTGAGAATAACTACGCTAAGAAACTCATCGAAGGCATCACTTTGGAAGAGATTAACGCGTTGGCCAAGAATTGGGTCACCGAAGACAACATGGTGGCTATTATCACTGCTCCCGACAAAGAGGGTGTGAGTGTTCCTACTAAAGATGAAATCCTCAGCATTCTGAAAGACAAATCATTAGCTAACGTTCAACCTTACGTTGACACCTATAAAGATCAGGAAATCCTGGATAAAGCAACCTTGAAACCTGGTAAAATCACCTCTGTAGAGAAGATTGACGCTGTGGGTGCCGAAAAGTGGACACTCTCCAACGGTATCACGATTTATTTGAAGAAAACTGACTATAAGAACGATGAAATCCTCTTCAGCGCCAGCAGTAAGGGCGGTAAGAGTCTCTATCCTGTGAAAGATCTTGCATCTGCTGATTTCGCTGCCGACATCATCGACCGTGGCGGTATTGCCGGTTTGGACTATAACTCTTTGATGAAGAAGATGAAAGGTAAAAACGCGGGTATTTCTCCTGAAATCGGTCTCCTGACAGAATCTTTTAGTGGTTCTTCTTCCCCGAAAGACCTGGAATTCTTCTTCCAATATCTCAATGCCTTCTTCACCAATCCGCGAATTGACCCGAACGCTTTTGATCTCGTGATGCAAGAGACTAAAGAGCAAATCAAAATGATCACTACTCAACCGATGTATAAGTATTTAGGACAACTCATTGATGCTGCTATGAATCACGATCCATATACGAAACAAGTTTTCTCTATGGATGACGAATATCTGAATCAGGTTAACTTTGACCGCGCTGTCCAGATTTACAAAGAGCGTTTTGCTAATCCTGCAGACTTCACCTTCTTCTTCGTGGGTAATTACGATGAGAAGCAGATGAAAGAATTTGTGGAACTTTATCTTGGCTCTATGCAGACTGGCAGTAAGAAAGAAAATTACAATCTCAGTGTGTTGAAACCGCGTCCTGACAAGGCTACCACGCAAACCGTCTATGCAGGTTCTGAGGAACAAGGTTATATGGGCATGTACATCACCAATCCTATTGACTGGAACTATAAGAACAGCATTATTGCCGACATGATTGGCGAGGCATTGGATATCCAATTCGTGCGCATCGTGCGTGAGAAGATGGGCGATGTCTATTCTCCGATGGTAAACATGGGTGCCAGCAAGTTGCCGAGACCTGAACTTACCCTCTTCATTCTCTTAGGTTGCGATCCTGTGAAGACCGACAAGTTGGCAGATGCCAGCCTGAAGATCCTCAACGACTTCAAGAAGAAGGGACCCGACAGCAAGACGATGGATTTAGTGAAGAAGCAGATGTTGAGCACGCGTGCCAAGAACATCCAGACGAACCGTTTCTGGTTGAGCTATATCAGCAGCAAGATTGTCCAAGACGAACCGCTGGTTAACCCTTCTGAATACGAGGCAATGGTCAACTCCATTACCAAGAAAGACATGATCGAGTTCATGAAGAAGTACTTCAAACCCGAAATCTACACTCGCGCCGACATGCACCCGGTGACGATGCAAAAATAAGGATTGAACAATCCGTAACTACTGTAGAGCCGCCATATTATGGCGGCTCTATTTTTTTTGTATTTTTGCGGTCTGAACAGTATAAATCATAATATTCTCATTCAAAGATAATTGGAGTTATGAATACGATGAAAGAAACCGAAGAAGCTCTCATTCAGGAGTTCGAAATGTTCGATGATTGGATGGACAAATACAATTATATTATTGAATTGGGCAAGGAATTGCCGATGATTGATCCGCAGTATAAGAAGGATGAATTCCTTATCAGCGGGTGTCAATCACAGGTGTGGCTGCATCCGGAAATGAAAGAGGGTAAACTTTTCTTCACCGCCGATAGCGATGCCATTATCACAAAAGGCATTGTGAATCTGTTGATTAGAGTGCTTTCTGGTCATACGCCTCAGGAGATTCTCGACAACGACCTCTCCTACATTGATGCTATCGGACTCAAAAACCACCTCTCTCCAACCCGTTCCAATGGTCTGGCTTCCATGATCAAGCAAATCAAATTATACGCTTTGGCATATTCTGCAAAACAATAAAAACCGATTAAGATGAAAAAATTATTTTGCACATTAGGGGTTATTTTCGGATTGCTGCTGTTGAATGGCTGTGGCATGAAAGAATGTAAGTGCGTGTCAACCAATAAGATCGTTCAAAATGATTCCATCATTAGAACGGATAGAGTGGACACTGTATATAACAATACACGTGGCAAATGCGAAGATTTTAACATAGATCAGACCCTTACGATGGATACGGGTGTTGTCGTTTACCACACTTTACTCTGTAAGGATAATTAATCACTTTTTACGGTTAAAAAATCTTAATCATGAGTGATAGCAGCCATAAAGGAGTTGCTTTAGTGACGGGTGCTGACGGAGGCATGGGGCGCATTCACGTGCGCGAATTGGCCAAGGCAGGCTATGAGGTGATTATGGCTTGTATAGATGCCGCTGTGGCTCAGCCTATTATGGAGGAAATCCAGAAAGAGACAGGTGGTACATTCCATTTGATGCGTCTGGATCTTGGGAGTTTATCTGACATTGTTCGCTTTGCCGATGAGGTGAAAAGTCGCTTTTCTTCGTTACAAGTATTGCTCAACAATGCTGGCGTTTTGCCCAGTCATGCGAAAGTCAGTGCAGACAACTATGAATACACAATGGCTGTCAATTATCTGGGCCACTTCACGTTAACGAATTTACTCCATCCGATTATGGGTCCAGGAACGCGTATTGTCAGCATGATATCGCTTTCCTATTTTCTTGGCAAGATTACGCCCGACCTTTTTGACCCCAAAACGCAGCACGACTACAACCGTTTCACTGCGTATGGCAGTTCCAAGTTGGGGCTCTACTACTTCATGTTGGATGCCTCTGAAGCGTGGAAAGAGGAGGGTATATGTTTCAATGTCTCTGACCCTTTCATTGTGAGTACCAACATTATACGCATGGACAACAAGGTGGTGGACAAGCTTTGCGATTGGCTTTTCCGACCGCTCATCAACACGCCTGAGCAGGGTGCTGCCACGATGCTCACCGCCGCCATTGATCCTAAGTATAAAGGTGTGACAGGAAAAATCTTCAAGAACGGCAAAATTGCTCGTCACAAGAGACGCTACTACAATAATATGAAAGATCGTAAAGCATTGAGAGATATGACTTTGCAAATCCTCAACGAACATAATATCCAACTATGATAGTACCGCCCTATTTGAATTCTAGTGACACGATAGCTTTGGCTGCTCCCGCCCGCAAGATTTCTCGTGCGGAGATTCAGCCTGCTGAGTCTTTTCTGAAAAGATGTGGTTTTAACGTTTTTTATGATGAAAGACTCTTTGCAGAGGAGCATCAATTTGCGGGCAGTGACGAGCTTCGTGCGGGCTATTTTCAGGACTTGTTGGATGATGAGAATGTGAAGGCCATTTGGTGCGTTCGCGGCGGTTATGGCTCCGCACGTATCATCGACAGGCTGGACTTCACCCACTTCAGAACGCAGCCTAAATGGATTTGCGGCTACAGTGACATTACGGTGTTCCACAGTCATCTCCATCGTCATGAACAGATAGCTACGCTGCACACTACGATGCCGATTAACGTTACGGAAGAAAACATGGAGAGCGCTGCTGTACAGTCTTTTCTGCATGCTATTACTGGGAAGGAACTGATTTACGATATTCCATCACATCCGCTGTCACGTCTTGGGGAATTTTCAGGTACGCTTGTTGGGGGCAACCTCTCCATGCTCTATTCGCTCATCGGTTCCCCTTCGGACATTCATACCGATGGTAAAGTGCTGTTTATCGAGGATTTAGACGAGTATCTGTATCATATAGACCGTATGGTACTCAACCTGAAACGCAGTGGTAAGTTATCGAATATCAAGGCTTTACTGGTTGGACATCTTAGCGATATGCATGACAATACTATTCCATTTGGCAAGACGGCGGAGGAAATTGTCGCTGACCATTGTCGGGAACTGAATATTCCGTTGATTTTCAATGTTCCCACGGGTCATCTGCCCGACAACCGTGCGTTACGTTGCGGTTGTCAAATTGAAGGAAAATTTATCAATAACAAATTTATAATCAAGAGTTTAAATCATGCTTAGCACCTTTCTTTTCAAATATATCTATCGTTTGAAACCGATTCAATATCCCGATCCGAACGGAACGATTCCTAAAAGTGTGCTGATGATGGCGCCCCACACCTCCATTATGGATTTTGTCATCGGGTTGTCTGCCATGCAGTATTACGACCTGCATGCCAATACCATTATCAAAAAGGAGTTTTTCTTTTTTCCGTTGAATCTGTTACTGAAGAAGTTAGGTGGCATTCCTGTGGATAGGAAACATGTCCGCAATTTTGTGTCGTATGCCGCCAATATTATCAAAGAAAGGGAGCGTATCACCTTGATTATCTGTCCAGAAGGTACACGCAAGCGCACGGATAAGTGGAAACGCGGATTTTACCAAATTGCGATGGAAGCGGGTGTGCCGATTAGCTTGGGCTACATTGACTATAATACGCGCACTTGCGGTATCATGTCCATCTTCCACCCGACGGGTGATTATGAAAAGGATTTGGAGGAAATCCAGGCGCAATATTATGGTTTACAGGGATATAAGAAGGGTCAGTTCAATTTGGAAGACAAGCCGCACGCTCATCCTGAGTGGTTTGACCTATAGTGGGCAGATTTCAGAGACCGCCTCTTTCATCGCACGAATAACCATTTGCACCTGTTTGTCGGTCAGGTCATAATAGACGGGCAAACTTATCTCGCAAGCATACTGCTGGTAGGCATTTGGGTAATCTTCTATCTTATAATTCAGTGATTTATAAACTGTTAGCATTGGTAATGGAATAAAATGCACATTGGTGGCAATGCCTTGATCTGCCAATTTCTGAATGATGTTATCTCGATCTGTTTCTGAGATATGGTTTATGCGTAAAGTATAAACGTGATAGGAAGAGGTCTTCTTTTCGTTTTCGTAGGTGGGCACGCGGAACCGTTTGTCTTTCTCAAAAGCTTGGTTATAAGCATCGAAAATTTGTTTACGGCGCGGGAGAATCATCTCGTCATAGCGGGCCAGCTCCACGACCCCCATGGCAGCAGCGACATCCGTCATATTGCATTTATAGCCCGCATTTACGACATCATAACGCCAACCGCCGACTTTTGTTTTTGCAAATGCATCTTTGGATTGTCCGTGCAATGACTTGACTTTCAGTTCGTCTTTAATATCATGAGATGTGATGTTCTGCTTTTCGTAGAAAGAATCGGGGAGATGAAGGCAGATGGCGCCGCCTTCCGCTGTGGTCAGATTCTTTACCGCATGGAAAGAGAAGATGGTGATATCTGCCCAAGCACCAATTTTTTGACCGAGGTAGGATGCACCCAAAGAGTGTGCGGCATCCGCCAAAATCAAGATACGACCTAAGGCATTTTGCTTTTCATTTGAAGGTTGGAACATTTTTTGAATGTTCGTATCGTTCACTATTTCAGACAGCTCCTTGTAGTCACAGGGCAATCCAACAATATCCACGGGAATGATTGCTTTTGTGCGCGGCGTAATCGCTTTGCGAACGTTTTCAGGATCAATTAAGAAATCGTCATTTACATCTACGAGGATAGGTTTCGCGCCGCAGTGCAGTACCACTTCAGCCGTGGCGGTATAGGTGTATGCGGGCACAATCACTTCATCGCCTTCGCCGATGCCAAACCAACGCAGGGCAAGTTCCAATCCTGCCGAAGCAGAATTGACACAAACAACATCGTTGATCCCAACATAGTCTGCAATCATTTGCTCAAATTGTCGCGTTTTCGGACCAGTCGTAATCCAACCGGAGCGAAGCACGGCCACTACTTCTGCTATAATGGCATCATCAATATGAGGAGGGGAAAAGGGTATATTCATGTTCATTCAGTGGAAATTCGTTCTAACTTTCTGGATTTTTTCTCTTTACAATTTTTGGCCAGTTCATTAAAATTGATAGCAAAATCGAAACAATTCGGGGTGGCACCGACTGCATAATGCAATCGTGAGAATCCAACCCGTATGCCTTTGATGTTAAGTTGAAAACCATATGAGAATCCCGCCATTGATTTGCGCGAGATTACCTTCATGTCTTGATGAATGTTGTGATTGTATGCCAATTGAATGGAGAAATACTTGATGGGTTCAATTTCCAGTCCAAAGATGAAATGACGGAAAAAATTATCAGCGAATTGCGCCACTTTGGATGGATATTGAGGCTCGCCCGTGATAGCATCCGCAGGTATGAAGGGATTGTCACGTCCGACGTAACTCATATTCCATCGGTAGAGCGAGTGCAACGAAATATGATAGCGGATGGGAACGTGCTTCAGACGTTGGGAAATCGCAAACTGCAAATCGAAGGGCACCAGCTCGTAATTGCCTGGAGCGTAAGATTTTATTGGCGACCCGATATTCTTGGCCATCAACGTGAGAGACAGCTGTTTATCTTTGTTATAGTAGCTTCCTGCCAAATCCGCGACCATCCCTACCGAATAGTAGGAATCATAGAAACTGAAGACCGTTTTGAGGTTAGCACCTACGGAAAAGTTCGGTGTGAGCTCGCGGCCCCAGCCAACTACGAGTGCATAGTCGCCGGCGGAGAATTTCCCAGTCTCATTTCCCATCTCGTCGGCTCCCTGGAAGGAACCATAGTTCAATCCATAAATGCCGAACGAAAAACTACCCGCTTTGGGGAAGGTGTAAGCGTATGAGGCGGCGACGGCTGTGCTTTTCGTAAAATAGTCAGTAAAATTCAAGGACAACGCATTATGTTGTCGCTCACTAATGTAAGAGGGATTGTACAACATGATCGTAGGGTCGTCATCGTGCACGGAAATCAAGCTACCTCCTAATCCCATTATTCTAGATGAATAGCTGAGGTTCAGGAAGTTATATATATAATTTCCGCCACTTTGCGCCTTCAACTGCACCCCAAAGGAGAACAGCAGAAACACCCATATTAAAAATCTCCTCTTCATATTAATGAAACGGCAAAAATAACATTTCTTTGGTTATGCCATCTTGATTTTGCAGTTTTAAGAAATATTAAGAAAAAAGCCTATTTTTGCCGCCGAATTTTATAGCAAATATGTCTGCGGATTTAATCATTGAAATCATCGGAGCGGTCATCGGATTGACCTACCTTTTTTTAGAATACAAAGCCAATGTGTGGCTTTGGCCAGCTGGCATCCTGATGTCATTGTTTTATGTGGTGATTTTCTTTCATGGACAATTCTACGCTGATGCTGCCGTGTATCTCTACTACATTGGAGCGAACACGTACGGTTTGCTGAAGTGGACGCGTTCACGTCGGAATGCTTTGCCCGCCGACAGCGCACCTGCTGAAGAGTTGGTCATCACGCATACCCCGAAAAAAATCATCCCCAAGCTTGTTCTCATAGCCCTGGCTCTTTGGGCAATTCTCTATTTTATTCTGAAACAGTTTACGGATAGTCCGTTGCCCGCCGGAGATTCATTTACCACCGCGCTCAGCATTGTTGCGATGTGGATGTTGGCACAGAAATATCTGGAACAGTGGGCGTTGTGGATTGTGGTCAACGTTGTCTCCACCATCCTCTACTTTTGGAAAGGTCTTTACCCCACGGGAGTGCTCTTCATTGTGTATGTGGTGGTAGCAGTGTTGGGTTACATCAAGTGGAAGAAGATGATGGAAAATCCAAGTCTATCAGAGTGATTATCAGTCTTAAAAGAAAAAAATGTCCTGATAGTCTTGAATATCAAAAAAAAGTGTATTTTTGCCGCGCAAAACCAGCCACTTTAGCTCAGTTGGTAGAGCGACGCATTCGTAATGCGTAGGTCGCGAGTTCAAGTCTCACAAGTGGCTCATAATCAAAAAGAAGAGGAACTTAAAGCTCCTCTTCTTTTATTTTTACCCATTCTTCATCAGGCAGTTTAGCACCGACATATTCGATCAATCTTGCGGACAAATAGGAGGCTAAATTGCCAGATTTCAAGGCATCGTAATCGTTCATATAGCCGTAGAGGAATCCGGAGGCGTAAATATCGCCTGCGCCGGTAGTGTCTATGCGCTGCGCATCCACAGGTGCGATGGCGGTCACTTCGCCGTTCATCTTGATATAGGAACCGTCCTTGCCAACCTTCACGATGGCGATGGGACAGTGTTCAGACAGTGCGTGAAGTGCTTCCACTTGTTCCACCCCGGTAAATGCTTTTGCCTCTTCCTCGTTGGCGAAGATGATATCGACATAGTCGCGCAGCAGCATCTTCACGAAGTCCAAGTTGCTCTCTATCAGGTTGTAGCTGGCCATATCCATGGAAATCTGCAATCCATGTTCTTTGGCTTTCTTGCAAACATCGAGAATCAGGTCGTGGTTAAAGATGAGATAGCCTTCGATGTGGATAATGTCGTAATTATCAAAGATTTGCGCATCTACTTGATTGGGCTGCATGGTAGCGGCGGCACCAAGATAGGTGGCGAAAGTACGTTCTGCATTGGGGGAGATGAACGTGATGGCGACACCTGTATCTTCTTCAGATTCAATAAGATGTGGAATTACGCCAAAGCGGGTGCATCCTTCGCGGAAGAGTCGGCCCATCTCATCATTGCCCACTTTGCCGATGTAGCCAGCCTTTGCGCCCAACCGAGCCAGACCGTGGATGGTGTTGGAGGTGGAACCGCCGGTGGCGATGGTTTGCGGCATCTTCGCGATGAGTTCCAAAATCTCGCGTTTCCGCTGAGCGTCAATCATTTCCATGCCGCCTTTTTGCAAACCTAAACGGTTGAGGATGTCGTCGTTGTCAATATGCACCAAAATGTCAACCAGTGCATTCCCGATTCCTAATATTTTCTTCATTGTCATTCTGTTTTTTCGTAATTAAAGGGCAAAAATACAAAAATTTTGGTAATTGGTCTTTAGCTATTAGCTTTTGGCCAACAGCCAACAGCCAATAGCAAAAGAGGCACGCCTTTCGACATGCCTCTATATATAAAATAAGGTAACGTTTCGATTATTGCGTCACTCTTTCGAGCCATTTCACCATGCCGAGCATGATGGCCATGGAGACGAAGCAAACTGCTGCGAAGACTGCCCAGCAATATTTGATTGGCCAAGCGTTGTACATCACAGGTCCGAGCCAGATCATCAGGTTACCGATAGCGGTAGCGCCGAGCCACAAGCCTTGGCACAATCCCACCATGTGGCGAGGAGCCACCTTGGAGACGAATGACAGACCCAGCGGGGAGATGAACAATTCTGCAACGGTCAGGAAGAAATAGGTGACTAACAATACCCAAGGAGCGGCTTTGGCAAGACCAGCGGCAGCCATTTGGGCGATATCCATTGCGCGGAATTCCGTGCCTGACGGGTAGTTGTTCACGATGGAGATAATCATCAGGAAGAGGTAAGCCATACCAGCGATAGCCATACCCAAAGCGATTTTACGCGGGGTGGACATCGTGACTTTCTTGTTGAAGATGATCATCAGCGGTGTGAGGACAATGACAAAGTAAGGGTTCAAAGCTTGCCAAATTTCGGGAGCGATAGCATCCGTTTTGACGAAGTCGCGTGCGAATACAGACAAGGATTGACCATTCTGGTGGAAAGAGAACCAGAAGAAGATAGCGATACCCAGCACTGCGAACAAAGCATACAGACGTTGTTTGATTTCCGTAGCCATAGCTTGTTTTTCCTCAGCGGTGTATTCAATCACTTGAGCTTG
>Ga0310786_10004666_pt1 | contig 18965 bp, 22 predicted proteins | sample AusTroGonzalo_MG_FD_203881 | JGI IMG/M metagenome (GOLD analysis project Ga0310786, IMG submission 203881) | Bovine rumen microbial communities from tropical cattle in Woodstock, Queensland, Australia - Gonzalo_03 (v2) (version 2) | ecosystem: Host-associated > Mammals > Digestive system >... | reverse complement strand
AACCTGAAATAAACCCTTGCGCCGATAAAGACTATCAGAACGAGCGAAGCGATAACGATCAGGACCGTCAAGACTGCTTTCTTTAACTTTGATCCACCCTTATTACTCAAGAACTTAGTCCCCCCCCATATACCTTTTGCTGACAATAATTGTAGCACGGAAACGAATAATTAATCTCCGTGATATAATCGGGCGGTATGGAAAAGCACGCTGAAAAATCAAGTCCTCTGGGCGATATATTGATAATCATCGCAGGCCTCTTCTGGGGCAGCATGGGCATATTCGTCCGCCATTTAAACAGCCTGGGATTCACGTCGATCCAGGTTGCCTGCCTGAGGCTTGTCACGGCAGGGATAATATTCGCTCTGATACTTCTCATCAAAGAGCCGAAAGGCTTTAAGATCAAGGCAAAAGATATTCCACTTTTCCTCGCGTTGGGACTTGTGAGCATCCTCTTCTTCACCTGCTGTTACTTCACATCGATAAGGCTGATGACCATGTCCACGGCTGCGATACTGCTCTACACTTCACCGATCTGGGTAATGGTCCTGTCCGTTATCTTTCTCAAGGAAAAGATAACTTCGCGCAAGATGATCGCGCTTGTCTTAGCTTTCGCGGGCTGCGTCCTGGTATCGGGATTCGGCGGCAAAGTCACGCTCATCGGTGTCTTAGCCGGCTTGGGTTCAGGCTTGGGTTACGGACTTTACAGCATTTTCGGAACGTTCGCCTTAAAGAAATACCAGCCCCTTACGGTTACCTGCTATACGTTTCTCATCGCAGGCTTCGGTTCGGTTTTCGTCAGCAATCCCGCCGACATGATCTCCAAGATCCAGGCAGCAGGAAGCATTCCCAAGCTCTTTGGTTTCGTGCTCCTGACGGCTGTCGTAACTGCCGTCATCCCGTTCCTTCTTTACACGATCGGCCTTAACAAGACCACGGCAAGCAAAGCGGCAGTACTCGCTACTGTCGAGCCTGCCGCTGCTACTTTGTTTGGTTTCTTCGTTATGAAAGAATCCGTAGGACCTGTCGCCGTCTGCGGAATACTGCTCGTATTTACCGCGATAACCGTCTTAAGCGTCCGTACCGGAAAAGAATGATTCCTTATACCTTGAATGCCTTATGAACTGCTTTGTCCTGTCCGAGCACGAGAACTGAAGTGTTCGGCTCGAAAACGGTATCCGGCGTGATGACCGTGTTAAGCTTGTCGTCCTTCTTGATTCCGAGAACGTTGATGCCGTATTTCTTACGGATATCGATCTCGATTACAGTCCTTCCGTACCACTCTGCGGGAACCGCAAGCTCAAAGATCGCATAATCCCTGTTGAGCGCGATGTAGTCCATGATGCTGTCTGACGTGCATGTGATAGCGGTCCATGCAGCGAGCTGCTTTTCAGGATAGACGACCTGGTCGGCGCCGTTCCTTAAGAGGATCTTCTCCTGTGTACCCTTGGATGCACGCGCGATAACCTTCTTTGCGCCAAGTTCCTTCAGGAGAAATGCAGTCTCAAGGGAGTTCTGGAAATTATCGCCGATCGCAACGATGCAGACATCGTAGTTATCTACACCCAAAGACTCCATGAATTCATGGTTTGTACTGTCGCCGATCTGGGCATTGGTAACGAACGGGAGTATCGCATTTACGCGGTCTTCGTCAGTATCGATCGCCATGACCTCATGGTTAAGGTCATTGAGTTTTTTAGCTATGTACTTTCCGAAACGTCCGAGTCCGATCAATAAGATTGATTTCATTTCATTTTCTCCTTATCCGACTGTTAATTTTTCCTGGGGTAATCTAGCCATATTGCTCTGATTCGTCGTCAGTGCCGAGAAGATCAGAGTAAGGCCGCCGACTCTTCCTATATACATGAGGAATATCAGAATTACGCGTGATACAGGTCCGAGATTAGGTGTGATGCCTAATGTGAGTCCGACCGTACCGATAGCTGATGCCGTCTCAAACATGCATGTCATCATTGGCAGCTTTTCGATGATGGTGATGGCAACGCCGCCTGCGAGGAAAAGGGAAACATACATGGTAACTATCGCAATGGCATTGCGCATAACGCTGTCAGCGATGCTCCTTCCCGCGAAGTTTGTGTGCTCCTTACGTCTGAAAACGGATACCGCAGTCAGGATGAGAACTGCCAGTGTCGTGGTCTTCATACCGCCCGCGGTAGATCCCGGAGAACCTCCGATGAGCATGAGCACGATCATGACGGCAGTGTTGCCTGATTTGAGATGTGACAGGTCAACTGTATTAAATCCTGCGGTCCTTGTGGTTACCGACTGGAAGAGCGAGCTGAAGATCCTTGTTTTCAAAGGCATGCCTGAGAAATCCGAAACAAAGAATGAGATTGCCGGAAGCACTATAAGTATCGCTGAAGTGATCAGAACGAGCTTTGACTGCATGCGGTATTTGCGCAGATGGAACTTGTTGATCTTTACGTCCTGCCAGACAAGGAAACCGATACCGCCAACAATGATCAGTGTCATTATCGTGATGTTGATCAGAGGATGGTCGATGAAATATGTAAGTGACGAGTATTTCTGCTTTGCGCCCATAAGGTCAAAACCGGCATTGCAGAAAGCCGATACGGAATGGAATACCGCGTACCAGATACCCTTGGGGAAACCGAATTCCTTAATGAAAACAGGTGCCATTACTACGGCTCCAAGGCCTTCAATTATCGCGGTCGTAGTTAAGATGAATCTCGTAAGCTTTACGATGCCGCCCATCTGCGGAGCTGAGATCGCTTCCTGCATCGTGCTCCTCTGCATAAGTCCGATCTTCTTGCCCGAAGCAACTGAAATGGCGACAGCGATAGTTACGACGCCCATTCCTCCGATCTGGATCATTATGAGGATCACGGCCTGTCCGAAGTACGACCAATATGTTGCAGTGTCCTGGACTATAAGTCCGGTAACGCAGGTTGCTGATGTTGCTGTGAAAAGAGCATCGGTAAAAGTCGCGCCCTTACCGTCGGCTGTGGCAAACGGGAGCATCAGGAGCAGAGCTCCCAATAAGATCGCGCCCAAAAAGCCGAGAACGATTATCTGCGATGATGTTATCTTCTTTGGCAGAAACGCCATACTATCCCTCCAACGAGACTTATAAAGTCAGTTGTCTTCCTGTTGTGAAGTATACAACAACATAATTAAGTCTCAAAGCCACTTCTTCTTTTTAAAGAAGATAAGGCTCACTATAACGATCAGGATGCTTACACCGATAACTATCGGATAAGCGACCGGAGACTGGAACTCGGGCATGTATACGAAGTTCATGCCGTACCAGCCCGCGATGAGCGTCAGAGGCATGAAGATACTGGTGATGACCGTAAGGATAGTCATTATCTTGTTCTGCTTGAGATCGATCTGTGCCTGGTTAAGGTCTCTTATCTGGGTCGTGTACTCAGACAGCGATGTGGTCATGTCATAGAGGGTCTGTACTCTCTGGCAGACTAGGTGGAAATATCTTTCGTTGTTTTCGCTAAAGAACTCGTTCTCGTTCTCTTCAAGTTCCTGGCTCAGGTCGAGCATCTGCGCGTAGTGGATGCGCAGGTCTCTGATGTGACTCCTGATCTCGCTGAGCTCCTTGATGGAATCCTCGTTCTCCCCGTTAAGGATCTCTTCTTCCATCGTATCGAGCTTGAGCTCAAACTGCTCCAAGATCTTGTAGTCCCTGTGGATTATGCTCTCAAGGAAGTCATAGAGGAACTTTTCGAGGCAGGGATTGATGTATTTCTTGGTCTTGACGAGCCTCTCGATTATCTTCGAGGCAAAGCCTTCGTCATCAACGAAAACGATGCCCTTCTCATCGAGAGCAAAAGCGAACTTATAGTACTTTTCCGAAAAGACCTCTCTGCTGGGAATGCAGAACGTTCCGGTCAGAGAGTCGATGTTGACCTCTGCTCCGGTACTGGTGATCTCATCGAAATTGAAATCCCACTCGATCCCCATGTTGAACTTGCGGTTCGAATTGATCCACTCTTCGGAACTGATTACGGCTATATACTGGAAAGGTATGTTATCAAATGATTTGGGCTCGAAAGGCTCGATCCTTTCACCGATTTTGTAGTACATATAAAACCCCTCATTAACTTCTATTAGATAACAAAGAGTTTATCACAATCGGGGCCTATCCTCTCCTGTCTTTCTTCTCGTTTTCGATCATTTGGGCCATGGAAAGGAAATACTCCGGCTTAAGGATGGCCAGACCCTGGCCCTCATCACCTACTATTACAAGCTGGTCGCCTGCCGAGATCTCAAACAATTTGCGGGCTTTTGCTGGGATCACGATCTGGCCTTTGTCGCCGACCGTGACCAGCCCGAACATGTGCTTTCCTTTGGGAGGCACACCTACCCCCATGTTTTCATCAGGTTCAAAGTTCGCAAGATCATCCAAAGTCACTCCGAAAAGCTCAGCCAGAAGCCTGCATTTGTCCAGATCAGGCGTAGTCTCGCCGGACTCCCATTTGGCGATCGACTGTCTGGTGACACCGATCTTGTCGGCAACGTCTTCCTGCGTAAGCTGATTTATCTTCCTAAGATGGATCAGATTATCCTTGAACATGCTTTTTCTCCTTCTTTATGCCGAGCACCGCCCAACGGTAGAACGGGATCCTTGAAATGATCTCATAGAGGCCGTAGCCGAACGCAAATCCCGCTATCAAGCTGATGATATAGCAAAGAGGCGCGGGTAACAATCCGGGCTTGGCGAATATAAGCGCCATCGATGAGATGCCCAGGTAGTGGAAGACGTAAAGTCCGAAGCTCCTCTTGTTCATCCACATGGTGAACCTGTTGCTGACGTCACCAAACTTCGCAAAGCCGGCGATCATGGCAAGCGAACCGAAATAAGAGCATGCGACATAGAGCGGGCCTACGTTGGCCGGCTTGTCCGCATAGTTCATTCCGCCGCCTACCCAGAAGCAAACTACTGTGAATGCCAGGCAGAGTGCAGCGCCTGCAGCAATGAAGATATCTGCATTCTTCTTGAGCTTTTCGATGACCTGATCGTTGGAGAATACATAGTATCCGATCAGGAAGAAAGCAAGATAGTAACCGAATCTGTAGACCGGAACTATCGGTGCGTTGAGGATCTGTGCAGCTCCCCACAAAGGGAAGAAGAGAAGTAAGATAAGCCATACGGGAGCCTTAGCACCGAGATTTAAAAGACGGCCTTTTTCGATCTTGCGGATGAGCACAAGGATCAGGCTGTAGATCCACAGAAGATGGCAGAACCAGAGAACTCCGCTTCCTGCTGCGAGCATGATAATGAAGATGACCGGAGCCGGAACGCCCTCTTTCGCAAGCGCGGTAAATGCATCACCGAACGACATGCTGACGTATCCCTGAATGAAATGGAATACTAATACGCCGATCGTCGAAGGGACCAGAAGCTTTCTTGTCCTGCTCTTTATGAATTCCTTCGCGGTATGCTTATCAAGCACGATCCTTGAGCTGATTCCAGCCACCATGTACAAAACCGGCATTATCCAGGGATAAACAAGGTACATTAATGCGTCATAGTGCTGAACGCTCATGTTCGTGATCTTTCCGACTCCGCCCAATATTCCTTCAGCGTTATACATGTAAAGAACGTGATAGAGAACAACGATTACTACCGTTACCCATCTGATGTTGTCCAAATAGTGTTTTCTCATACATATCCCACCTTTGCAATTATTCTTAACACAAGTTTAAATGCAAAGATATCGCGAGTCCACCAACTTGGATTTACATTTGAGAGCGAGTTATGTTAATTCCGGTTGCTTTTCGGCTTATCCCATCTCAAGTGAGATAACGCACATGTCACCACTCGACGAATAGTAGCAGTGCTGTCTGCCGTTCTTGGCTGTCGTAACAAGGCAAAGCTTTCCGGTCTTTGAAAGGAACGGACGGACATGGGAATAAGTCATGGTCTTGGCGGTATTGATCTTGTTGGTCTTAAGCAGCGCAAAGAATTCCTTGTCCGTTAAGCCCTGCATCTCCATGAATTCGGAAGAAGTCAGGAGCTTGCCTGTAGTGATCGAAATGTTATAGACGTTATAAACCGGCTGATAAGTCATGTCCTCAGGCTTTTTATACGAAGCTATACAAAGAGATAAGACTCTTCCTTCGATGAAATAACTGTAAGTCGTACCGAAATTCTTTATGTTTTTCGGCATACCCTTCTTATTCTTCTTCTGGGTAGCAACAACGTCATTTTGAATCTTTTTATTCAGTGCCGTCGTGTCTATGCCTTCGATGGTAACGGCAGGGATCTTGTATATGTAACTGATCAGAGAAGCCTTGTAAGTCTTTCTGACAGCATCCGTGATCTTAACCTTGGAAGCAGGTGAAGGCGTCGGAGTCGGTTCCGGGGTCGGTGTCGGAGTAGGAGCTGCAGTTGTTGCTTCAGTCGTCTCGATCGGCTTTGTCGGCAAGGTTTCGGAACGGGCTCTCGAACTGCAGGAACAAAGTATACCCAGACACATGATCAAGGATAGGAACAGACTTAAACGCTTCATAACACACCTCCTCATGACAAGGATGCAAAACAGCCACATGTATTAAAATAATAACATGTTTAAACAGATTTTACAGGTATGTATCCGCTCTGTTCTACGATCTTCTGTCCTTCCGGTGAAAGCATGAAATCTATTGCTTTACGGACGTTTTCGTTCTTTTCGCCCTTGCGGTATATTGCGTAAACTCCGCCTGCGACAGGATAAGATCCGTCTGCGATGGTCTGTACTGTAGGTTCTATTCCGTTGATCTTTAAGATCTTAACACCGCCTTCTCCAAGCATTCCCGTGACGTAATACCTGAACGAAAAACCGATCGGGCTTCCGAAAAGTGTCGTGTAATCAGGCTTGATGGGCTCATTTCCCATCAGCTTTTCAAGCGCAGTCTGAGAACCGCTCCCCTTATTCCTGTGCATTGCGGCTATAGGAATGTTCTTGCCTCCGAGTTCTTTCCAGTTCGTTATCTTCCCTGAATAAATGCCCCTGATCTGATCGATCGTAAGATCAGATACCGGGTTGGTCTCGTTAACGATAAACACGAACGCGTCGCTACCGATCTGAACCATCTCAAGCTCAACGCCGTTGTCTTTCGCATACTTGAGCTGCTCGTCCGACGGCTGTGCGCAGATGATTATGTCCGCTTTGCCGTCAACGATATCTTTATATGCGCCTCTCGTATTCGTGTAGTGCATCTTGCTTTCAGGAGCGTAACCGTCAGCTTTCAGGATTACTGTTTCAGACGGATAGATACTCTCAACGAATCCCGCATACATCGGAAGAAGTGCCGCCGCCCCGTCTATCGTAGGGATTTCTCCTTCAAGCTTTGCAGCGTCCTTTGCCGAGAAGATGTTTTGAGAACCCGTGAAAGGTACGTAGTTACTTACTTCAACGCTCATCTTCTGCATGCCGGGAGAATGGTGGCTTATCACCCTCTTGATGAAGAAGTGATAAATCCCCATATCAAGTCCTGCAAAGATTAGTATCACGAGCGCGATAACGCCGAGTTGTCTTACAAGCTTATTCTTATCCATGAGATCATCTCCAGTTCGCGATCATCTCAACGATCGAGATGCTCTGCCAAAGCCTGTAACCGTGAATGGCAAGAGCGGTCGTAATGCCTATTCCCGCCAGCGTCACCAATGCAAGTATTATCAGAAAAGTCTTGTCCTTCATAAACCAAGCCTCACATATGAGCCACTGCCGCGGCCAGCATGATTATGAAAAAAATCTCAAGGGCCGTTCCAAACAAAAATACGGTAGCAAGGATGCCGAACACGATAAGCTTCGTTGGTCTGCTTTCTTTTCTTTTTACTTTCGGAATCTGTGTGAGTGCCAAGACAAGAAAAACTATAAAGGCAACAGGCAATCCCAATAATAGCGCATAACTCACTGCAGCGTTTATGATCCTGTCTAAATAACTCGCAACAATCATAGAGTGCCTCCCGTGAAAGGAATCTGTATAGTGTAATTTTACACTATTTTGGTATTTTTGCAAGTGCGGGCAAGTTTATCCGAGGCTCTTTTTAGCTACAGCATCGAAAGGCACGTTAGCGGTTCCCGATCCGCCGTATACTTTAACGGAGCCAATGAAACAAAGATGCCCGTCCTTACCGATATAAGGATCTACGTATTTATATGAATAACGCTTAAGGTTTGCTTTCTGGATCTTCTTCGCATCAGCTGCGGGAACGGAACTTCCGCCCTTGTATTTCTTATATGTGGCCTTGACTATCGCATAGAATTTCCTGGTCGATTTTCCGGCAAGCTTAACCACAGTGCCGTCCTTGACGAGTTTTCCGGAAGAGATGGCAATGTTGTAAACCTTAAAGTTATCCGGGGTTTGAGGATCATCATCAGAGATGCGGACAAGGATGGAGACCAGCTTATTGGTCACATGATAAGAATATGTGATCTGCCTTGCGCCGGCACCCTTGAGCGGGTACTTGCTCAGTTCGGATTTTATCTTCTTGTTCGCGGCATCGGTATTCTTTGTTGAGATCGAAACCTTAGGGATCCTGTATGGATGCTTCTTACCGGAGATAACGCTTTCCTTGCTTACTGCGTTGCTTACCTTAACCTTGGGTTTTGCGGTCGGCTTAGCGGTAGGAGTACCGTTCTTTGACTTAATTACATACGGGGTCGGAGTAGGTTTCCTGTTGATATAAGATCTGATATTTACGGTTTCCTTCGTACGGTAAAACGAATTCGATATGACCGAATACTGTGTAACGTATGCTTTCCCGGAATTTCTGTTGATGTGATAACGAAGCAGCGCGCCCGTGTTCGACTTGAACATTATCATGATCTCGTTCTTGTTGCTTGAGGCGATACCCCAAGTACAAGGAACTTTATCTTCGTCCAGGATCTTCTGGAGATTCTTGATCTTGAAATACAGGTAATTGGTGAATCCCGTCATTGCCTCTTCATCAGTAAGAGGCTTCGGGGGCTCTGTTTCCTGGGGAGTGGTTTCAGGGACCAGTTCGGAGAAATCAGGTGTTTCAGTGCTCTTAACCTGTTCTGCGCTCGTCGTTACGGCGGCGCTTTCAGAAGTTTCCCCGGTACTCTTCGGTGCTTTTCCGAACGGCATGGCAGAGCATGCGCACAAAATAACCGCGCAAAGCAAAACCATAAAACCCGAATGAAAACGCTTCATATATAAATACCTGATCCCCGAGGAGATTATATATGCCGTGAAAAGCACTTTCAATCTCTCGGGGACATTGCCACGATTTTCACCCGTTTAAATGGCTAATTTCACCTGTTTAACAGGAATAATCCGTGTCTGTTGCAGTAAGCGTAAAACTTCTTAACGCGGTCGATCTTAAATCTCGCCTCAGCGTTTCCCTCAGGATAGAGCTTTACAAACTGGACTCTTGAATCAGACACAGCTGCCAGGAACGAAATATAATGGTCCTTCTGCATCGGGTGATCAACAGTTACGTAGTATTCATCCTCTATGGTCTCAACGCTGATGCAGTGTTCTTCATCGCATGCTTCAGCTTCAAGCGGCGGCAGAGTGATCCCGCAACAGCTAATAAGCGCTTCGCCAGTGGAACGTATCGCGTTGCCGCAGACGGGGCATACATAGAACCGGCTCTTGAGCATGTTGGAAGACTGGTTCTTGTTCTGGATATCCTCACCCGAAAGCAGTTCGATCACTGAAATATCAAGTGCTTTCGCCAAAGACTCCAAAAGGCTGATGTCCGGAAATCCCTGTCCGGTCTCCCATTTGCTGACCGCCTTGCTGCTGACAAACAATCTGTCTGCCAGTTCTTCCTGTGTCATCTTTTTGTTCTCGCGGAGCTTCTTTATAACTGCTCCGGTAACGTATTTATCCATGGTGTTTTACCTCCTTGTGAGGCAAGCGTAACATACGTCCCGGAAGGATTGTACCTACGCTCCGTGGAGTCAGATGCCAAGGCTCTCCATTATCTCTTTTGCCCTCTTTAACACAGGCAGTTCCCTGTTGCAGATGAGCCTTCCGATCGCGGTCTCTCTCCTCTTTTCGTATTCGGCAACCGCTTCATCGTAAGTCATCTTAAGAGTGGTCATGTGGAAATCTTCGATCTCCTGCTGTGTCATGTTCTTTTCGCCGAACGAAAAGACCCTGCACAGGAAGTAGTTGTTGATGTTATGGCGGTGCAAAAGATTGTAGTAATCGCTGACGACGCCTATCTTGCAGATGACTTCAGAATCAACTCCCAATTCTTCCTTAAGTTCACGCTTGATGGCAGTGCCCAGGTCTTCGCCTTCTTCAACTCCGCCGCCTGAAGTTTCTATCAGGGTTGCCTTTCCGAAATAGTCGTCACGGCTGACCCTGACAAAATAGAAATTGCCGTCATCGTCAAAACATATCGCCCTTGCGATCGCTCGGTCGCGCTCTGTGTATTCGAAAGGCCATTCTGTATCCTGAAGTTCGAGTTTTAACTCTTCAATCTCACTCATTTATGTGACCTCTTACTCACCTGTCGGAACATCAGAATTCAGGCTTTTGTTTCTGTAATTCAGGTTCGTGCGCAGCGTATATCCCTGCGATTCCCAGAATGCGTTAGCTACGTCATTGTCCTTGAATACAAGTCCGAAGATCTTGTTGATGCCTTCCTTCTTCAGAGCTTCCTCAGCATTGGAAACAAGCTTTCCTGCGATTCCCATTCTCCTGCAATCCGGATGAACGCACATGTGATGAATGATCGCCCGGCGTCCGTCGTGTCCCGTAAGGATGACTCCGATTATCTTTCCGTCCTTTACAGCCGCAAAACAAGTGGTAGGGTTTCTCTTCAAATATCTGTCAATTCCCTCGCGGGAGTCATCAACGGCATTGAGTGCACGGCGGCTCTGTTCTGTTGAGTTCCAAAGCTCCATTAACGCATCGTAATCTTCGATAGTGACAAGTCTGATCTCGTAATCCATTTATCCATGCCCTCCGGGTTGATTTGATTTACCCATTCTATCACTGTCCCGTGGATGTTAGAATTAAAGGTGTGAAACAGTCCGCATATCGCATCGGTTATCCGGGAGATCCAGTTATGACGAGAAGCGAATTCCTGAAGACAAAAGAAATGAAGAAAATCCGCGCAAACATCTTTGCCTGCGCGGCTCTCGGTTATGCCATTGCTGTCGGTTCCGTGATAGTAAATGTCATCCAAAGCAGGAACTTCAGCGTGATCATCGACGCGGCGTTTCTTATCGCTATGTCGCTTCTGATCCATCTGCTTCAAAGCCGCGTGGGAGCCATCCTGACCGGTGTCTACGCAGTCATCAACATCGGCGTCATGTACTACATGAACGGAAAGCCCGGCGGTATCATCGTACTGGCCGTTGCCATCTACGCGATAATCTACACTTTCAAGTTCCAGAAAGCCTGGCACGAATATAAGAATTCCAACGGTAATTCTTAATAAATCTCACGCGCGGCGCTTTATTCCTCTTTTAAATCTCTGCATACCTTATCCCTCTACTGCGCTCTTTTCGAGCTCCCTTATTCTCTTTATCCTTGACATGACGAGTGCGACGATAACAAGGCACGCACCTGCGAAGATTATTGTGATTGCTGCGCCCGAACCTACGCCCTGACCGGTGATCTTTCCTACGGCATCCGCTGTAACGCCGCAGAGCGCGTAAGCTACTACGTATCCAAGCTGTGAGATGAATCCGAGGAATGACCATGCCCTGCCCTGGAACTCATCGGGAATGTTGGTCCTGACGAGATAATCGAGGCTGTTGTTTGCGAACGGAAGCGCCGCGAAGAACATGAATCCGAAGAGGCAGATGAAGATCTTGTTCTGTGTGACCGCAAACATCGCCATGCCGATCCCGGATACCGAAAGGCCAACCCAGAGTGCTCTTACGAAGTGCTTTTTAATTCCCTTGATGCCCAGCAGAACGCCTGTTACCAACATGCCTGAAGCAGCTGCCGTTTCAACGATTCCGAGTGTCTTGGAGTCTGCAAAAGACAGAACGAAAGGCTCGGCCAAGACCTGGAAAACACCCATGAACAGGCAGATCAGAGATGATACGACGATCAGAACGAGAAGACCCTTTTTGCCTGAAACGACTTTCCATCCTTCTTTCATGCTCTTGAAGAAAGGCTCGGGATCCTTGGGCGTGCTGACCTTGATGCCGCGTCTTACGACTGCCGCAGCGATAACCGTAAGGAAGAACGTGCAGATGTCTATGATAAGAATGAGCTTGATATCGCTGACTGCAAGAAGGAATCCTGCGATGACGGGCGAGAAAAGATATCTCGCGCTTCCCGCGATCGAAACGAGACCGTTTGCCTTTGAGTACTGTTCCTTTGTCAGAAGGTCAGTAATGGTTGCCGTGTATGAAGGCTCGAGAAGTGCTGAGAAAACAGAACTAATGGTCGTTCCGACATAGATCTGCCAGAGCGCAGCATCACCTTTGAGCATGCACAGAAGGATGAAGAGAACGCCGAGTCCGGAAAGTCCGTCGCCGATCATCATGAGCAGACGCCTGTCATAGCGGTCTGCGAGAACGCCTGCGGGTACCTTGAGAACGAGCGCGGGCAGGAATCCCAGGAGCGTAAGCATCGCCATATCTGCAGCGCTTCCCGTCTTCTGGAAGATATAAAGACCGAGGCCGAAGCTTGTAAGGCCGCCGCCAATGGATGATATGAGCTCGCCTGCCCAGAGCAGGAGGAATCTGGCGTAATTGTTCTTTGTATCAGTCACAGTAATCACCTTCCGGGTTTGATGACTTTACTATAGCCTCATTACCGGTCTGATACTTTACTTAACTATTATGTATTCCTTAAATGTTTCTTAAATCGTGAAGATCACATTTTCGAGCGGACAACAAAACAAAGGACCGCGATCACCGCAAAGACTCCGGCGGTAATAAAAGACATGACCATGCGGCGGTGCAGCCTGTCATAAAGAGCCTGCGTTCCGTCAAGAACATGGTAATAGCTGAACCTGAAGAACAGTGCCATTATCAAGGCAACAACACAGGCAACAATTATTACTATTCCTAAGATCAATAATGCTTTTTTCATATTCTCCGTCCTATATCAACGCTCCGATCTTAAAAGAGCATAAAAGCACGCGTCGCAGATTCCCTGATTGTTCCAGTCGCAGCTGCGCATAGTGCCCTCATACTTCAGACCGCACTTCATCATTACCTTTCCTGAATTAGGATTTCTCGGGTCGTGCCTCGACTCGATGCGGTTAAAACCGATCTCATCAAACAGGTAATCAATAACAGCTTTCAAGGCCTCAGAGGTAATACCCTGATGCCACCATTTTCTTCCGATGCAGTAACCGATGTGTGCCTTGCTGCTCTTTTCATCCTGTTCAACGACCGCTATACTGCCGATGGGTTCTCCAAGCTCTTTCAGAGTAATGGCCCAATGGTAGTAGTTTTCTTCCGGATAATGTTTCTCCCAGTCTTCCAGGACAGTGCGCGTAACATCAGTATTCGGGTGTGTAGGCCACATCAAAAACTTCGTTACTTCAGGGTCTGATGCCCAGTTCCTGAACATCGGTTCAGCGTCATCTCTACTGAACCTGCGCAGGATCAGACGTTCCGTTTCCAAAACTTGTGTGCCTTGATGTTTCATGTTCAGATCTCCCTTACTGCATTTGAATAAAATTATACTCGAACGTAAACGCAAATAATAATGAAACCCGGATACGAAATCGTATCCGGGCTTCGTGGTGTGGTGGGCGTTGTAATGAAGTTTTATGGCTTCAATGTCATTATTTCACTCGAACCTGAAACCAACCTTAAAACTCCGCAGTAATTATTTGACTTTGATCTTAAATGTTACCGTCTTATAAGATGAAGCGTTATAGTTGCTGTTTCCTGCTGCTCTGACCTTCACCTTGACTTTATATGTTCCCTTTCTGAGCTTCTTCTTGACGGTTACCGTTCCGGCCTTGCTGATCTTGATCTTTTTGTTGCCGGACTTCTTTTTAAATGTAAGTGTTCCCTGCCCCTTGTTCGTGAAAGTGATGACACTTGTATAAGGTACCTTGACCTTTGACTTTTTGAGCTTGGAATACTTGACCTTATATGTCTTGCCCTTCTTGATCTTCAGGGGGTTTGCGCTCTTGACGATCTTGAACTCAAAGCTTTCAGAAGTACCTTTGTAGAGGTTCCTGAATTTCACGACAAATTTATATGCTCCTACGTCCTTCGCTTCTTCAACTGCATCACCGTTGCTGTCCGTGATAACAAATGTGTAATTCTCAGGCGAGATAACTTTGCCGTTTGCATCAGTGACCTTTACAAGATTCGGCTGAACGCCGCTGTATGCGAATTGTGTTGCCGTCTGCTTGACCTCACCGATATGCGGGATATCCTCATCTCTGAGAACTTCTTTGCAGACACTGCATACTGTTTTGACATGACCGTCTTTGTCAAAGGTAGCCGGGGTTATTGTGTCCTTACCCTTATGTGCAGCGGGAATGATCCAGCTGTCCTTTTTGATCTCCTTTTCGCCTTTGGCATCGGCAAAATACTTTCCACATTCGGTGCATGTCCAGTATGCGCTGTTGCCGTTTTCAGTACAGGTTTCCGCCTTGGCTTTTGTTTCCGTAAGCGTATGTCCCTTTGCAGGAATCACTACTGCTTCCTTGGCAATCTCATTTTTGCCTTCCTGATCCTTAAAGAACAATCCGCATCTTGAGCACTTGTAGTACTCGATGTTTCCTGCTGCCGTACAGGTCGCATCTTTCGCTGCAACAAGCGTAATTGCATGACCGAGTTTCTTGACGACCCAGCTTCCTTCGGCAATCTCATTTTCGCCGAGCGAGTCCTTATAGAACTTTCCGGTAGTCTCGCTATACCAGTAAGCGGTATTTCCGTCCTCGGTACAGGTCGGTGCTTTTGCAGGAACCATTTTGATGTCATTGATAGCAGAAGACGGGATCGGAACAGAAGACGGCTTCTTACCGGTGTTGCGTTCTATCATTTCGCTGAGGGCATACTTCAGCTCTTCGCGTGTAACTCTGCCTCGCGGATAACACTTATTTCCCTTTTTATTCGGGAGCAGGAACTCCCACTGGATAGCCCATGTGAAAGGGCCCCAAGCGTAATAGTCGATATTCTTGAAATCATCAAACCAGTCAGTTCTGCCGTAGTCGAATGCTGTCTTGTTTTTATTGGTGATGTCAGTATACCTGTGCATCATGAGCGCGAGGTCCTGCCTCGTTACCAGTTCACCGACACCGAAAGTATCTGAGCAGACATTGGGATAACCCAATGCTATCTTTTTGCTTTGTGCCCACTTAAGTGCATTTTCGTAATATGCACCTTTCTCAACATCCTTAAAACTTGTAGAAAGGCCTTTTACGCTGGGTTTTCCTGCGAGTTCATAAAGTGTCTGGATGACCATCTCGCGGGTCATGAAATCTTCAGAAGAAGAATGTTCGTCATTAGTGTCTAAAGTGCTGTCAGGACTGTCCTTTGCTCCGTCAAAAGTTGTAATGATTGTCTTGCATTCTTTTGAATCGAGGCAAAGGAAATACTTGAGTTCATCTCCCAATTCATTGCTTCCGCCATATTCGATCGTATAGGAGTAACCACGAACATTTGGCCAGGTCTCTTTCTTTCCATCTTTATAAGTCTTAAGAAGGCGGCTGTTATTGCCGATATTTATCGACGAAAACTCATTTATGAAAGCCTGAAGGAAATAAAGTTGTGGGTTATTGCTTATATCCAATTCCGGTAACATGCAGTTTCCACAGTCCAGATATGCAAGTCTGGGATTATTTGACAGGTCAAGTTCTTTCAGCTCATTGTAGCTGCAGACAAGTTTCTGAAGCTGCGGGTTATGAGTAACATCAACTTTGGTCGCACCTGTCTGTGCACAGCTGAAGAACTGCAGTTCAGGCAGATGGCTGACGCTGACATTACCAAGATTAGGGTTTTCCCAGATATTCAGACGCTTCAGTTTTGTGTTCTTGGAAATGTCTATCGATGTCATCCCGTTATTGAACGCATCCAGATGTGTCAGATTCGGATTTGCACTAAGATCAAGTGTGGTTAAAGCACATGTACCGCACATCAGGTGCTCGAGTTCCTTGTTTTTGGAAATATTGAGCGTGCTGAGTTCCTTGTTCGTATTACACTCAAGATAAGCCATATGGGGGTTATTCGAGAAATCAAGCGACTTCAGTTTGCAATCAAAGCAGTATACCCACACGAGTTCCTTGTTATTGGAAAAATCAAGCGAGGTCAACGGATTGCCAGAGCACCAGACACCGCGGAGATCTGTATTTTTGCTCAGATTCATTGACGAGATCTTGTTGTTTTTACACCACAATCCCTGAATGGCCGTGAAGAATTCAATACCCTTGATGGACTTTATGCCCATTCCTTCACATTCGACATTCATGGTTTGGCTTATCTCATAATCACTGAGATAACCGTCACCGTTTGTATCATATTTCTTTACAGCCGTTCTGAAATTGGCATCAGGGAAATTTTTTGAATCGTTGATCTTGACGCCGGATGCCGCATATGCGTGTATCCCAATGAAAGAGGGCATGAAGACCGCCGCTGCAAGAAAGACCGCTATTGACCTCAATAAATGTTTCATTTGCTGATTCTCCTTATATCGTATCCGTCCATTCTATAAAAAGAATCATACATACAAAGGTCTTTTAGATATATTTTGATTTACATTTATTTGTCAGATACATTACCCCAATACTGCTTTATCGGAATCCTCATACCTGTGATGTCCCGGCTGACATTTCTTAAAATTCCAGCATTTTATCGCATCCTCAAGCGAACAACCTTTATTTGCAGCGAAGAAATCCCTGACGTACGTGTTATATTCAAACTGCTTATCAATGACAGTCTTGGTTTTCTTCTTATTCTCAAGGATCACGTAATACGCTGAAACCGCCTCTTTGTATGTCTTTCCGGTATTTGTCTTCAGCCATTTCTGAAAAGCAACGTTAAAAGAAAACGATGCTCCGATCTGCTCCTTGAAGAATGCGCGGTGAACTTCGGAACACACGAAATCCGGTTCGATGAGACTGTCCAAAGTGATATCCGTAACCTTGTTTGAAACACGCTTGGCATTGGTAGCTTCCAATACTTTTCCTGTATCCAGAAAGCATGCGATCCTCTCGGTAAGCTCTGTTTTCGAACCCGTTGCTGGAATGTTATTTGCCTTGCAGAAACTTACCAGTTCTTCTTTGAGCCAATACCATTTGAGGAAAGTCTTGCCGTCCAAAACGTTATTAAGTTCAGGTCTCGCGTTAATGCGTTCTCTCATCCGAAGCTACCTCGTATGCATAGTATTCGTGATCGAATTCGTATCCGAGTTTTTCCGCCAGATGCACTGAGATCAAGTTGTGTGCATCCCAGCTCGGATAAAGGCCTTCATCAAGGCATCTTAAGATCAATGCAGAACATGAGATCAAGGCAAGATTCTTTTTGCGCTCTGATTCTTTGGTATCAACTTCGATCTCGATACCCTCTTTATATCTGGTATATGAAGATGCCCCTGAGACGATCCCGCCGTCCTTCAGGATGACTACTCCGCGGCCGTTCTTAAGATAGTTTTCTTTGCCTCCGAAGGCAGACACGAAGTCCGCCGTAACCGGGTTTTCGAGACACATGTCGTATATCTTTTCATCGATGTTCTTTAGTTCATATCCTTCAGGAAGCAGCTCGAGATTTTTCTTCAAAGCATCAACATCGAAACGCGTATCCTTCTTGATCGCGTATCTTGTAACTCTTCTGGCATCGGGATATACAGATTCGATCAGCTTCGCCCATTCCTCATTTTGCGGAGTTAGTATCACAAATCCCAAAGGCTTGTTCTTTACCAGTTCCTCATCGGGAACGCCTGCCAAAAAACCGAAACAGCCAACGAATGCAAAAGCCGACTTGGGATCTTCAATGTCAGTTACATAGACTTTTCCCATGACTTTCTGAAGGCATGACCATATCAGTGACTCCTGCCATCCGTCAAAAAGAGATACTGTTTTTGATGTGTCTTCCAATTCGTAAACCATGGGACAATTATATCCGTTTCACCCTCATGAATAAAAGGACATCCGCTTGGGATGTCCTTTTCATCAGCTTATCTTGTAACCGTCTTTTGCGTTCCCTGTAAGAGTGACCTTTACTTCATCTCCGAGTTTCACGTTACCTTTGTAAACGTAATCGATCTCGTGCTTCTTTCCGTCAACGCTTTCAACGAAAAAAACGCATTCCGCATCGAAGGGCTTATCAATATCCAGTTTTCCGTTTAAGGAAACTTCGGTAATGGACAACGCCAGGTTTTCTCCTCTTTTAAGTGCCAGTTTACCGTCAGGATTCTTCAGGCCGCCGATTGCATTCATGACCCCGGCGGAACCCAGATCACGGCCGTTGCCTTTGTATTCCATTGACACTTCCTTAACGTCGTCAGCATCGATATTGATCATGATCCTGAACTCTTTCATCTCGCTGTAACAGCCGGATCTTCCCCAATTTACATCGTCTTTGGACACAATGTATTCTGGTGTGAAGATGCTTTCCCCGTAAGTGGAAAAGTCACGCCAGAACATGGGCTGCTCCATGATGCCTTTGACATTCTTGGTTACCAGATAATTGTCGTAAGGATCTTCGTAAAGCGTATACACCCTGTCATTCTGATCGTTATCAATGTAACCTAAGCAATCACGCAAAGAACCGTTCGTGAGCTTTCCGTTCAGTGTTCCGAAAGGCGCGTAAGTTCTTCCGTTCACTTCGATCATCATCATGTTGCTGTCAGAATCGTGTTTCTCGAATGATTGGGCATTAGCCGGAAGCTCCGGAGCCTTTTCGCCAAACATCGGCAGAGCAGAGCATCCCGTGAAAAGTGATGTCACGCACAGTGCCATCGCAGCTGCCAAAACTTTCATCTTTTTGATAGGTTTATTCATCATGTTATCTTCCTCCTCATCCTCGGTTATGATAACACGGCTGCTTTTGATATGCAACAAAAATTTATTG
>Ga0310786_10004665_pt1 | contig 18970 bp, 9 predicted proteins | sample AusTroGonzalo_MG_FD_203881 | JGI IMG/M metagenome (GOLD analysis project Ga0310786, IMG submission 203881) | Bovine rumen microbial communities from tropical cattle in Woodstock, Queensland, Australia - Gonzalo_03 (v2) (version 2) | ecosystem: Host-associated > Mammals > Digestive system >... | reverse complement strand
TAGGCCACACAGCAACAGCAGCTCTGGGATCAGCAACGCCAGCAATACCAGCAACGGAAGCAACAGGCACAGTAACATGCCAGACCAAAACCCGACACTCAACAACCTGATGCGGGCGCAGCAAAAGTTCATTTCCAATGTGCTCGCCAAGCAGAAGAAAGATATTCAGGTTTACCGAATGGACGATTATCCGGCCATTCGGCGAATCTTGTTTGATGGTGTAAAGCGTGCGTTGTCAGAACGATTCCCGCTTTACAATGACCGCTATACGCTGTCAATCGAGGATATCGACTATGATGATCCGGAGGAGATCGACATTCATAAGCAGAAACAGGCCATCCTGGATGGCAGCTCTGTTACCAGACGCCTTAGGGGTACCTGGGTTCTGCGTGATGCCAAGACTGATAAGGAAGTCAGCCGCACTCGACGCATGACGCTGATGAATGTGCCGTATATCACTGACCGCGGTACATTTATCCGCAACGGCCACGAGTATGCATTCTCCAATATTATGCGCATGGAACCAGGCGTCTATACGAAGCAGCGCAACGATGAGATCTCTGCACAGTTTAACATCCAGCAGGGAACAGGCGCCGGCTTTAATATGTATCTGATGCCCAATACCGGTATCTTCCGTATCAAGAGAGGCACCACAACTGCTCCGGCTTATACATTCTTCCATGACATGGGCGTTACAGACGATCAGATGAAAGAAGCCTGGGGCCAGGAACTTTTCGACAAGAACAAAGCAGCCGGTACCGATGAAAAGGCCATACAGGCTGCCAACAAGATTTATAATATGTAAGGCTTATCGATGTTGAAGACAGCTGCTTTTAATCTGCCTCGCGGCGCTGAAGGATATGAACAGCATTTGGAAGCTAACCCTGCAGCCAGAGAAGGATTCCAGGAGGGGCTGATAAATGGTGTGCTCAAAGGCGATAGCTTCAGAGGACTGGCCCGTGGCGCTCTTAATGAGTCAGCTGACGCAACTGATTTCGCTGTTGATGCTCCTATCAGGGCTCTCTTTATCAATCCCATGCTGGCTGGTAAGGCTGTCACAAAAGCAACGGGAAGCAACAAGCTGGAGAACATCATCAGGGCGATGCGCAATAGAACCGTTTCGCTTAGCAACATACCAGTTCACCTTCTTACTAAAGGCACCAGGGTGATAGCGAACAGCAGCGCACTTGATACGAAACACTTGCCTCAGGAAGCATACAACCTTGCAGTTAAGTCTGGAGAGCTGGGAACACTCGCTGGGTCTATAGTGACAGAGGCAGCCCTTCCTGGAGCGGCTGTAAATGCTCTTGCGGCGACCCAGATCCCGGACGCTGTTACCAGGGGCGCTGCTTCCGTGGATGCGGTCAGGCAACATCAGATGAACGAGGCTAAACAGCAAGCTGCCAAAGATGTATCTATAAGCATGCTGCTCAAGAAATACAAAGCACCAGATGGCCCGATAGTCAGTTGGCAGCCCGAAGTGAAAGCTTTTGCAGGATCTCCTGCCTCTATTATGGATATAGCAGGCGAGAAGGCGCTTAGCGAGACACCTGAAATGAAACAACTCCAGCGTGAGCAGATCATACAGGACGCCAAAGAGATGATCAAGTACGATCGCGCCGTTGATCATGCCAAGAAGATGACAGGTGCAGGTATAGGTGGCCTTGTCGGGCTGACCGCTGCACATCAGATCACTAAGCGAATACCAGTTCTTCAGAAGAAACGTGTTTTGCGCTATCTTATTAATATGGTGGCAGCATCCGGTCTCGGTTACGCGGGCTGGAAAGCCACCAGGACTTGAAATATAAACTTCAGTAGAAGGATACACATATGGATCTCAATGTTTTTATTAACGCTATGAAGAAACGCGCTGCCGGTATGCCACAGCAACCTGCTGCCGGTAACTTTGTTGCACCACAGCTGCAGCCACTCAAGAAGGCTATCAGTGTCGATGGTGGTAATACTGTCGAGCCTGTCGAACAGGCGCTGGCTAACGAGGGTATTACCCCGGGTAACGCTGACACAGCGCAACCTAATGATCTTCAGATGCTGACAGAAGCTGTTAACAATGTTACCGACTTGGCGAAGATGAAAGAACGTGCAGCTATGAAACAACAGCAGCCGGCAGCAACAAACTCTGTGCAGAGCGCGCAGACTGTTGCAGCTATGACGGGCTCTACGGCGCCTGAAACCGCTGGAGCAGCGCCAGCCGGTCAGTTTAAGGGCGCTTCTTCTGATGCTGTTAAACAAGTCGCTATGTTGCTGAAGAAAGCAACTGGTCGCTAAGCCTTGTTCTGTTTGTTCTGATCTACAATCCCGCCCCTCACCTGAGGTGGCGGGCTTTCTTTTATACTACCTTAGAGCTGACGAAGCGTCTTTTTTAAGTTGATTTCAGGAGACTTACATGAACGAATTGAACGTTAATCCGATACAGCAACCCTCTGAAACCGTCAGCTCCCTGCGCCTGCATAAAGACAAACCGCAGAAGACAGCCCAGGACTGGGTGCGCGATATGCGCATGTCTGCAGCTGTCAACAAGGCTACCACAGGAGTAGAAACCGATCAAGTTACGCCTGATCTCCTGCTGGCTACCTCCAAGAAGCTGCTCGGCATCTCCAAGCGCGAGCAGGAACCAGACCCGAAGGACTCACTGGCATTCCAGCGCTTCTATGGCCCTGAGATGATGTTCTCGGAGCACATCCTGCGCGATAATGGCAAGCTGGGCCGCAACATCCTGTGGAAAGCCACCAACAGAGGCAACCTGGACTTCATGCCAGTCAATGCCCTGGAGAAGCATATCTCTTCTGTGTTCTATGACAGCAAGCTGGCCCAGATGATGGATGGTTCATCCCCGCTGGAGACAATCGACTCGGCCTATAAGACAACCAGGCTTGGCGAAGGCGGTATCGGCTCCATTGATTCGGCTCCTGATGAGATGAGAACTGTGCAGCCTTCCTACTTCGGATATATAGATCCAGTGAGATGCTACGCAGAAGACACCGAGCTGATGACTGAAAAGGGCTGGAAGAAGGTACAGGATATTACCGGTGACGATAAGCTGGCCTGCCTCATCAACAATCGTCTCGAATACCATAAGCCAACTGCGCTTAGCGTCTACGACTATGACGGCACGATGTATGGCTATGATGATGGTCATATCGCTTATTTGGTTACGCCGAACCATAGGATGTACACGCGGTGCGCGGATCCAAAGAGGAACGGGGAGCCTTGCGGATACAACACAAGATCAGCGGAGACTATTCACGGAACACACAGGATGGTGAATACTGGCATGCATCTTCCCGTTCTTCGGAATGAGGATGAGACCGTGTTTCATCTTCCGCAAGTAATACCAGATTTGAAGCACGCACAGGTTCATGGTATGCCACCACAGGGTGCAAGCCTTAAGAATGTGGACGAGGTGGATATCGTGGACTTCGCGGAATACATGGGATGGTACTTGTCAGAGGGTAGTTTCACTATAGATCCTATAAAGGGTTACTATCGAACCGATATCACTCAATCAGCTGCGGTGAATCCACAAAATTATATAAGAGTTAAAGAACTGATTGAGAGACTGCCTTTTAATGCGTCTCCGATGCCGGTCGAACAAGCTGCCCTGAAGAAACATAATATGCTGTCGATTGGCAGGAAACAACTTACTGTTTATGTATCACAATTCGGGAAATGCGATGATAAATTCATACCTGAGTGGATATTTAATGCTCCCCTGAAAGCGCGGCTTGCTTTCAGAGAGGCTATGCTCCTCGGGGATGGTAGAGCACAGAGACACCTTTGTACAAAGTCGCGTAGGCTGGCGGAGGATTTTGCAAGACTCCAGTTCGAGTTAGGTGAATCCGTAAAGATCTTACATGAGAAAGAAGACAGATATCCAGATCATCCTGGCATCTGGGTTGTGTATTGGCATGCACGCAAAGAGATGGGTCTTCAAAAGAAGATTAAGAGGCATAATACAATCCCATATTTTACACAATATTATGCGCATAAAGTTTACTGTCCTACGGTGCCTGGAGGCCTTGTATATTGCAGAAAATCAGAGAGTTATCAAGGATTTTGGTGCCATCAGAGTCCGGAGTCGATCCGAATTGGTTTAGATGTCTATATGACTAAGAATGTAATGAAAGGTACGGACGGCAAGCTGTACCAGAAGTTCATCGACGCCAAGACCGGCAAGGAAGTCCTCCTTGATTCCGAGACCGCAGCCAACTCTGTTATAGCCGCACCTGAGATGCGCAACGTCAAGACCAAGTCTGTGTTCGCTATGGGCGGTCCCACTGGCATCCGCATTGTCCCGCGTGACTCTGTGCAATACTACCTCCCGCGAGCAGACGAAGCCTACTCCACTTCCTCCAACCTGGTCACTATGCTCTCAGGTGTTAAGAACATGCGCCTCCAGATGGGTTGCCTTCATCCGGATACCTTTGTCATAGTCAGGGACAAGCACGGCCTCATCTCGACCACCAAAGCGCAGACGCTCTCGGAAGGCTCCATCCCAGGCTCCACCAGAGAGGGCGTCTCCCAGGTGTTCGACATCCGCACCACTGTCGCCAAGTTCCCTCCGCAGAAGAACTGGTTCCGCAAGATCATCCTCAAGTCAGGCCGTTCCCTGATCACATCAGCTGACCACCGCTGGCCCATCCTTCGCAAGGGAGCCTACAAGCTTATTCCCGCCAAGGACATCAAGAAAGGCGACATCGCCCTGCGCACCACTTTCAAGGATGTCCCATCCCGCCGCACCTTTGTCAACCATATCCTGATCAACAGAACGATAGCCAAGGTGCTGGGCTATATTGCGCGATCCCTGGATGAGCCTGATAACCGCAAGATGCGCATCCAGCTCCCCGAGGAACAGTACGACAACTTCCTGCGTGTTATGGAGCGTCTGGGTTACAAGGAAGGTTTCAACACTTATTACATGGGCTATACCTTCTGTGTCGGCATCCGCGATGACCAGCTTAAGCAGCTGCTGCGCGATATGTTTGGCGCTACCGACAAGACCAGGCACATCCCCACTGAGATACTGTCCGCAGGCGCCTCCATTGTGGCTGCCTTCCTGGACGGCTACACAGCGGATCCAACTAAACTTGGTCAGGACTCAAACGACGACATCTGGGTGCTGGATATTCCTAACCTGCAGATGCGCGACGAGCTGGCATTCCTGTTCAGCCGTATAGAGACTGATACGCTCTACAGGGACAAGGTCTCCGGCAAAGCAATGGATCTGGCGCTGAAGCTGGTTGCCATGAAAGCCTCTTATGGGGATATGATCCAGGACGAGGTCAAGCTTGTGCAGGACGGCATTAACGCGCCTATCATGATCGACATCGATGTCAATGACAACCTGTATGCTACAGCCAATGGCGTGGTGACGCATAACAGCAAGTACCCGCTGCAGGCTGTGTCGATCTCCTCCAGGGAAGCTCCTCTGGTCCGCGGACTGGATGAAGCCACCGGCAAGGATATGCCTACGCTGGTCGGCAAGTATCTGGGTGCCAGGTTTGCTCCTAATGATGGCGTTGTAACAGCTGTCAGGAAGGACCGCATCGATGTGCTCTATGACGACGGGACCAAGGGGAGCGTGGACATGTATGTCAACTTCCCAATGAACGCCAAGGGCTACATCAACAACACGCCGCAGGTCAAGGCAGGCCAGCACTTCAAGAAAGGCGACATACTGGCAAGCAGCAACTACACGGACGACAAGGGAGTGGCTGCCATGGGCACCAACCTGCGCACTGGATGGCTCAGCTGGAAGGGCGGCACCTATGAAGACGCTATTGTTGTCTCTGAGAGCGCTGCCAAGAAGCTGACCAGCACCACCATGTACAAGACATCCGTTGACTTGGACAAGACGATCAGCCTGGGCAAGCATAACTATATCACATGGAAGCCCGGAGAGTTCACCAAGGAGCAGATGGACAATCTGGATGCTGGTGGCGTAGTCAAGCCGGGCACTGTGCTGCATAAGGAAGACCCGATGATCCTGGCAGTGCGCACCAGCGAGCCAAGCCCAGGTACTATGGGCAAGCGTGTGCTGACAGACCTCAGCGAGAGATGGGAGCACGATGACCCCGGTGTGGTAACTGATGTCGTTAAGACACGTAATGGGGTAAAGGTATATGCGACTGTTACATCAGATGCCAAGCTGGGTGATAAGCTCACGGGGGCGTACGGAAACAAAGGGATCATATCCCAGATCATTCCAGATGACGAGATGCCACGCAACGCTAAAGGTGAACCACTTGAGCTTCTTTTCAGCCCGCTCGGATTGATTACCCGCTGCTATGACGCCCAGACAGAGTTCTTGACTGCTAAAGGATGGAAGCTTGGCAAGGATATTACACCAGAGGATAAGTTCTACAGCTACGATCCGGAGACCGATACATGGCATTGGAGCGAGCAGTTTGAACCTTTCTACAGCAATCACTATACAGGTGTGATGTATGATTACCATGGACGCCTTGCCGACTTCAGCGTCACACACGGCCACAAGTTCTGGGCATCCGTAAACGGCACTTACCAGCAAGTTCAAGTACAGGACATTTTCGGCAAATCGGTCAAGGTGCCCAGCGTGGCCAGCCGTTATTCCCAGCCTGAAGCAACCGACTTCCATCTGCCTTTTGTTGATGGATGCAGAGCGGAGATCCCTGATACATACAATGCAGCCGACTGGGCAGAATTCCTGGGCTGGTATCTCTCAGAAGGCTACGCGGAGTACAGTGAAGCTACAGCCAAGTATTGTGTCACCATCACTCAGTTCGACAACATCAATCCAGCCAAGGTGCAGCTTATTGGCCAGATGCTTGACAGGCTGGGTCTGCCCTGGAAGTATTCCGCCACAAGCAAGCGATTCCGCATCTACAACAAGCGTCTTGCCGCCTATCTGTATCAGTTCGGCCTGGCACACCAGAAGTACATTCCGGACTGGCTCTTCAGTCAGCCTGATTATGTGATCGATCGCTTCCTGGATGGCTTCATTATGGGCGACGGCTATGTTGGTCCTGGCTATGAACACATTGATGGGACTATGCTGTATCGCTGCACTGTGAAGATCACCAGCGAGAAACTGATCGACCAGCTGCAGATGCTTTGCTGCATGGTTGGGCTGCCTTCCATGAAGACCTATGTTGGGCCCGATGAAAGATACCCCAACTCCAAGCCGCAGTGGTCGCTTGGCATCTCCTTTGCTGATGGGGAGCGCTCGCTCCTCAGTGGCTGGGAACAGCGCGAATATGATGGCATGGTCTATTGCCCTACAGTCGATACAGGCTATGTACTGACACGCAGAAATGGCAAAACTATTTTAGCTTCTAACACTAATCCCTCGCAGCTCTATGAGGCGCTCCTTGGTAAAGTTGCTAAGAAGACGGGTAAGCCCATTACGGTTCCGCAGTTCTTTGATGGCTCTATGGCTGACTATGTAACAGATCAGCTGAAGCAACATAACATCAAGCCGGACGAAGACCTTATTAATCCGGAAACAGGGCTTCCTATTAAGGACGTGCTGACCGGTTATTCCTATATCTATAAGCTGAAGCACATGTCCGAGTCCAAGATGTCTGCCAGAGGTACCAGCTCATATGATGCCGAGGGCCAACCTGCTGGCAAGGGCATGGATGGCTGCTTCCCGAGTATTCAGTACGTCCAGACCCGCTCCGGCTTACGTTCTATCAGCGCTATTGCAAAGACAGTCGGAATAGAGTCAGTGACTACTATGGCTGACAACAAGGCACGCCGCTATTCCAGGGTGATTGACCGCTTCTTCCGTGTCGTGTCTGCTACAGAGCTGCTTTCTATTACGCCTGCCTGGAGTTACTCGCCCGAAGGCAAGATCACTGCTCCTGTCACGATGTATCCTACCAAGAACCATGCCATCTATATGTATGACATGACCCAGCAGCACGCAGAGCAGCTTAAGCCAGGGTGCAAACTGGCTGGTATGGGCAAGCGTCCCTCCGACCATCAGATGCAGGTTATCTGGAATCTTATGCACCAGCCTGGTGTTGTCGACAACGACCGCCTGTGGGTGCCCTATGATCCTGAAGCCAAGGAGCTCGCTGCATTCAAGGTCAGCGTGCTGAAGTCGCTGGGCGCCAAGCATGATAAGAAGGGCTGCGCCATCATCCTTCCGCACTACCAGCTGTATCAGGCTGCCATAGAAGACAGTGACAACGGCGATCTGGCTATTGCGCTTGCCGCCCTAGACGATGCCGCCAAGGACTATCCCATCAGTGATGCCATCAAGCGCATCATAGCGGACTGGATCCCTGCCAAGGTTATTCCTGACTATGCGTATGCAGCCAAGCAGATCGCCGAGAAACAGCAGCGGCTTATTCCTCCGTATGATCTGGATGTTGTGCCGCATATGGGGCTGATGCCACTGATTGTTGCCAGGATTGATCCTTATCCGAAGTACAGGGGCCCTGTCAAGGTGTATGACCTGACCGTGGAAGAGATCCATCGCTATGTGCTGAAAGGCGGCTTCCTGGTCAGCAACTCCAAGCGCTTTGGCACGCTTGAGCAGTCAGCCATGGCCGGACATTCTGCTTTCGATATAATTCAGGATGCTAAAATAATTAGAGGACAAAGTAATTCCGATTTCTGGAGATCGCTGCGTACCGGCGATATCCCGACTATGCCTGGTGAGCCTCTGGTTCATAAGAAGTTCTTTGCACATCTTACAGGCTCCGGCATCAATGTCAAGAAGACTCCGCAGGGCGTCAGCATCTTCGCGCTTACTGAAAAAGATGTTGATGAGCTGGCTGGCCCGAGAGAGCTCAAGAGCCGTGACACCTACGAAGCCCGCAACTTCAGGCCTATAGATGGCGGACTCTTTGGTCAGGATGTCTTCGGCATTAACGGGGACAAGTGGGGCTATATCCAGCTTGATGAGCCGGTGCCTAACCCTGTTATGGAGGAGCCGCTTGCCAGGCTGCTTAACATCCCCGATAAGAAGTTCGCTGATGTTGCTGCAGGCAAAGAAGAGGTCAACGGCATCAAAGGCGGTACTGCTATGAAGCAAGCGCTGGAGAAGCTTGATCTGGGAGCAGAGGCGACTCGCGCATTGCAAGCATTCAAGATAGCGTCTCCCAGTAATAAGGACAAAGCGCTTAAGAGATATATTGCCATTGAGCGCATGAGAAGGGCTGGCGTGAATCCGGCAGACTACATGCTGGAACGTATCCCTGTACTGCCTCCTGTGTATAGGCCCATCAGTTCACACAATGGGCTTACCATGGTGGCTGACAGCAATTACCTCTATGCCCAGCTTTTGGATGCCAGAGACGATATGAGAGAGGCGAAGAACCTGCCGTCAGAACTGCAGCAAACAGCCAGGGAGAACCTCTATAATAAGTGGAAAGAGCTGACCGGGCTGTATGCACCCAGTGATGTAAAGCTACAGAGCAAACACGTCCAGGGGCTGCTTAAGTGGGCGCTTGGGGACAGTGGGCCCAAACATTCAGCTTTCCAGCGCAAGGTTTTGAGTGCCACCGTTGATACAGTTGGACGTGGTGTGATTAGTCCTGATTCCAGACTAAAGTTGAACGAGGTCGGATTGCCTGAGGATATGGCTTTCAATATCATGGCCCCTATGGTTGAGCGCAGCCTGGTGAAACGTGGCTACACACCTATTCAGGCTATGAAGATGGTGAAAGAGCATAACGAACAGGCCAGGGATGTACTGAATGAAGTTATGAAAGATCACCCTGTTCTGATGAATCGTGCACCGACACTGCATAAGCTCAGCATCATGGCATTTAATCCTAAGATAGTGAGCGGACACGCAATAAGGATAAATCCTTCAATTGTAGTCCCATATGCAGCCGACTTTGATTCGGATCAGGTAAATATTCATGCCCCCGTCTCCGACAAGGCGCGCCAGGAAGCCTACAACCGCATGTTCCCTGAGCGCAACCTTATTGGCATGCGCAGCCGCACCATCCTCTACAAGCCAGAGAAGGAATACCAGCAGGGCCTGTATATCGGAACGCGCATGAAGAAGGGTGATAATGTACGCACGCATTACTTTAACACGTTGGAAGAGGCCAAAGAAGCGTATCGCCAAGGCCTTATAGATATCGACGACCCAATTGAGATCAAACACAATTAACATACAGGAGCAGTTATGCATAACTTCCAGAGCGTTCTCAAAGGCTTTAACAAACGCGCCACAGCGGTGCTCACACCAGAGGCAATGCAGGCAATGACCCAGCCGCCGATGGATCCTTCCATGGGTGGAATGCCCGGAGGCGCGCCAGCTCCTGGCGGAATGCCTCCTGATCCTGCTGCTATGGGCGGCGCCCCCGCCCCTGCCATGGATCCTGCAGCTGCCGGTGGTGCTCCTGTTGCCCAGGGCTCGGGCGGCGGACAGATCCCTCCCGAGGTCCTCAATGACCAGATGTTCATGCAGTTCATGCAGGCCATGGGTGTCATCTTCGATCCCCAGTCCGGCACTTTTGTCGATCCAAACGGGCAGCCCCTTTCTGTTGATGAAGTGATGCAGATTTACGACATGTTTCAACAACAGGTTGCGGCGCAGCAAGGTGGATCCCCTGAAGGAGGCGCACCGGCTGATCCTGCTATGGGTGGAGCGCCGATGGATCCTGCTGCTATGGGAGCACCCATGGGCGATCCTGCTGCTGTGGGTGGTATGGAGGCTGCGCCTGCTGGCGAAGTTGCACCGGCTATGGAAGGCGTTGATCCAAGTATGGCGCTTCCACCCGATATCGCCGCTGGACCAGAGGCTGGATCTGATCCTGCTATGGCTGCTGCCGCTGGTCCAATGGATCCTGGTGCTGCTGGTGGGCCTGCTGATATGGGCGGAGAGGATCCAGTGATGGAGGTCGCTTCCGCTGTCATGACGGGCGTCGAGGCTGTGCTGGAAGACTTCACTGCTGCCATGGAAAAGAAGATCTCCGCCATCCTGGACCGCGTTGAAGGTCTCAGCAAAGCGTTAGATGCCCTCCAGGAGACGACCGACCGCCGCTCTGAAGACGACAAGGATGCCGCCCGCTCGCTGGAAGACGACCTTGCTGCTGATCTTCAGCCGACGCTGGCTGCCCCTGTTGCAGAGCCTGTCCCGCTTGAGATGGCGCCAAAGACGGCCTCTGCCAAACCCGTTAACAAGCCCTCCAACCTTTACAGTTTCATTTGCCAGAAGAAAGGCTGATACATGCCTACTACGCTGGGACGAGAGATCCTGCGGTCCAAGCTTCCGGACCAGTATAAAGCACTTGCAGACAAGACCTGGGATAAGAAGACATCCGACGCGATAACTACGCAGATGGCTCAGGACGACCCTGATGCCTATATCGACATATTGCAGGCGCTGAACAACTTTGGCCAGACAGTGGTGTCCACCTACGGGAGGGACGCCGCTCTGCCTTTCAGGGATCTGCGTGTCAGCAAAGCGATCCGTAACATCAACCAGCATCTGCGCGACCTTATCAACAAAGTGCTGGATGACGACAGCCTGACGGATGCCCAGAAGGAAGAGAAGATCAAGGAGCTTGGCTACAAGTACACACAGCGTGTCGAAGACGCTGTGTTCGATGATATGGACAAGCGCAACACCGCACTGGCATCCCAGATCAACTCTGGCGCCCGCGGTAAGAAAGTACAGCTTCGCCAGATGCTGTTTGGCGACATGCTGATGAAAGATGCGCTGAACCGTGACATGCCTTATCTGATGATGGATGCATATGCCGACGGTGCGACCCCTACTGGCTACTGGGTATCTGCCTCTTCAGGGCGCAAAGGCTACTACGACGTCCAGATGGCAACAGGCCAGTCTGGTTATCTGGGAAAGCGCGTTACAGCTGCCACCCACGATACGGTGATCAGCGAACAGGACTGCGGAACTACTGATACAGGTGTTCCGTTTCCTGCCAACAGCACCAGCAACATCGGCGCCGTCCTTCTGAAGCCGTGGCATAACTACCCGGCTGGAAGCGTTGTCACCAGTAAGATGATAGCGGAAGCCGACGATGACGAAGAGATGATACTGCGCTCGCCTATGACCTGTAAGAGCAAGACAGGCGTATGTGCCAAATGCAATGGACTTGGCGAGAACGGTCGGTTCCCTGGCATAGGGGAGTATGTCTCACTGAATGCTGCCAGAAGCTTCGTTGAGCCTGTTACCCAGGGTAGTGTTGGTTGCTTGGCCGGAGATACAATGGTTTGCATGTTTGATGGCCCCAGCAAGAAGATCAAGGATATCAAACCTGGCGATAAAGTTATCGGCGTGGACTGGTATGGCAAGGCGACCGCAGCGACTGTCACACGCTTCTTCAGCCATGGTCCCAAACAGATGAACCATTACACATTTGGCAATGGTTCCACACTGGATTGCACGCCTGATCATAAGATAATGTTTATAGAAGCCATGCTGGCTGTGTATTGCTCAGATGGTACCAGATACTACACCTACAGAGAGCGCCCGATTGGCCAGATCGGGAAAATAGAATGGGGCGTTCCGGTGTTTGATGGGGACTATAAAGTTGCAACGCATCTTAGCGCACCCAAGCGTGAGCCTCTTGGAGAGCTGGATGCATACGACATAGAGATCGATCATCCTACACATATGTTCCTGCTGGAAAACGGTCTCTGCGTGAGCAACTCGAAACACGCTGGCGGTATCGCAGGCAAGAAAGTTATCAACCCCGAAGGCGAAGACCAGCCTACTGGCTTCCGTTCTCTGGAGCGCATGTTTACCACTCCCAGCAACTTCCCTGGAGGTGCTGTCCTGGCTCCTGTTGACGGCGTTGTCTCCAAGATACAGCCAGCTGCCCAGGGCGGTACCTATGTCACTATCGGTAACAAGACGCTGTACTGCTCTCCCTATCGCACCATGAAAGTCAAGGAAGGCGACAAGGTGTATGCAGGCGACGTCCTTACTAATGGCATCCCCAACCCCATGGAAGTCGTGGGGCTCAAGGGACTGGGTGCTGGTCGAGTATATTTCACAAAACAACTTGGAAAAATTCTGAAAGAGAACGGCTGGGGTACAGAGAGACGCAACCTTGAATCATTTGCCCGGGCCTTCCTGAATAAAGTCGAGGTCACGAACCCTGATGGCTACGAGAATTATCTGCCTGGTGACGTGATCAACTACAGCAGCGTGCTGGCTGACTATGAGCCGCGTGAAGGCTCCAAAAAGATGCCTGCTGACAAAGCCATAGGCCAGTATATGGAGCAGCCTCTCCTGTATTACAGCGTAGGCACCAAGATCACGCCTGAAGTTGCAGCTGAGCTCAAGAAGTACAACTTCAATGATGTGCTGGTCCACCAGGATGCTCCGCCGTTCGCTGCCAAATTCATGCGTCCAGCAGAGGGGCTTCAGCATGACAAGAACTGGCTGCCGCGCCTCTCAGGCGAGCGCCTTAAAGAAGGGCTGTTTGATGCTGCCAGACAGGGCATCACTGACGCATATGATTCTGATAGCTATGTCGACAAGATCGTCATCAGTCCACTGAAACCGAGTTAACTTATATCATATTATATAAACTGTGAGATAACAGGAACTAAGGAGTTACCATGCATCGTCTCATCATTCAACAAAACATGACCAAGAACGCAGCGGAAGAGGACGGTCCTTCTTTCGAGCAACAGTTCGGCATCCTGGCAAACGCCATGATCGCTGACAAGTTCCCGCAGCTGGATTCTATGAAGCTCGCGTTCCAGCTGATTGACAAGAACGATGATAACACCAAGGCCTGCGGCGCATCCGTGTACATCGTAGGCAAGACCGTGATCTTTGTCCCGGCTTTCTTCCGTAACGGAAACCTGAAGACCGGAGATATGATGCTGATCGGTGCCACGCAGCAGTTCCTGCCTATGAGCGATCCGTGGCTCGCCTGGATCAAGAACAAGGACCTGGTGCCTGCCGGCGAACTTGTCGATGCAAAGGATGTCGATGCTGGCAACTCCACCAGAAGCACCACTGTCCGCGAGATCGCCGATCCTATCCTGAAGACAGCGAGCACCTACCTGAAAGGCCTGTGCAAGCTGGATCCTGATCTGAAGAAGACGGCTGCATCCATGAATGTGCTGGACACTGCGCTGCATATGGGTAAGCAGGTCACCGAGGCGATGTTGGACAATATGATGAACCAGGACCTGCTGAATGCCACGCTGTCGTTCTACCAGCCGGAAGAGCTGCAGAAGTTTGCTGCGGCTGCCCAGGATATGGATGATGCGCCTGCGTTCAAGGTTATCCTGCCGTTTGAGAAGGAAGCCAAGGAGCTGTCTGGCAAGGAGCTTAATGCCCTGTACAAGGACGGCTTCTTCATTAAGTGCGCCAAGGAAGCCCCTGCTCCCAAGGTTATCAAAAAGCAGAAAGTCAACAACCTGTTCGGCATGCTGAAAGAGCCTGGCAAGACCAGCCTGCTGCAGCCTGATGGAACGCTGACGGATGCTGTTGTTATCAAGATGCCTTATGAGTGCTGCCACAATAAGAACGATATCAACTCCTATACGGCTGACAGAGATGGCTTCCTGCCGCCGCATCCGTTCTCCGCTGAGAAGGCGCGCTTTATCGCCATTACATCAGAGGGTACCACCGGTGCACGTGAAGGCATCATGGAATTCCTGGCAGACCGCAAACCATTTACCGAAGACACGCTCTCCGAAGTTGGTGAAGCGCTTGCCGGTAAGGGAGATGTTAAGACAGATGATAACGGCACTGAAGCCTACTGGCTGGTCTATCCGGATGGAACAGGACAGGAGATCTATGGTGAGATGAAGAAGGCCGGTGACAATGCATGGACATTGTATGGCGACACATACCAGATCTCTGAAGATGATGGGCTGATTCATCCGCTTACAACAGGAAGACTGACGATTCTGCCGACAAAGACGCGCGTTGTCAAGACCAAGAAGGTCGGTATCCCGTTCGTTACTATGGCGACGCTGGATGCCTTCCTGGAGGCGTATACGCAGAAGCACTACACGAAGACCAAGATCTACAACAACGGTTCTGACTATACTGTTACAGGCTCCAAGACTGCAGACGGCGACAAGCTGCTCAGCTTCAAGGAGGCCTGCCTTGCACTGGTCAGCGATTACGGTGTGTCCCCTGCCGATGCAAAGGTCATGCTTAAGGATGCTTCCAATGGCGCCACTTATGATAATCCCAGAAGCACCACTTATATGATTGAGAAGATCGCCGGCTTGGAAGACGGTGGCTGGCAGGATGCCAATGTCCCAATGGACAAGTTTATCAACAAGCCACCGCAGATCTCCCAGCGCGAACTTCCTACTTTCCTGGAAGACCCGGCGCAGCTGGAACAGGCTGTTACTCAGGCTGCCCAGAACGGCATCAAGGAAGTCTTCGATGTCACGATCCTTAAGCTGCTGGTCAAGCAGAACCGCTTCTTCGACGAGATCCAGGAAGACCTGCCGGTGTTTATGCAGGTGCTTGACTCGCTGTGCCGCAAGCTGTTCCAGTTCTACTGGCACACTGAGAAGATGGAAGAGAAGTACGGTATGGTTAAGCTGAAATCGCTTGAGGAGTCATTGAAAGTCACGCTGGACAGCCTGTCCGAGCTGACGATCTTCTTCAAGCTTCGCACTGTTGACGGCACAGGCAGCACGGGCGACAGCCTTGGCGACCTGATGACAGGATCCATGCTTTAAGGTTATATGGCTGAAGAACTGATCATAGCGGAAGAAGAGCTGATACCGGCGGAAAGGCCTCCCGAGAACAGGCGGGAGGTCTTTCTGAGTCCCCCGGACTGGCGCTACAAGCAGGCATGCGAATACCTGGAATGCGAGCGCACCGGCAAAGTCGGCACAATACCCACAGACCCTATGGTGCTTCTGACCATCAGGGCTCTGCGGGCGTTCAGACGCGTACCAAACAGGCTCTATATGGATGCCATGTGGAACGCGACCGAGGAAACTATCAGGCTCGGCACAACTATGAGGCATTCAGCTATTGTAGCAGAAATAGAATCCCATCTCATATCCGGTCATACTGAAAAGGATCTGAAAGAGCACAACAGCGTGATTCCTGGGCGCCTTTATAGGATGTATAATAGCATCTTCTTCGACCTGACTGGCATCACCGCTGTCCATAGCTGGATCCACGATTTCCTGATAGAGCCAGAAAGACATAGCTCCAATCAAATTCTACTTAGGTCGAGAATCTTGTCCTACCTCAGTTCCGCGGAACAGGGAGCCAGGTCTGCTGTGTTCGGCCTTCCCGACAAGAGCGTGGACGACCTGCTTAAGAAGATCGGATCCAATGAGCGCCAGAAGTCGCTGTTCGATTATATGGTCAAACATACCAGGATCCCACAGGACGTCTATGTCACTCTGATGGAGACTGCGCTCAAGAGCATGACGGACAGAGATTTCCAGGAACATATGCGAGACCGGGACGAAGCCGGAAGCGGCTCACTCGAAGAGCTGTCGGAGGGCATCGAACAAGGTATTCGCTCTTACAGCCAGGACGAGATAGCAGCTGCTTCCCAGTCCGGCGTTGACTTTACAAACCAATACACCGCATTCTTAACACATAAGGAAGAATCCAATGGATGACAACAGAGTTTCTCCCATGGAGGAGCGGGCACTGGCAAACGCCATAGAGCGCGCTGCCACGGTTGCCTCTATCGACAAGGACCTGGACTGCAACGTAGTGCTGGCTAACCAGCTCAAGAAGGCATCCATTGATCCAAAGTTCGCAAAGACTGCATCACAGGCTTTCAACAAGCGGCTTACTGTTCTCACTTTCCAGAAGACAGCTGACGAGCATAAAGCCGACAGCTTCCCCCTTACGGATGCGGACACAGTGTACAGCCTGGTGACAAATGGCGAAGCGCCAACGATCGCCAAGGTTGCTTCTTTTGATGTGGCGATTGAGGATACCACGGAAGGCTGCATGGATAAGGCTGCCAGCGAAAAGAAGGTTACGCCTAACCTGTATGAAAAGCGTGTCAGCATGGATACTTTCCATGAACACCTTGAGTGCATGATGGACCAGTATTCCGATGCTTTCAAAAAGCTGGCTTCCATCAGCGAGAAACTGGAAGAGGCGATCGACAGGGAAGCGGAAGAAGTCGCCACTATCTTCAAGAACGCCAACTACGACTATGATTTCACAACGGCTGTCAACCTGTATGGCGACAAGCTGAAAGAGGCACTTGGAGACAAACTGGACAAGGAAGCGTCTTTCGAGCCTACCTCCAAGTTTGTCATCAAGCCCCAGAAGGCTGTGTTCGACAAGGTTGCCAAGTTGCTGTCTGATGTGGAGAGCCTGGAGGCTATCACAAAATTCGAGCATGATTATGCCACAGGTCTAACAGAATTCTGCAAAAGCGCTGCTGCGCTGGCTGAAGAGTGGCAGCTTAAGAAGTTCGCTGCTACGCCTATCGCCGACCAGCGGTCTCTTGTGAAGCGCCTCAGTGATGAAGCTGATGAGTATGCTTCCAGGACCACGAACAACGGCAGATTCCAGTCTAAGCTTATAGGTGCTGTTGATACGGCTGGCGGCATGCTTGGTGCTGGCCTTGAAAGCGGCATCAAAGGCATCAATGACATCACAGGTGCAACCAGAGCTGCTCTCGGTAACGCAAGAGCGCTGTATGCTGCGGGTAACAACGTTTCTATTAGCCCAGGCGATCTGCTGGATGCGGCGTTCCTGACGAAGGATCGCTATCGTGACCGCCTGCTTGCGTGGTCCGATATGAGCGCTGATCCGCAGCTTGCCATGTATCCTGCTGAACAGGTCTTCCAGGCCACAAACAAGGCTATGGATATGGATACTTCTCTGGAGCGTCCGGATCAGCGCGAAGTGCTGCGTGCGCAGGTTGCACAGCTGCTTGCCCAGAACAATCGAGTCAGTACTGCCGATATCGCTGCTCTGGCTGCTACGCTGAAAGCTCTGTCCGGTGCACGTCCGAATGCGGCTGCTGTTGAAAATGCTGCTGTGTCCGCACTGGCCGATAAGACTGCTCCCGAGCGTCCTGCCCTCGATAAGATCGTCGGCGAGTTTGGCAACACGGAAGGTCTCCATGACTTTGTTGCCGCGACCGAGAAAGATTATGATAAGCGCATTTCCGATCTGGAGAAGATCGATGACCGTGCCAGAGAAGACGCCAAGAAGCAGCTGGAAGAAAAGAAGAAAGAACGCGATACTGCGAAGGCGGATCTCAAGAGCATTACGGATGCGCAGATTAAGCAGCTTATGAATCTGGTCGGTTACCATGCGCAGATCAATCCCAGAACGCATCAGCTTGAGTTTGCGCCTAACAAAGGCAGACAAGGGAGGGTGTTGCATTCGGTTGCTGATATGCAGAAGCTGCTTACTGATGCGATCAAAAATATGGGCGCTGCAGGTGGTGCTCCAGAGCCGGAAGCTGTCCAGGGTGCAAAAGAGCAGCTTAAGCTGCGGTAAGGAGGCAGCATGATCAACAAACAGGTACTCCCAGAGTCATTCGACTTCGGTATGCCGTCCGTGGAGCTCATTGGTGTGGGCTCCAAAGGACTGGACAAGACCGCTATGGTCAAGCGTGCCTCTGCGTTCGATGATGTTCTGGACAAGATCGAGAAGAAAGCCAACCGCACTTATCTCCATGTTATCACCACTGGAGCTTTTGAAAAATATGGGGCGAATGCTAACTGTTGTGTTGCAGGCACTCTTGTCTTGACCAATGGTAAGAAGACGGCTATTGAAGACATCAAATGTGGTGATCTGGTTCTTACTAAGGAAGGAGATTATAAGAAGGTTATTCGTACTATCTCCAGGGAGTACGCTGGAGAATTGGTACAGCTTAAGGTCGGGCATCCTAAATCGGACCATATTAGGGAGGAGACTGTTCAGGTTACTCCTAATCATCCTATTTTTATTGTGAAGGATGAGACAACCAAGGACGGTGATTTCGTAGAGGCTAAGGATGTAGCTCCTGGGAATAAGGTTCTGATCCCCAACAGAGACGATCTGTGGGAA